>Ga0075160_10001663_pt1 | contig 13476 bp, 8 predicted proteins | sample JI91814C2DNA_FD_70969 | JGI IMG/M metagenome (GOLD analysis project Ga0075160, IMG submission 70969) | Wastewater effluent complex algal communities from Wisconsin, to seasonally profile nutrient transformation and Carbon sequestration -... | ecosystem: Engineered > WWTP > Effluent > Algae... | reverse complement strand
TTTGTGGTGCTTACGGGCAAAGCCGAATCGCCGATAGCAATATTTGCAAGGCCTGCTACATTTTTTTCAAGTGTGTTATGCCCTATTGCTATATTTTGAAAGCCAGTTGTTGTATTCAGCAATGCTTTATTTCCTAAAGCAATATTTTTTACGGCAGAAGTATTTGAATACAGTGCAGAGTCGCCAATTGCGATGAGGTTGCTGCTGGCGGTTACGCTGTGCAGGGTTTTACTTCCAATACCGATAAGGCTTGAAGAGCTGAGATTGTTTACCAGGCTGCTGTCGCCGATAGCAATATTATCACTACCCGATGAGCTTAATGTCAGCGCAGCATTTCCAAGTGCCACATTATCGCTGCCGGTTTGGTTATTAGACAGGGCATCTGAACCTACCGCCACATTTTCAGCCCCTGTTTGGTTATTCATTAAGGTGGAATTTCCCAGGGCCGTATTCCAGTTACCATTTATATTGCTGAACATTGACTCATGGCCAACGGCGGTGTTACCAATAGCCGTGGTGCTACTGCCCAAAGCCAGTGTTCCCAATGCAGTATTAAATGACCCTATGGTATTGGAAGATAAAGTAAGTGCTCCTACAGCCACGTTATTATCGCCGGTAGTGGTTAGTTCCAGCGCCCTTGAACCAATACCTGTATTAGCTAACACTGTTGTTCCCGCATTCAGCGCATTATAGCCCAGCATGGTATTATCTGTTCCATTCAGGGTTTTCGTCATAGCCAGCGAACCGATTGCCGTATTCCTGGCACCAACGGTAACGCTATTCAATGCTGAATCCCCGATTCCGATATTGTCTAATCCTAAGGTTATTTTTTTTCCGGCCACTTCGCCAATAAAATAATTGCCGGTATTTTTATTCCACTGGCCCAGCCATTCATTGCCTTGCTTAAAGCGGATGGGCATGTTATCGGTAGTGCCCATAAAATTAGTAGCTGTGTCTGTTCCGGCATTTCCAGTAAGGCTCCAGTCATTGCCTCCTCCCGATGATGGATTTAACCAAACCCATACAGTTCCGTTGTAATAATGAAAACCAATACTATCGGGTAATGCCTGGTAAACCAGTAATCCGACTGCGGGAGCAGCAATTGCATTTTTTTGCCCCTTGGTCATTCGTGGAATCAACACACCTTTCGAATTACTGCTCACATCCATTATTGCACTAGCATTGGCCGTAGCGCCGGTTGTGTTAATGGCAACACTCTGTGCATTGGTGGTATTGGTAACCAGAAAAATTAAGATCAAGGCATAAAAAAAACACTTCATAAACAGGGGTTTAAGTCACTGTAAATATGAAATGTTTTATAGCGTTTTCAATCACCCCTTCGGGTGGTTTTTGCCAATTATTTTTTAGGAAAACAGATCCGGCTGGCCGAATCAGTAAAAGCTAAAAATGCAGAAACATCCTTACCGGCCTTAATATCATTCTCTATTTTGGTATAGTCGGCAAGTGAATATTTTTTTTCAATTGCCTCCAATACGCATTCGCAATTCTTTTTGTACTCAGGTGCCAGTTTGCCTGCACAACTGTTTATAAAATTAGTACGTACCACATCGGGGTATTTTTCGCCGGCTTTGTTGCTGTTTCCGCAGGAACTAATGGTAACAACAAAAATAAATGCTAGTAATATTTTCATGATTTAAAGTTTTGATAAAACTAATTTACCGGATAAGAAATGCTATCCCCCAATCAGGTGATTTTATCATTCTTTAACCAATACCCAAACAATGCTGCTAATCCTGTTTACACAGATTTTTCCGGTTGCTGAAAGAATTTATAAAATCAATAGCTGCAGCATCCTGTCTTACATGCACACCATACTCTACAATTTTTAACGCTGTTTGTGCCACGCCTTCTTTGTAACCCATATTTACCGGTGCAATGGTAAACGAAGAGTTACAGTTATTTACAGCCCCGGAAATATAAATTGTTTTTTTACCGCTACCATTACCCCATTGCTCCACACGGTAACCTGGGTTCTGGCAATACATCTGGTTATAGGTTGCTTTATTCTGGTAAACTGCAGTTATAACCTGCGCTAAATTCTGTTCTTCAACAGCCCTTAACTGTACCTTACTGCCTTCTTCAAAAAAGCCAGGTGCAAAGAGTTGTAAAAAAACAGCCCGCAGTTTTTCAGGATTGCCATTACGCAATACATCGTGTATATATTTTGTCATATCCTCGGCACTTGTAAAAGCAGGCACATTCACTTGTGGTAAAGCTGCCGCAGATTGCCTTGCCTTTTGTTCGGCCATGGTATACTGCAACGTTTGTTTTTCAAAATCGTCCAGTTGCTGCGGTGTATAATTTTTAAATCCAGTTACCTTTATATCCGCAGCTTCTTCGCTGCGTAAAGCCAGCATGTTTTTCCAGGGCGCCTTGGGTTCATCACGGTATAACCGCACTTTCCAGATTGCTTCCTGTGTTTCAATACCCTTTCCCCGTATAATATGGTCAAACTTCATTGTCATCCTGAACTCAACGGAATTAATACTATGCCATACCCATTCCGGCTTATCGGCCAACGTGGGCTGTTGCCATAGTTTTACAATGGTGCCGTAATAAAATCCGTAAAACCTTTGCCAGTCTTTGCTAATAAAATCTTCAATTTCTTTTGCTGTAGGGTTCGGTATGCCTTCGTAGCTGTTACTTAGTACCCTTACTTTCCAGAAGCTGTAGCCGCCGTTGCCAACGTATTGATACACCACATCTTCATCTACGATCATATTAATACCGGGATAATCACTTTTGCGCTTTACCTGTACACCCCTTACGTATTCCCAGTTGCCGGTACTGCTGTTCCATTGCCGGGTGCCGGTGCTTTTGGTAAACTTAAAACTAATTACACCACCGCCGTTGCCTACTGCATCGCTTTTTACCTTGGCATCCGAAGGCTGAGCAAATACCAATGAGGTTCTAAAAACCGTCATCATCAATAAAGTTATTCTTAACATGGTTATCAATTTACCAGCTAAAGATGCTCTGGAAAATCTTTACTTTTTTCACCTGAACAGGTGATTTTATTTGGCCATCAATTGCCGCAGCCGCACAATTAATCCATAACGGGTATTGGCATCTGTTTTTAAGTATATACTTTTCAGGTGCGTTTTAATGGTATTGAGGGAGATAAATGTTTGTTCGGCTATTTGGCTGTTGGTAATGCCATTGTAGGCAAGATGAGCTACTTCAAACTCACGCTCGGTTAAAGGCGATAATAAATGCTTGTTTATTTTTTCAATATTAAGACCGGGTTGCGCACTGTTCTTTTCGGATGCAAAATTAGAGATGGCAATCTCCAGCGAAGCCAGCAAAGTCTTTTCGTTAAAGGGTTTTACTATATAGCCGCTGGGCTTTACCTGCTTGGCTTTGTCCAGCGTGTTTTTATCTGAGTAAGAAGTCAGGAACAAAAATGGTATTTGGATTTCCTTATTGATAAAGGCCGCTATGTCAATTCCGTCCTGATCACTTTCCAGGTTAATATCCAGTATGGCGGCGTCGGGTGTATTGGTTTTTAATTGCTGAAAAGCCTCTTCGCTATCGTAGGCAATGGCGCTTACTTCAAAATCGTTATTATCCAGGTAGATAGAAATATTCTCGGCAATCACCGGCTCATCCTCTACTATTAAAACCTTCAACTTATTACTCATGCTGCTTTGAATTTTGATATTTGCATTTCCACCACAGCGCCATTGTTGTTGTAAATATCAAGCGTGGCTTTTAGCTTTTGTGCAAATGCCCTGATCATTTTTAATCCAAATGATTTGGTAGATTTCACGTCCATATCTGCCGGGAATCCTGCCCCGTTATCACTCACCTTTAAATGTAATTTTTCATCTTTCTCCTGTAACAGAATATTTAAAATGCCGGGATGGTTTTCTTTAAAAGCATATTTGAAGGAATTACTCACCAGCTCATTCAACACCAACCCAAGGGGTATCATCGTATCCACATCTAAATTCAGGTCATCAATATTGGCGTTTACTTTTACTTTATCGCTGGTGATATTATACGAATCGCAGAGCGATTGCACCAGGTTATGGATATACTCCTTCACCATAATGCCCTTGATATTTCCTTCGCTGTACAAATTCTGGTGTATCAGCGCCATACTCTGCACACGATTCTTGCCTTCCTTCACAGCAGCACTGGCTTGCGAATCGGTGATGGTATGACTTTGCAGGTCGAGCAGGCTGCTCACTACCTGTAGGTTGTTCTTCACGCGGTGATGAATCTCTTTCATCAATACCTGTAGATCGTCAGACTGTTTTTGAATTAGCTTATTCTTATTTTTTTGTTTGCGATATTGCATCAATATAACGACACCGGAAAGCAGCAGTAATAATGAACCAGCTATCAAACCCAGTTTTATAAGTTTTTCTTTTTTCAGTTGCTCTATAGCAGCTTTGTTTTCCCTGTCCAGTGCCGATTTTAATACCGTTTCCTTCATCAGTTCATTTCTCCTGAAAGTATTTTCACGCTGCAGCGCTTCGCTCAGGTTCATTTCTTTTGCCAATAAAGAATCTGAAAGTTCATTCTCCCGTTCAAGACTTAACCGTTTTAGCAACTCACTTTCAAGCTGGCTTTTTTTCAACCCATTCTCCATACTTAATAATCTGGCCTCTTCTTTTGATGTGGTTGCGTTCATGATATTTTCCAACGAGCCCAGGTTTGCCAGGTTGCGACCCGAGTACAGTTGGGTTATATAATTATTATACTTAGTGAAGTTTTCGTAAGCTTCTTTTATTTGATTGCATTCGTAGTGGCTCTCGGCAATATTACGATAGATGAGTGCGTACATTTCCGGGAAACTATTTTCGCCGGCCAGTTTTTTTGCCTTATTGTAATAAGTTGTACCCGTTGCCGAATCGCCTTTCGAGAGATAATAATTGCCCCAGCATATTTCGTAACGCAGGCGCCGGTTCTCATCCTGGTTGTTATAAATATGGGAAGAGAGTTGCTGCATGATGGCCTGCGCCTCATCCCATTTCTTCAGGCGTATCAGCGACATGGCGCTGTTTATATCAGCCATATAAGCTTCGGTCAACATCCCTGTTTTTTCAGCTCCGTTGCGGGCTACTATAGAAAAATACAGCGCCGAATCAAACAGTCTTTTCCTGTAATAGGTTTCAGCCAGAATCTGAGCAATTCTTGTAGCACCTTTAAAATCATTGAGGCTTTCTTTCACCTTTCTGCCTTAATATAATATGCTGTACCTTCATTAAACCCCTGGAACGAATTATATAACAGCCCGAGATTTTCCAAAGCTTCGGCCTCATAATTTTTATTTTGTAGTTTTTTTGCCATTTGCAATGCCTCCACAAAATTATTTACGGCCAGCCGGTAATTACCCCGGTGATATTGTGTACGGGCCAGCGCAATGGTAACTTCGGCAACCGTTTCATCGCTTTCGCCATTAATGAAAAGATTTTTGGCCTGCGTGTAGTTACCAAATGCCCTGTGATATACCTCGTTGCTATAGTAAAAATCGCCGATCCTGAGTGATGCTTTCGCATCCAGGTAAATCATACCCAGTTTGCGGGCCTGCGCCCTGGCTGCGGTATATATTCGTATGGCTGCAGCAGTATCGTTTTTGGCAAGTGCTTTATCACCCTCTTTTATCTGGGCCAGGATGTTTAAAGAATCGTTGGTTATTTGATTGCTGTTCAACTGCGCTGCCGCCGGATTTACCAGTGTCAATAAAAAGATCAGTATCAGCAAGTATGTTCTCATGTAAACAGTTATAACCGAACCGCATTCCGCCCGGTTTTGCAAAAAACTTTAAACGAACGATGTTTTAAATTTAGTTGTTTTTTGTTTCAATCAAAACTAAATAGCGATACAATAAAACCACTCACCCTGTAAGGTGATTTAAAAGGCAATTTGCAACAGACTCTACAGCCGGATTTATTATCTTTACTATGTACTATAAAATTGGGGTACCATATTTCTTAGATGAATATTTCCATTTATTTTGAAGAAGCGGCGCAGGTTTCAGTTGCATTTGTAATTGGTGCCATCATTGGCCTGGAAAGAGAGTTCCGCAGCAAGCCGGCCGGCTTCCGTACCATGATCCTTATTTGTGTGGGTTCCTGTTTATACACTATTTTATCAAAAGAAATTGGCGGCACCAGCCCGGACAGGATAGCCAGTAATATCGTTACCGGTATTGGCTTTATTGGTGCCGGCGTTATTTTTAAAGAAGGCATCAGCGTTAACGGACTAACTACGGCTGCGCTCATTTGGGTTACTGCTGCATTGGGTATGGCCATTGGTTATCACAATTACCCGCTGGCTTTTGTGGTATCGGCCATGGTAGTTATTGCCTTATTCGTTTTAGAACCGGTACAACGTTTCATTAACCGATTTCATAGAGTAAAGGATTACCGCATAAAAACAATATTGCTGGGAAATAATTTTAAAGAAGAACTGGAAAAATTTTTTGAAGTAAATGATATGAATTTCAGTTGTATGAAAACGATCAAAGAAGATAGTGATGCTGTGTACATATACCGAATCGGCTCACCTGACAGGGATTACCAGGCCATCAACCAGTTTCTGTTAAACCATAAAGAGGTTAAAAGTTTTGAAGTATAAATAAGTGCTCAAAAAAAGCAACCACTTACTCTTCGTAAGTTATTAATATGCTTATAGGCTTACCACCAATATTAGCACTGTTGCCATTTTTATTGATCAATGTTATTCCGTTAAACTGCACCTGTATATTGTATTCATAACCTGCCACATCAATATAGCCGGGTGGTATTTTGGTTGTGCCCGAGTAAGTCATTAATACACTTACTCCTATTATTTTACTATCGGTAATGCCTCCGCCAAATGGGTAGTTAGCATTACCATTTACCGCAGGGCCAGCAGCTACAAGAATTTTTTTCATTTTAACAGCAGGAGCGCCACTACTGATAGAGCCTAACCTGGTAAAATCTCTAATGGTAACATCGGCATTAAGTTTCAGGGAATCTGCTCCAAAATCGCCATAAATTAAAGCGTTGTCTTTATCTGCACTTGAATTTTCGATGTATAATTTAGAACTACCTAATTCACTAAACCCGGCCTGATATCCAAGAGCGACATTTGAGTTGCCTGAGATATTATTTACTAAAGCATCTGACCCAATGGCTGTATTGTTATCGGCACCTACATTTGAAAAAAACAATGCGCCAAAACCGATTGCAGTATTTCCTGAGCTTACAGTATTTGATTTAAGAGCTTCAAAACCTATGGCCGTATTACCTTTACCTATTGTATTGCGATACATTGCTTTACTTCCAATAGCAGTATTCCAAAAAGCATCATTACCTATACCGCTGGCACCTGTACCATTATTAAACAAAGCACTATCACCAATGGCAACTATATTGCTTCTCCTGTTATTAAAGCCGGCAGAAGTACCTATCAATACAGTTGAATTTCCCTTGTTATTTCTACCTGCATGACTTCCTATTGTTGTATTGTAATTTACAGCTGTGTCCTGGCTGCCACTTGCTTTAAAACCTAAAGCCACATTTTCGTTCCCGGACCTGTTATTAGTTAATGTACCATCTCCAAAAGCAGTATTATGGTTACCGTTCCTATTGTTCTGTAGAGCAACATTACCAAGTGCATTATTACCAATTCCGGAAATATTAAGCGCCAAAGTACTTACACCAACTGCTACATTTGCCCCACCAGTTTCGTCCGAGGCCAAAGCATTGGCTCCTATTGCTGTGTTATAGTCATTAGACTGATGTAGCTGTAATGCATGATATCCTAATGCGGTATTTCCACTGCCGGAAATATTTGTTTCCAGGGCTCTTGTACCAAAAGCAGCATTTGCAGCACTGGCCTGGTTATTTTTTAAAGCCTGAAATCCAACTGCCGTGTTTAAACTTCCTGTTGTATTTGCAAACAAGGCCTTGCTGCCAATCGCAGTATTTTCAATTGCGTCTGTGATAGTGGCACCAATTCCATTATTGTATAAGGCACTATCTCCAATTGCTACCAGGTTACTTTTAGTTGTATTAAATGCCAAAGCTTTTGCGCCAATGGCTACATTAGATACCCCTGTAGAATTGCTGGCAGATGCACTGTCGCCCACCGCAACATTACCTCCCCCACTAATAAGATTTCCACCTGCATTACTACCAATAAGTACATTTTTATCAGAAACTAAATTAAATGTTGGTGTGTGGTTACCAATTATTATATTATCAGTAATTGAATCAAATTCATTTATTGAAAAGTTACTGGCGTTGGCAATTATTACATTATCCGAACCCAAAGCAAAAGAACCTGACTGGAATCCTATACCAACGTTACTAGATCCATTCTGTAATAACCCTAATCCATACGTCCCCAAGCCTAAGTTTAAAATCCCATTTCTTAAATTAGTTAATGCCGCATTTCCTATAGCTGTGTGATTGTTAAAGTTATTTCCACCATACTCTAACTGTTCCAACGAACGATGTCCAAGCCCTAAATTATCTACACTTATAAGCCCTGCTTTTTTGTTATTAATTTTAAAGAGCAACGGTTTGTTATCTCTGGTACCAATAAAGTTTACACTAGTGTCGGTACCAGTATTACCGGTAGTACTCCATCCACTACCGGCACCACTTGCGTTTTGCAGCCAGATCCAGCTACCGCTGTTGTAGTAATAAAAACCCGCACTATCAGGTGCATTTTGATAAACAAGTAACCCATTTACAGGTGCGGCAATTGCATTTTTTTCTGCTTTACTCATGCGTGGAACAAGTACGCCCTTATCTGTACTTTTTACATCCAGGATGCTGCTGGCGTTGGCCGTACTGCCGTCGGTGTTAATGGCCAGGGATTGGGCAAATGCATTTGTGCTGCCGGCAATTAATAAAATAATTATAAAATATTTCATCTGCAATTTCATGGTTATAATTTTCAAAATATGGTGTGCTGCTGATTATTCTACTATAAATGTTTTTCTCCTGGTATCGCCGGTAAAGCGGTGCAATGGCGCACCAACCCTGTCAACTAAAATTTTGGTTACACCGTTGATGGTAATGGTAAGTTTAAACTTGTCCAGGTCCCAGTTATCGGCCCCCATTCCGCCGCCGCCGGTATGCCAGAGTTCTACTTCCTTAATATCTGCAATGGTTAAACCTGCAATGCTGGGCAATTCTTTGCCAACCGTTTTTTCGGTAAAATTGTCCCACTTGGCGCCATCGTTTACGTTGTTGAAAATAAGTTTGCGGGTACTGTTTTTAAAAGTAATTACAACTTTTGCGTTATCACTACCGCCACGCAAATCATCGCCGCCGTTGCCAAAAATTACACTTATGTTTGATTTTTGTGGAGGAGGAAAATGATCTATCCAGGGCTGAGTGCCGGATATTAAAACGGGGTTAGAAAAATCGTAGGTTTTATTGCAGTTACATTCTCTGCCGCCTTTAAACCTGTTTAGCGGATTACCGTTTTTTGTAAGTAACCGGTATCGGGCGGTAGCACCATCTCTTTTAATGGTAGCTGTTACCGATAAGCTTTTCAGATCCCAGTTATCGGCCACTGCATCTTCAAAATTATTACTAGTTGTACTCCTGTTTAAATTAATGGAAGCCAGGTTATTTACATCCACATCTACTGCTAAAGGAATGGCAACTCTTCTTATTGAATTTTTTGGCCAGTTTTGATTAGCATTGGCATTTTCTAAAACAACTGCTGTAGCGCCATTTTTAAATTGAATCGTAATTTTTAAATTTTGCTGTATGCCTGCATCCCTCACAGCCAGATCATCTTCGCCGGTTTTAAACTCGGCTTCTATTTTATTTTGTGCAGCAGTTTGCACAGAAAAAAATAAAAAAAAGATTGATTTGCAAATTGTCGCAGTTAGTTTATTATGCCTCATTTTTAACCGTTTATTTATAGTGAAAGAAAACACTTTTACATTACATACTCATACTAAAAAGCCCGTGACCATAGGTAGAAATAATGATAGAATTAGGAGAACGCCAATGAAAATCGGTAATATTGAATAAGCCTGGTGATTGTATTCTCTGCCAGGTGTTCCCTCCATCAGATGACTTATATAATCCTTCTGATACTGTACCTATTAAAATAAGATTGGAATCAAAAGGAGAAAAACTCATACTCTTGATACTAAAAGTATTTTTAGACCCTTTGAAATTTGATGGATTTGTTACAGTAAGTGCCCGGGTGAATGACATAGATTCTGTCCAATTATTTCCTCCATCATTGCTAACTTTTAATTTACCTGTATTATTTTCAAGGGCAAATAAATTGTCGGGATTAGCAGGATTTACACAAAAAACAGGGTTATATAAAAAATCAGCTCCTATCAATCCAATACCGCCTTCTAAATTACTCATTGCCGGATAAGGAGTTGCCCAACTTGCTTTTGCAATAATATGAGGGTTGACAAGCCTTGCCAGTTTATTAATCCCTGAGTTTTGAATGCTTACATATAAATTTTGTTCTACATTATTGCGAACGGAGAAAAAGCAATTTTTACTCATTCGAACTGAATTACAACTGGGCAGGTTTTGCCAATTACAACCATTGTCAAAAGAAATTTTCCAGGGAAATATATTGGATGAACCTTCTGGCGGTGTTGCATCTTGTATGTACATTTTATTACCAAGCCAAACAGGAACCCCCCAACCAACGTTTGGACTGTTCCAGTCACTTCTAACTGCCCCACATATATTAAGGAGATCTGTCTCAAATGCCTTACCTCGAATATGTATACTCTGTGAACCTCCATCAAAAACAATCGCTTTGGGGTCAACATCCCCAAGCCCTGTTCTGCTCATTAGATACCCTTCGGTAAGAGAAAGCCCAGGTTTTGTAGTATTAATTAAATTAAAACTGGCACCTAGAGCTCCAAAATAATTATGTTGTGTGCCGAAATTAATAATCTGGTTGTTTCCAGCCATATTATATACTTCAAGCGTATTTAATCCACTGCTGGTTCTTTCCGTTTGCCAATTATATTCATTAGGATTTGCAAAATTGAAGTTACTCATATGAAAGCCGCCATCTGAGGTAATCACTACTTTATTAGTGCCATCGTTTCCTCTTAGTTTTAAAAAATGCCGGGTATCGTCGTGAGTTTGATTAGTATTATCATCGATAATTGTCCATCGCAATTCCTGTCTTCCGGTTCTATAGGTTTCTAAACCTTGAAACGGGCTGGTTCCATAAATATTAGCCTGGTAAAATTTAAATCTGTTAGATACTATTACTGAGTAATTGCCTGTAATTAATGAATCCAAATATATAGATTCAAAGCCACCTGCAGCACTCCCTTTAGGATGTAAGGGTGGGACATTTAATACAGGCAACCAGGAAATACAATCAGTTGAATAGAAAATACTTGTGCTGATTCTCCTATTTAGATATAAAAAAACACTGCCTTTAAAATCAGTGTTTAACTGATAACGCTGAGTTGCATCTGTAAAAATTGCAGTGGCATTTGTTATACTCCACCGTGGAGTCGATGACCCAAACGCAGCTCCATAAGGGTTAAAAGAATAGATACCAGATGGTGTGCCTGCTGCTATTGTTCCGTTTTTAAGGGCTGCAATAGAATAAACCGGAATATTTGGTGGAAAGTCGAGTATTTTCCATTCCGTTCCCGATGTACCATAAATGGCTATTCCAAAATCTCCGCATGCGTAGTAAAAATCAGCATCTGCTTTTACAATTTTGTAACAGCTTGTTTTATTTACGGGAATACTTGTACCTGCCACAAAACGAGCAAGAGACCAAACTCCACTACTATTTTTTTGCCAGATTTGAGGTGTGGAGACATTGTTTTTAAATGTTTCGCCGGCAGCAGCAAATGCTGTACCGCCTGTTGTAAATATTAAATCATTAATGTTAGGGTTTGTAAGTGTACTATTATGAGTCCAGGTTCTGGTTGTTGATAATGCGTTTGTTGTTTCATAAACTCCCCCACTGCCAGAAGCTATTAAAAGGTTATTTTGATTAGAAGGATTAGCAGCAATGCATGATGGCGAACCAGTATAAGGATAATCATGTGTAATAGGTGAAATTGCTATAACACTTCTATAAACAGGTGTTGTATAAGTTCTTTTATAAATTTGGTTTAAATGATTTGTAATCCATGGCTTCCCTTCTGCATCTACAGCAATTTGGGTACCTCCGCCATCGGCTTCCTCCCAGGTATCCACGTTCCATTTATGAATACTATAGCTGCCTCCGCCTCTTGCAATTCTTCCAATAACCCAAATACTACCATTAGCTCCTATTGAAATATCGTTCGCCTGCCCCGGATAAGTTTGCCAGTTTCCAGCACGTATTTTTTCATGAATACTACCAGATACTGTTACAACAAAAGGCTGACCATTGGGACCAACAGAAATTCTATCGGCGCCTACTAGCCCAGCAATATCAACCCAATTAGTACCATTCCATCTTTGAATTGTACTACCAAATACCGGAATTGCACCTGGCGACTCTAAATTTATCTTCCAAACATCGCCATTTGCACCAATACCAATATCTTTTGCCCTGCCTGGTAATTCAATCCATCTGTTTTTTTCACGTCTAAACAGCTGATTTGCATTATTTACAACCCACGGATTCCCATTAGGGTCAACAGCAATCCTTACTCCACCTCCATCAATATTTTGCCAGCTGCTTCCTGTCCAAAATTGAATATTAAAACTTCCGTCTGTAGGGGTATCCCCAATACTCCATACGGCTCCGTTTGCTCCCACTGCAATATCTTTTGCCCTGCCGGCTTTTAACCGCCATTCATCTGCCTTCGCAAGGTTTACACAAAAGCAAAAGGCAATCATTAATAATATTTTTATCTTTTTCATTATTAAAAGAATTTTTGAATATTGTTATTGTAAATTTCTACGATTATAATGGCGTGGGCAATGCCATAAATAGGGGATGCAATTGCCGTAAATGGCATTTAAAAGCAGGAAGAAAATGTTATTGACCTTTGCTGTACTTATACACAGCTTCGGTAGCACTGTTAACCTGTAGTTTTTTGTATATTTTTTTTATATGGCTGCGTACTGTTTCTGTGGCAATATTTAAATCAGCAGCTATCATTTTATAGCTGTACCCTTTTACTATGTATTCTAATATTTCTCTTTCCCGGGGCGAAAGGTTTTCGGTTTCTGCACCTTTTACTTCCTTTTGTTTTGGAATAAACGTTAGTACCCTTTTAGCCACACTGCTGGTCATGGGCGCACCACCATTCATTACATCTTTAATGGATGCAGGTAGTTGTTCTATATTCTTTTTTAATAAATAACCATTTGCCCCGGCACAGATTGCATTAAAAATATTTTCATCATCATCAAATACAGTGAACATTACAACGGGCAGGTTTTCATCAACACTGCGCAGTTGTTTAACAGCCTCTACCCCATTACAGCCAGGCATATCAATATCCATCAATACCATATCGGGCTTTAAAATCCTTATATCTTCTTT
>Ga0075160_10001662_pt1 | contig 13478 bp, 3 predicted proteins | sample JI91814C2DNA_FD_70969 | JGI IMG/M metagenome (GOLD analysis project Ga0075160, IMG submission 70969) | Wastewater effluent complex algal communities from Wisconsin, to seasonally profile nutrient transformation and Carbon sequestration -... | ecosystem: Engineered > WWTP > Effluent > Algae... | reverse complement strand
TTTTTGCCTGAGTGATGCGGGTATACTGAGCCAGATCAGTTCATATACCAGGGAATTAGTTTACCTTTTCCTAAATACTCCCATCATGAAACAATATCATGTTGTATCAAGGGTGGCGATTTACCTCTTGTCCTTGGTGCTGATTCTCTTTGGCATCTTTCATTTTATGTATCCGAGGGATTTACTGGTGTATGTTCCTCCTTCCTTAATAGGCGGGATCAAGTGGGCCTATGTGGTGGGAGCGGCATTTGTATTGGTGGGGCTTTCTTTTCTCACCAACCAGTATGTAAAATTCACCGGGTACCTGCTGGCTGTTTTGCTGATCGTTTTTATTCTCACGATCCATGTTCCAAATTATATGGATGCGGGGGATAAGGAAATGCGGCAAATGGCCCTGATCAATATTCTGAAGGATACGGCCATTATGGGATTCGCATTGCATATTGCGGCAGGGGCCCATCACCAGCATTTTCACCTGGAAGAAGCGGATTGATTCTTTCTGCCAGAGGAAGGTGAAACCAATTATTTTTTCCGGAGACATCCGGAAGAGGGATTTATTTACCGCAGAGAAATGAGGTGCAGAGTTTACGCAGAGATATACATTACCGAAATCCATTCTTCCTGAATATTATCTAATAAAACTCTGCGTAAACTCTCCGTTCTCTTGTTCTCTGCGGTGAAAAAGCTCACAAACTCCAATCCACCACCATCACCTCACTCCTGCTCGTCGGTTTCTGCAATCCCTTTGTCAGTTGCTCTACCCGCTCCCCTACTATCTTCTTCAATTCACTAATCTTTATTGATGGATACATATTCAATGCCTCAAGAATACTATAAGTAAACACCCCATTCTTCAAATCCCCTCTCTCCAATGCAAACTGAGTGCCTGCTGCAGCAGAAATGATCGTGGCACCGGTGCTGCGCCCCACATTCACAAAGAGTGACTGCATCAGTTCAAAACTATTCTTCATACCCAATACGGTTTTACCCGTATACTTTGGTTTACCTCCCTTGGTGCCTTCCTGTTGCAGACTATCTGCCGCTGCAGTGATCCGGGTCATCTCTTCCTTGTCTACTTCCCCGCTGTGACAGGCATCAATCAACATTAATTTTTTACGGGCCGGGATATTGTCCAGCAGACTTTCCAGTTCTTCATAAGCCAGTCCGTTTTGTTCCGGTTGATCGAAGTTCACCAGATAAGTACTCAGGTAATAATCAAAATCCTTACTCAGTAACCCATGACCGGAGTAGGCAATGATTACTCTGTCATTCGGTGCTGTCTTTTTCAGTTTTTCCTTCAGCGCTTTTACCGCAGTGTTGCTGACGGCTTCATTGAATAAAGTGTCTATCATTAATTCCGCTCCGAATCTTTCCCGGTATTTAATCGCGAGGTCCCGGATATCTTTTACACTATAGTTCAGATCATGCCCGCTTTCAGCAAAACGGTCAATGCCAATACCTACAAACCATGTTTTCGATCCTGCATTGGCCGTACAGCGGATGCTGATCTGTTCACGGATACTGCGGATTCCATCCACACTGGTACATTCTGCTTCAATCAGGTTGTTACCAGGTATCAGCGGAACGGTGATAATTGTATCCATCTGTTTTCTCTTTCCGGCAGCGATGGTTATTCCGGCGGCACCAAAGAGCGGGACCTGGTCTACCCAGATATTGAACGTTTTCAGCGGGCTACCATTTGAAATAAACCGGACTGGGATGCGATAGCTAGTTTCTTTTGTTGATCCGGGAATTTGCCGGGGATTACTGATCTGTGCTTCCGGGAAACTATTAAAATTGTCCAGCAGGGAAGCATCGATACCTGATTTGCGCAATCTTTTCTGATAAGCTTTACTGTAGGCCTGTAATAATAAAGTATCCGTGACCCCGCTTTCTTTTAAAATAAGATCCGGCCGGTTGAATTTGAGATCGGCATTGCTAATGGGATAACAACGGTTTTCTTTTCTCAATCCAATATCATTCACCTGTGATTTGCTGGCGGCATAATATCCTCCTGTTGTTTGCACCAGAAAATTATTGCCGGTGAGGATCAGGTCAGCAGCTTTTTTCTTTTCAGGGATATTGATCATGCTGATATGTCCGTCTTCCAGGGTAGCGAACAATAATTTCGAATCCGTTGAAAAAACAAGATCATAGACTTTTCCTACGCCACATTTGAGTTCAATTACCGGATCCAGCGAAGGAAATGAATATAGTTTGATAAAACCTCCGCTAAAAGATCCGGATGCCAGCCATTTACCATCCGGACTGAATGCCAATACTCTTGCATTATTTTTTACTTCCCGCATGGGCATGCCCTGTCCGAGCTGGATCACATAAAAACGACTGTCTTCAGGATAGGCAACGGCTGCATAGTTTCCTTCCTTATCCATTTCAAATACACGGAAGGGATAATGTGATTCAAAGAACTTATAACTAAATGCTGCTACGGTACCTGAAAATCCCTGAATATGGTATTGTCCTCCCTTTGCCACCATTCCGCTGTATAAATCATTGCGGTTGCCTTTGAATGCTGCCCCGTAGATCCGATCAGCAGCGCTATACCGGTCAACTGGTTTTCCATCCTTTACATCCAGTATGATCACCGTTGACCAACCCGTGAGCAGTAGTATACGGGAACCATCATTGCTGAGACGGATTTTATCCAGTTTTTGCAGTTGAAGATCATAGCCCCAGATGGTTTTACCACTGGCATAATCAAGTGCAAAGACTGAATCACTGAGTAGCGATCCCCTGCTGTCATATTCTACAGTAGTCACAATGAGCCGGGGTTGTGATCCTGCAACAAACAGACAATTTTTAATATTCCCCTTCAACCTGGCCAGTTCTCTTTTCATCTGTAATCCACCATAATCAAATTCATAGATGCTGTTCTCTGTTGCATACACCAAGGTGGAGGGGCCGGTAGCGCAAACACCCCAGGGCAATGGCTCGGTAGTAGCTGGCGGAAATGTAATGTTTCGCTGATTGATATTGACCGTACCTATTCCGCTGGCAGTAACGGTACCAATCATTCCCTGTTGCAGGTCCAGTAAAGCATAACACCAGGGTCTGAAAGCAATCGAGTCAGGTGAAAGCAGGGTTGATTTTCGGGTATCAAACTGATAAGTATAAAAATACCGGTCAGTTCCCTGGTAGAGCAGTCGTCCATCCGGCAGCGGAAGGAATCGATACATATCAGCAACAGAATCGGTGAGCTGCAGGGTTTGGGGGTGGTAGATCCGGAGCCGGTATTCGTTATCCTCCAGTATGCCCAAACGGTTTTGAGGCAGGGCATCCAAAAAATGAAAGCTGGTTTGAAAATTACTGAGTCCGAGGAAACGGGTGGAACGAGTGGTATCTGTTTTACCTGTCTTTAAATTAAACAGGATCATTTTCTTTTCTGCCAGCAGTTGCAGTTCCTGTTTTCGGGGATCACGGAAAAAAGCATAGGGCTTATTGGAGCCATGTTTGGAATAGACTGTCAGTTCATTGGTAGTTGGTTGATAGCGGTAGATATAATACTCAGTGATATCCGGTTTGGCAGCAGTTCGGTAATTGCCTTTGTAAGAGCTGTCTGCCCGATCAACATAACCGGTAAAATACAAGTGTTCCTTCGTGAAATACATAGGCAGGTAGGATAGAAAAACAAAGTAATCTCCGCCAACAACGGCATTGGCTTTAATCGTACGGGTGATGCTAAGCGTGCGGGTATCTATGAAAAGGATATTTCCTCTTTCGGTAGCGGCTACGATAAATTTTCCGGAGGAGTCGGTTGCCAGTCCGATTACCGGACTATCTGTGGGCAGATCCGTGATCTTCAGTTTTGATTTGGCATCAATCATCGTCAGGCGGCTTACCCTGAATTCGGATTGCGCTATAATTTGCTGGGCCCTGCAGTAAATGGCATGGGTGATAAAGGCCTTGGAATAAGATTGCGGTACGGTTTGCAATTGAGATCGCCCTTGCAAAGACTGAAGGAAACAAAGGGCTACAAACAAAATTCTCATCATACGAAAGGGTGATAGCATCTGTAAAGTTAAGCTTACAAGGTCCAGTCGCTGGCAATGGTTTCATTCCGGCTGGTGGGTTTTTGCAATCCGTTGGTCAGCTTTTCCACTCTCTCCCCTACGATCTTCCTCAGCTCACTGATCCTTATCGCTGGATACTTATTCATCGCTTCCAAAATGGAATAGGTAAACACCCCGTTCTTTAAATCACCCCGTTCCAAAGCGAATTGTGTACCCGCTGCCGCAGAAATAACAGTGGCGCCCGTGCTTTTGCCCACATTCACAAAGAGGGATTGCATCAGTTCAAAACTGTTTTTCATGCCCAGCGTTGTTTTTCCGGTGTAGGATGGTTTACCACCTTTGGTGCCTTGCTGACTGAGTGTATCTTTTGCGTTAGTGATGCGGGTCATTTCTTCCTTATCTACTTCTCCGCTATGGCAGGCATCGATTAACATGAGCTTGCGTCGGGCGGGAATGCTATCAAGAAGGTTTTCGAGTTCTTCATAAGAAAGCCCTTCCTGCTCCGGCGTATTAAAATTGATATTCCAGGTACTTAAGTAATAATCATAGTTTTTGCTCAGCAACCCATGCCCGCTATAGGCAATGATTACTTTGTCGTTCACCGTTGTTTGCTGCAGTACCTGTTTAAGACTGCTGACGCGTTTGCTACTCACCTGTTCATTAAACAGGGTGTCAATACTGATACTATTGCCATATTTTTCCTTTAAGCGGCTGGCCAGATCCCGGATATCTTTAACACTATACTGAAGATCATGTCCTTTCTCGTTGAATCGGTCCATCCCTATTCCGATAAATTTGATTGCTTCTTTTTGTTTAACGGCAGGAGTAAATCTGACAAATAAGGGTAGGCGGTAGCTTTCTGTTCCATTCACATTGGTTACACTGCATTCAATCCTGTTTTCACCCTGTGAAAGTGTGACCGTAATGATAGTGTCGAGCTGCTGACTTTTGTTTTTACGGATACTGATACCCCGCTGACCAAAGACCGGGGCTTCATTCACCCATACATTGAAACGGTCAAGCAGGAAACTGCTGTCTGTTGCAGCGATATGCAATTCCAGTGTTCCCGACTTTTGCTCATACGTAATCATGTCACGGTTAAGAAAATCAGATACCGGTACACTATAGCCATCCCGGAATGAGATGGTATCTATGCCCAGTCTTTTGATTCTTTTTTCCCAGGCTTTCCGGAAACTGCTGATCAGCGCTGTATCGGTATTCCCCATTGTTTGAAGTACTTTATCAGGGCGGTTGTATTTGAGATCCAGTTGTTCAAATGCTATGACTCTGAGATCAGCTGTTACATAATGAAGCTGTTTTGCTGCATCAGGTGTCGTATAATAATAACCGGCCTGGTTGATATTAATAAAATCCTTATCGCCAAGTGCAGCGGTGGTAAGTAGTTTTTTTCCGGTCAGCAGTTGATATTGATTCAGCTGGAAATTTCCAAATGATAACACCCATTTCCTGGAAGCATCAAGGCCTGTAAGATGTTCATTGAATGCTGTACCGATGGATTGAATCAGCTTTCCGGAAATCAGATCCCAAACCAGTATCCGGTTATCAAGTATACTGGCCGAAACCAGTTTTTTATTATCGGGTGTGATGTACATTCCGGAAATACCATAGTGGTGTTCGCGAAACTGATGCAATACTTTACCGGAACGGATATCCCAGATGCGGATCATGCTGTCCTGTGATGCGGTAGCCACTATACTGTTATCGGCAGCTGGTACAATCAGGTGGATGGCTTTAGCTCCTGGTAATACTGATTCATCTACCATCTCCCGGACCATTTTTCCAGTCTTTATATCCCAGGACTTTAATCCGGAACCGGAGGATGTGAAAAGATATTTGCTATCAGGGCTGATAACTGCCGTCATATTTGTGTTTTGGGCATCTTCCACTTGCAGGAGTAAACGGGAAGCGGTTCCGTCAAACAACCGGGCCTTACCGGGATGAATCATTGTCAGCAAATACTGATCATTTTTTGAAAACCTGCTTTGCAGTACCAGACCACCCATTTCTTTTTCTGCCAGTTTATTCCCGGTTGCCATTTCAGTGATGATCATTTTTTCATCAGCTGAGGCACTAACAATTCTTTTTTCATCCTGACTGAAATCGGCCATGTACACCAGGTCCTGATGATGGTTGATTGTCCGCAACAATTTGCCCGTAGCCATTTCCCAAACCCTGACTGTGGAATCGTTGGAAGCACTCAGGAGTAAACGGCCGGATGGACTGAAGCTGATATAATTTACATATCCTGTATGTCCCTTTAGCGTATGTAATAATTTTCCACTGTTATTATCCCAGATTCTTACGCCATGATCATCAGAAGATGTGGCGATGAATGTTCCATCAGGGTGATATACAGCGGCCCTTAAACCAGAAGCAAGGCCAGACAAATCATGGATGATTCGTCCGGTTGCAAAATCCCATTCTTTCGCCGTATGATCACCGGAAGCAGTCAGAATGGTTTTATTGTCTTTTCCAAAATGAGCCCGGAAAACTGCCCCATCATGTCCTGAATATGTTTGCAATAAGGTACCGGACTGCAGGTCCCAGCAGCGTGCCGTCTGATCAAGTGAAGCAGTTAAGAGGTAACGGCCTGTTTCATCCAGTTCGGCATAGGGAATGCCATTTTCATGCCCTTCAAATTTAAATTTTTGCTGACCTGTAGCCAGGTCCCATGCATAGAGTTCTCCATCTGTTCCACAGGTATAGGCCATATTTCCCGCCTGGTTAAATAGTGCATACCAAATACGGTCAGCATGACCTTTTAATTGCTGCAGGTTTTTACCATTGACTGCATCCCAGATGATCGCTGTCCGGTCATCGGAGGCAGATATCATTATTTTGTCATCAGCTGAAAACCAGATCGACCTGATCTCATTGAGGTGTCCGGTTAGTTCCTGAACCGTCTTTCCGCTGGCTGCATCTATGAGGAGTATACTATTGTTACTGGTCGCTACCGCCAGCATTGTTCCGTTGCTGTTAACCGCCAAATGGCAATTACTGGTAAATGGACCAGATACCGTGAGCACCTGTTTGGATTGAATCTTCCAGATAGAAACCTGTTTGGAAGACAACGAGGCCATATAATCACCCGCTGGACTGAACAATACGGATGACACTGCCGTTTGGTGTTCCGCATAATTAACGGCCCTGTCGCCATTGACCAGGTTCCAGACACGAACCAGGTTATCTGAGGAAGCGGTGGCAATGTATTTTCCATTGGGTGCCAGGGTAAGATCCTGAATAAACTGGCTATGCGCCTTGATGTCTTTCAGCAGGAATCCGGTACGGCTATCCCAATATTTAATGGTACCATCCCAGGAAGCGGTGATGATCTTTTTTCCATCCGGGCTGTAAGTGGCATCCACCACATCCCGCGTATGGCCGGAGGGGAGCACCAGCGCTGGTGACTGTGCAAGAACCGCCTGACAGAAAAAAAGAATGGCCAGACCAAACAACCACCTGTTGTACATAATGGAATTTTGGAAAAGATAACGACAGTCTGTTGAACTGCCAATACCGGATACAGGGTATCCATCAAAGCTCCCAGTCGCTGGCAATGGTTTCGTTGCGGCTGGTGGGCTTTTGCAATCCATTGGTCAGCTTTTCCACTCTTTCCCCAACGATCTTCCTCAGCTCACTGATTTTTATCGATGGATATTTATTCATAGTTTCTAAAATAGAATAGGTAAAGACCCCGTTTTTCAAATCGCCCCGTTCCAAAGCAAACTGGGTTCCCGCTGCTGCTGAGATCACGGTGGCGCCCGTGCTTTTACCCACATTCACAAAGAGGGATTGCATCAGTTCGAAGCTGTTCTTCATACCGAGGGTGGTTTTGCCGGTGTAGGTGGTTTTGCCTCCTTTTGTTCCCTGTTGTTTCAAAGAATCTGTTGCATCAGAAATTCTTCTCATTTCTTCCTTATCCACTTCGCCGCTGTGACAAGCATCAATTAACATTAATTTCCGGCGGGCCGGGATGCTGTCGAGCAGGTTTTCGAGTTCTTCATAGGGAAGACCGTTTAGTTCGGGCTTCTCAAAATTGACGGTATAAGTGCTGAGGTAGTAATCGAAGTCTTTGCTTAAAAGACCATGTCCCGAATAAGCCAGGATCACCTTATCGTTCACTGAAGTTTGTTGCAGTTGTTTTTTAAGTGCCTTAACGTTTTGACTGTTTACACTTTCATTAAAGAGTGTGTCTATTTGAATATCGTTGCCATATTTTTCTTTCAGTTTAGCAGACAGGTCACGGATATCTTTCACGCTATAATCCAGGTTGTGGCCATTTTTTTGGAAGCGGTCGATACCAATACCAATAAATCGCAGGGACTCTTTTTTCTTTATTGCCGGAGCATAATTAACATATAAGGGCATCCGGTAGCTTTCGGTACCATTGCTATTGGTAACCGAAGTTTCGATTCTGTTTATTCCCGGTGATAATTTAATGATTATAGTAGTGTCAACTTTGTTTTTCATCCTTTTACGGATACTAAAGCCCCTTTGCCCAAAGATGGGCACTTCATTTACCCAAATATTAAAACGCTCAAGTTGATAAGTACTGTCACTGGCTTTGATATGAAGCCGGACTGTTTCTGTTTTTTGTTCAGCATCGATCTGATCCCTGTTAGCAAAATCGCATTCCGGTACACTATACCCTTCCCTGAACTGAGTGGTATCAATCCCGAGTTTTTTGATACGCTTTTCCCAGGCCCTTTTATATGATTCAATCAGTGTGGAATCCTTATTTTCCATTGCCTCCAGTACCTTATCAGGACGGTTATTTCTAATATCTAATTGTTCAAACGTAATGATCTTATAATCCTTGTTGACATAATGCAAAAGTTTGGCTGCCGCCGGTGTGCATTGATAATATCCCTCCGGGGTAATAATGATCCAGTCACTGCTGTCAATAAAGATGATTTTATATTTTTCCATTCCCGTTTGTATATCCCAGTGGCGGATACTGTTATCAATACTGGCTGTTAAAATGCTCCTGCCGTTTGCTGCAAAAGCCAATTGATGCACCCAGCCCATATCACCAAAAAATGTTTGTTCAATTTTCCGGCTTGGTAAATCTAATAAACGAACAGTATCGTTTTGTGCCAGCAACAGTTTGTCTTTAGTTTTTGAGAGTTCCAGATAAAGCGAACTGATGTAAGCTCCTTTTCTTCTAAATACACTGACTTTATCTTCCAGTTTTTTTGTTGCAATATTCCAGATGCTCACTCCTTCGTTATCAGTACAAATAATATGGGTACTATCTTTTATTACCAGATGAGTGTAATAATCATATTTCCCTTTTACTGAATCGCTAATTACTTTCTCAGTAGAATCCTGATAAATAAAAAGCTGATTTGACAAATTAGTACATAGTGCATAGGATTTATTATCTGAAAGAAATTTCAGATCAGAAATTAAAGGCGAAATTCTACTTTTAACCATTCTCCTGGCTTTTAAGTCCCATATTTTAAGCTTAGCACTGTCACTGATGAATCTGCTATTGATAACCGGAGTGACCCGGTAAGCCAATAAAGATCCATCACCTGAAACCACCAGGCCGGGGCTTCCGTTGATGAACCCCTCTTCCTCACTAATTATCGTATCCATTTTTCCATTGAGTAAGTCGTGATAAATAATATAGGTATTATACTTTTTACCATCCATAACACGATGTATAGCTCCAACCTTATTCCCATCGGCTGAAAATCTGGAATTAACAAAGTAAGCATTCGTGTTTTTTAAAGTAAGGCTGTTATTTTCCAGATTTAAATTCCGGATAATTCCGTCTTCAGATGTAAATATTAAATGACTGCCTTTGTCAAGCATACCATTGGTAATCGTTGTCCTGCTTTCAATTTTACTTTGCTTACTGAATTGGTTGTCCCTGCCAAAGAAAACAGTCTGATAATTTGAAACAACAAGATCCTGCTTTGCTGATAATTTAAGCGAATTATTAATGATAGAATTGCCTTTATCCTGTATATAAAATGAGTCAATGCATTGCTGCTTTGTTATGCTCCATTTTTTTATTTCGATGTCGGGCCTGAATTTTTGTGAATTGCTTATCTCGCTCATAGAATAAAAAACATCGTCTGTCTCTCCGCTACATACAGCCCTGGCGGGTTGAAGATGCCCGGAAAAACGAATACTGTCAAAATGCAGACTGTCGAACTCAACGATATGCATCCGAATATTCTTAATCGTTGTATTTACTGCAGAAAAAATAAACTTCCCGTCTTTAGAAATAAAAAAATCATTAATATTTCCGTGCTTATAGCTGAAACTTTGTTGTAGTACATACGCATCACTATCCGAAAGGCTCCATACCGACAAACTACTGTCAGATTCAGCGCAGGCGATCCGGTTGCCATCGGGGAAAAAATGGATCTTTTTCCCCTGGCCGCTTAAGCCAAATTTTCCAATTATTTTTTTGGATCTGACATCCATGACGCCGATGCTGTTATTGCTGCAGCCTGCTATCAATCGTCCGTCAGGTGAAAAGCAGACATCATTGACTTTTCTGTTAAACATAGTATCCAAAATGCCGATACATTCGCCGGTACTCACTTTCCAGATCCGGATATCGGTATCATTACTGCCGGATATGATTAAACTGTCATCCGGCGAAAAGCGAACCGCATTTACACTGCCCGTATGGCCTGTCAGCACATTCAATTCCTTTTTGGTACGGTAGTCCCAGATTTTAATAGTGAAATCAACAGAAGCTGTAGCTACATATTTTCCGTTATGAGATACATCAAATCCTGTGATCCAGGCAGTATGCGCTGTTGGGATTTTAAGTACAGGGGGCTGAGCGATTAAGACATTCAGGATAAAAAAGACAGCAACCAAACACCCCAATCCCTTTTTAAGAACCATATGCTAATCTTTTTGAAAAAGTACCATTATAAATTTTTCTATTAATACCCATTGAAGGGTAATTTTTGATACGTTTCTTATTTAACCGGAAATTCAATTTAAAATGCTCTGATCACCTTCATTTTCTGAGGGACTAAAGATATACTGCTTAGAGTTCCCAGTCGGAGGAAATTGTTTCATTCCGGCTGGTGGGCTTTTGCAATCCGTTGGTCAGCTTTTCCACTCTCTCTCCCACAATCTTTCTCAGTTCACTGATCTTTATCGATGGATACTTATTCATCGCTTCCAGGATGGAATAGGTAAACACCCCGTTTTTTAAATCTCCCCGCTCCAATGCAAACTGGGTTCCTGCTGCTGCCGAGATCACGGTGGCACCCGTGCTTTTACCCACATTCACAAAGAGGGATTGCATCAGTTCAAAACTGTTTTTCATGCCGAGTGTTGTTTTGCCGGTGTAGGTGGGTTTACCGCCTTTGGTGCCCTGTTGTTGTAAGGAGTCGGATGCATTGCTGATCCTTGTCATTTCTTCTTTATCTACTTCACCGCTATGACAAGCATCAATTAACATGAGTTTGCGGCGGGCGGGGATGCTGTCGAGGAGGTTTTCGAGTTCATCGTAGGGAAGACCGTTTTGCTCAGGCTGATCGAAGCTGACGGTATAGGTGCTGAGGTAGTAGTCGAAGTCTTTGGATAGCAGTCCGTGGCCGGAATAAGCCAGAATCACTTTATCGTTAACTGTTGTTTGCTGCAATTGCTTTTTAAGTACCTTAACGTTATTACTATTGACATTTTCATTAAAGAGTGTGTCGATTTGAATATCGTTGCCATATTTCTGTTTCAGTTTAGCAGACAGATCGCGGATATCTTTCACGCTGTATTGCAGATCATGGCCTTTTTCGCTGAACCGGTCGATACCAATACCAATAAAACGAAGTGATTCCTTTTGTTTGATTGCCGGAGTAAAGTTCACATATAAAGGCATCCGGTAGCTTTCCGTTCCATTCACATTGGTGATGCTGCATTCGATCCGGTTTTCTCCCTGGGAAAGCTTTATAGTGATGATCGTATCAAGTGAATTACTATTCTTTCTTTTGATGCTGATACCTCTTTGTCCAAACAGAGGAGATTCGTTGATCCAGACATTAAAACGATCGAGCCGGTAGGTACTGTCGTCAGCTTTGATATGAAGCCGGAGTGTTTCTGTTTTTTGTTCTGCTTCGATCTGTTCCCGGTTAGCAAAATCGCATTCCGGTACACTATACCCTTCCCTGAACTGGGTGGTATCAATCCCGAGTTTTTTGATTCGCTTTTCCCAGGCTTTGCGGTAGCTTTTGATCAGCGCGGTATCGGAGTTGCCGATGGCTTCGAGAACCTTGTCGGGGCGGTTGTATTTGACATCGAGTTGTTCAAAGCTGATGACTTTGAGATCTTTAGTAACATAGTGAAGGAGTTTTGCGGCAGAAGGGGTTGTTTTATAAAAACTGTTGGGTGTTTGTATAAAATAATCAAGGCTATCCAAACTTAAAAAAGTGCATATAAGATTACCCGTTTCCAAATCCCATACTTTACAGGTATTGTCATCTGAAACAGATACAACTTTTTTGGCATCCTTGCTAAAACTGGCGGAGCTTATTCGCTTTGAGTGGCCTTTCAGATCCCATAAAATTTCTCCTGTTGCTGCATCCCAAATTTTTACCGTATTATCGTTCGATCCGGTTAGTATTTTTTTCCCATCGGGGCTAAAATCTGCAACTTGTACTTCAGCTGTATGTTTTTTTAATTCTGCAAATTGCTTCGCTGTTTCTGTGTGCCATATTCTAGCTGTCTTATCATCAGATGCCGTAAGAATTTTGTTGCCGTCCTGGCTATATTTAACTACCGTTACAGGCCCGCTATGTCCTATTAATTCACTAATTAATTTTCCAGTAGTTGAGTTCCATACCCTAACAACTGGGTTAAATCCACTGGTAACTATATTTTCTCCGTTTGGACTAAAACATGTAGATATTATAGAAGAAGGATAGCCTTTTAATTCAATTGCGTCTACTTTCTTAAGATCAAAAATAAAAGTCTTGTCATCTAAATCAGAGGTAACCACTTTATTACCATCGGGGCTAAAACGAGCGGATGAAACAATAAAGTCATTATCAGGAAGAAGGATTGGTTTTTCTATATCATTTATGTCCCATACTACAGTAGTGAAATCAGATGAGCTGGTCAAAAACTTAGTTTCATCTTTACTTATATCCAGTATTGAAATCCTATTTCTATGTCCTCCTTCGAAATGTTTACTTATTTTTCCGCTTTCATTATCCCAAAGAATAGCAGTTGCATCACCTGAGATCGTCAACACTTTTTTAGTATCAGATAAATACTTCGCGTCTTCAACAATGTTTGTATGAGCCTGGAACACATGGTTTATTTTACCATAATTTACATTCCAGGTTTTGGCGGTATTATCATCTGAAGAAGTTAATATAGCTGTGCCATCTTTATTAAATATTGCAGAATTAAATCTGTAAACATGTGTACTCAGGTTTTTTAAGAGCTTGA
>Ga0075160_10001657_pt1 | contig 13505 bp, 10 predicted proteins | sample JI91814C2DNA_FD_70969 | JGI IMG/M metagenome (GOLD analysis project Ga0075160, IMG submission 70969) | Wastewater effluent complex algal communities from Wisconsin, to seasonally profile nutrient transformation and Carbon sequestration -... | ecosystem: Engineered > WWTP > Effluent > Algae... | reverse complement strand
GCTCGTGCGCCTGCGCAACCAGGTGAAGGCGGGCTGGAGCGACATTGACGTGCAGCTGATGCGCCGGCACGACCTGGTGCCGCGCCTGGTGGAAGCCGTGCGCGCCTACGCGGGCCACGAGAAGGCGGTGCTGGAGCGCGTCACCGAACTGCGCGCGCAGGCCATGGCCACCACGTCGCCGGCCCGCCTGGCCAGCCTGGAACAGGCGATCGAGAACGACGTGGCCCGCCTGCTGGTGATCAAGGAAGCCTACCCCGAGCTCCAGGCCAGCGAGAATTTCCTGGCCCTGCAGCGCGACCTGGTGGACGTGGAAGACCACCTGCAGTATGCGCGCCGCTTCTACAACGGCGCGGTGCGCGAACTCAACGACGGCGTGCAGCGCTTCCCCGACCTGCTGGTGGCGCGCACGCTGGGGTTCGCCGGGGCCGAGTTCTTCAAGGCCGGCGAAGAGGCGGCCGCGGTGCCGAAGCTGGAGCTGGGACCGTGACCGCGCGCCTGTGGCTGGCGCTTGTCCTGTGCCTGGCCTGGCTGACGCCGGTGTCGGCCGAGGAACGCATCCTCTCCTACGACAGCGACGTCACCGTCAACGCCGACGGCAGCCTGGACGTGGTGGAAACCATCCGCGTGCGCGCCGAGGGCAACCAGATCCGGCGCGGCATCTACCGCGACTTCCCCACGCGCTACAACGACCGTTACGGCAACCGGATGGTGGTGGACTTCGAACTGCTGGGCGTCGAGCGCGACGGCAAGCCCGAGCCCCACTTCACCGAAGCCATGCCCAACGGCGTGCGCATCAACACCGGCAGCGACGACTTCCTCCCGGTGCCGTCCGACATTGATTACACCCTGCGCTACCGCACCACGCGGCAGCTGGGTTTCTTCGGCACGCACGACGAGATCTACTGGAACGTCACCGGCCTGGGCTGGTCCTTCCCGATTGATCAGGCCTCGGCGCGCGTGCAACTGCCCGGCCGCGTGCCGAAGGTGCAGCTGCGGCTGGATGGCTACACCGGTTACGACGGCGAAAAGGGCAAGGCCTTCGAGTCCGCCGCGCCGTCCGATGGCGTAGCCACGTTCCGCACCACCGCCCCACTGGCACCGCAGCAGGGCCTGACGGTGGTGGTGGGCTTCCCCAAGGGGCTGGTGGCCGAACCCACGCGGGCGCAGCGCTGGCTTTGGTTCCTGCGCGACAACGGCGGCGTGCTGGTGGCGCTGGCCGGGCTGTTGATGCTGGTGGGCTTCTACGCCTGGCGCTGGCACCGGTACGGCCGCGACCCCCAACCCGGCCCCATCTTCCCGCGGTATGCCCCGCCCGAGGGGTTCACCCCGGGCGAGATGCGCATGCTGCGGCGCATGAGCCATGACCACCTGTGCTTCGCCTCGGACGTGGTGGACCTGGCGGTGCAGGGCCATCTGCAAATCCACGAGGGCGGCAGCGGCAAGGCCGACGGCTGGCGCCTGGTGCGCGTGCGCCAAGTGGCCCCGGCCGCGCAGGGCGAACCGAAGCCGGCGCCCGCCGAAAGCCAGCGTGCGCTGCTGGAGAAGCTGTTCGCGGGCGGCGACGAGATCGTGCTCAAGAACACGCAGGCCTCGCGCGTCAGCGGCGCGATCATGGCGCACATGGCGGCGATGATTAAAAAGCTCAAGCCGCGCTATTACATCGGCAACGGCGGCAGCCTGTTGGCGGGCTTCGTGTTCTCCGTGGTCGTGGGCGTGGCCGCGCTCATCGTCGCGGGCGGCGCGGGCATGGTGGTTCTGGTGGCGCTGGGTGGCCTTGCGCTGGTGGCTCACGGTGTCTTCGCTTTCCTGCTCAAGGCGCCCACGCCCGAAGGCCGCAGGCGGATGGACGAGATCGAAGGGCTGCGCCTGTACCTGGGGGTGGCCGAGCGCGACGAACTCAGGTCGCTCAAGGGGCCTGCGGGCGCGGACACCGAGCCGGCGCTCGACGCCGGGCGCTACGAGGCCCTGTTGCCCTACGCGATGGCGCTGGAGGTGGAGCAGGCGTGGACCGGCAAGTTCGTTCGCGCGGTGGGTGAATCGGCGGCGCGCGAAGCCTCGCCGTCGTGGTACCACGGCCGCAGCCCGGTCGGCACGATGGGGCTGGCCAGCATGGGTTCGTCGCTGGGCAGCGCGCTGACCCGCGAGATTTCCTCGTCGTCCACGCCGCCGGGGTCGAGTTCGGGTGGCGGGGGTGGCGGTTCGTCCGGTGGCGGCGGTGGCGGCGGCGGTGGCGGCGGCCGCTGAGGCCGCGCGCCCCGGCCTCAGCGCTTCTTGCCGCCCAGCAGGCTGCCCAGGATGCCGCGCAGCAGCTGCCGGCCCAGGCCCGTGGCCACGGTGCGGGTGGCCGACTTCGCCGCGGCTTCGACGGCGCCCTGGCGGCGCTTGGTGCCCCACAGGAACTCATCGAGCTTGGACGGCGCGGGCTCGGCGGCCTTGCCGGGAGCGGGCGCTGGCGCGGGCTGGCCGGCTTCGGGCGCCGGCGCCGCGGCCTGTTCGGCGCGCTTGGCCAGCATCTCGAAGGCGGATTCGCGATTGACCGAGGTGTCGTACTTGCCGCCCACCGGGCTGCGGCCGCGCACGGTGGCGCGCTCCTCGGCCGTGATGGCGCCCATCCGGCAGCGCGGCGGCGATATCAGCGCGCGCTCCACCGGCATCGGGATGCCCTTGTCCAGCAGCATGGACACCAGCGCCTCGCCCACGCCCAGCTCGCCGATCACCTTGGCCACGTCCAGCCTGGGGTTCTGCACGAAGGTCTCGGCGGCGGTGCGCACCGCCTTCTGGTCGCGCGGGGTGTAGGCGCGCAGGGCGTGCTGCACGCGGTTGCCCAGCTGGCCCAGCACGGTGTCGGGGATGTCGTCGGGGTTCTGCGAGCAGAAGTACACGCCCACGCCCTTGGAGCGGATCAGGCGCACCACCTGTTCCACCCGCTGCTGCAGCGAAGGCGGGCAGTCGTCGAACAGCAGGTGCGCCTCGTCGAAGAAGAACACCAGCTTGGGCACGTCCAGATCGCCCACTTCGGGCAGCGTCTCGAACAGCTCCGACAGCAGCCACAGCAGGAAGCTCGAATACAGCCGCGGCTTGAGGATCAGCTGGTCGGCCGCCAGCAGGTTGATCACGCCGCGGCCGGACATGTCCTGGCGCATCAGGTCTTCGAGCTGCAGCGCGGGTTCGCCGAAGAACTGTTCGCCGCCGTCCTGCTCCAGCCGCAGCAGCGCGCGCTGAATCGCGGCCACCGACTGCGGGCTGACCAGGCCGTACTGCTTGCCGATCTCGGCCTTGTTCTCGCTGGTGAAGTTGAGCAGGGCGCGCAGGTCTTCCAGGTCCAGCAGCAGCAGGCCCTGGTCGTCGGCCAGCTTGAAGGCGATGTCCATCACGCCGGCCTGCACGTCGTTGAGTTCAAGCATGCGCGACATCAGGGCCGGCCCCACCTCCGACACCGTGGTGCGCACCGGGTGGCCCAGCTTGCCGTACAGGTCCCAGAACACCACCGGGCTGGCTTCCTGCGTGTAGCCCTCCACGCCGATCTGCTGCACGCGCGCGGCCAGCTTTTCGCTGGGCGTGCCGGCCACGGCCAGGCCCGCGATGTCGCCCTTCACGTCGGCCATGAACACCGGCACGCCCAGGCGCGAGAATCCTTCGGCCATCACCATCAGGGTCACCGACTTGCCGGTGCCCGTGGCGCCGGCGACCAGGCCGTGGCGGTTGCCGTACTTGCCCAGCAGGCGCACGGGCAGGTCGCCCTTGCCGATCAGGATGTCGCTCATCAGGGGGTCGCTCCGTAGGAATTGTCCGGCCCGATTCTAGCCCGCGCCTTGCCGCGGTGGCGGCGCGGCCGCTAGGCTGCGCGCCTGTCGTCCGGAACCTGCCCATGCGCGCGTCGTCCCTGTTGGTCCTACTCCTTGGCGCCTGCGCGCTGGTTTCCAGTCCCGGCCTGCAGGCGCGCCGCGTGACGGCCAATGCCCAGAAGCTGTACGACACCCTGGCCCAGGCCAGCGACCAGTACCGCGCCGGCCTGGCCCAGCTGCGCCAGGGCGAAACCGGCCCGGGCCGCGAGGCGATCCGCAAGGCGTCGGCCGAGCTGCTGGACGCGGCCCGCCGCTGCGGCGACACGCGGGGCTGCGACACGTCGCGCTTCCTGGCCGCCTACGACGTGCTGGTGCAGCAGGGCGCCGACCTGGCCGCCGGCGGCGAAGGCTTCGGTGCCGGCGAAGCGGGCGTGGCCGGCGCCGGCGACCGCTCGGGCGTGCTGGGCGTGATGCCCGAGGCCGGCCGGTCCATCACCCTGCTCAAGGGGCGCGACCTGCGCGAAATCATCGAGCTCAACGAGCCGGTGAAGGCAGCCATGGCCGAGTGGCTCACCTGGATGCGCTCGAGCCTGATCACCAGCTGGGAAAACTACCAGCAGATGCGCTTCCTGATGTGGCCCGAGTACGAGAAGGCGGGCCTGCCCGAAGCGCTGCTGTTCGGCATCCTGGCCAAGGAATCCAACGGCCGCGTGCACGCAGTGTCGCGCGCCGGCGCCGCCGGACCGATGCAGTTCATGCCCGCCACCGGTGCGCGCTTCGGCCTGGGCTGGCGCGACGGCTTCGACACCCGCTACGACCCGCAGCTGGCGGCGCGCGCCAGTGTGCTGTACTTCAACGAGCGCTTTGCCGAACTCAACAATGACCTGGCCTTCGCCGTGGCCGCCTACAACGGCGGCGAAGGCCGCGCGCTGCGGCTCAAGCAGGCCTCGGGCGGGAAGGACTTCTGGGACCCGGCCGTGTACTCGCAGCTGCCGCCGGAAACGCGCGACTACGTGCCCTACGTGCTGGCCGCGGCCTGGCTGTTCCTGCACCCGGAGGAGTATGGCCTGGAGTTCCCCGCAGTGAACGGCGCAGCCACGGTGATGAAGCTGGCGGCCCCGGCGTCCATCTACCAGCTGTCCATCTGCCTGGGCGGCCCGCGCGAGGGCTTCTTCCGCCCGCTGCGCAACCTCAACCCGCGCCACGAGCCGCATACCCTGTTGGCCGCCGGCACCGAACTGCGTGTGCCGGTGGCGGTGCCGCCGCTGTACCAGGCCTCGTGCATCACCGGCCCGCGGGCTGAACTCGCCGTGGCGCTGATGGCCGCCAGCAAGCCCACCGTGCCGGCCACGGCGACGCGTGCGCCCTCGAATGCGCCCGCCGCGACGGCGCGCAGCTACCGGGTGAAGTCAGGCGACACGCTGAGCTCCATCGCGCGACGCCACCGCTGCACCAGCGCCGAGTCCCTGGCGCGCAGCAACGGCCTGCGTTCGCCCTACGTGCTGCGCACCGGCCAGCAGATCAGGCTGGCCGGCTGCGGCTGACCAGTTCGTCCCAGCCGGCGCGCGGCTTGAAGCGGGCGCCGTAGCGCGTGTGCAGCGTGTCCAGCCGCGCCTTGAGTTTCTCGGCGCCCACCGCCTGGATGTGCTGCATGGGGCCGCCGCGGAACGGCGCGAAGCCGGTGCCGAAGATCACGCCGGCGTCCAGCAGGTCGGCGTCGGCCACCACGCCGTCGTGCAGGCAGGACACCGCTTCGTTGAGCAGGGGCAGCACCAGCCGGTCCTCGAGGTCTTCGGGCGCCTGGTAGTCCTGGGGCACCGCGGGCTTGATGGCGCGGCCGTTCTCCCACTTGTACAGGCCCTGGCCGTCCTTCTTGCCGCGCTTGCCTTCTTCGACCTTGAACGCGTCGGGCAGGGGCTGGCCGTGGAAATCGGCCATGATCCTGCCCACGCTGGCCGCGACGTCCAGGCCCACGGTGTCCACCAGTTCGATCGGGCCCATCGGCATGCCGAACTTCAGCGCCACCCTGTCGATGACCGGGCCGGGGATGCCTTCCGAGAACGCCAGGATGGCCTCCTGCATGTAGGGCGCCAGGATGCGGTTGACCAGGAAGCCGGGCGTGCCGGCCACCGGCACGGGCAGCTTGTCGATGGCCTTGCAGAACGCGGCCAGGCGGCGCTCGGTCTCCGGGTCCAGCTGGTCGTGGCGCACGATTTCCACCAGCGGCATCAGCGCCACCGGGTTGAAGTAGTGCAGGCCGGCGAAGCGCGAAGCGTCCTTGCGGCCCGCGCGCAGCTCGGTGAGCGGGATGGACGACGTGTTCGACACCAGGATGGCGCCGGGCTTGAGCGTCTGTTCAACCCTGGCGAACAGGGCCTGCTTGGCCTCCAGGTTTTCGAAGATGGCTTCGATCACCAGGTCGGCATCGGCCACGCCGGCGCCCTCCACGTCGGCCTTGAGCCGGGCTGACGTGGCGGCGCGCTTGGCCTCGTCCTTCACCTTCTTGGCGAACAGCGCAGCGGCGCGGTCCAGCGCCGGCTGGATGTACTTGAGCTCACGGTCCTGCAGCGTGACGTCGAAGCCGCGCAGCGCGCACCACGCCGCGATGTCGCCGCCCATCACGCCGGCGCCGATGACATGGACCCTGCGGATGCCGTGGTCCTTGCCGCCCAGGCCCTTGAGCCGGTCCATCAGGAAGAACACCCGCACCAGGTTGTGCGCCGTGGGCGTGCCGGCCAGTTTCACCACCGACCTGGCTTCGGCCTTGAGCGCGGCGTGGATGGGCAGGCCGCCGCTGCGGCGCCAGGTCTCGATGAGCGCGAACGGGGCGGGGTAGTGCTCCTTGCGCGCCTTGCGGGCCACCTGCTTGGCCATCTGCGGCGCCAGCACGGCGCGGGCCAGGCCGGTGTTGCTGGCCCAGGCCAGGAAGCGCTGCCTGAAGGGTCGCTTGAAGCCGCGCTGGGCCAGCTTGACGGCCTCGTCCAGCAGCGCCTCGCGGTCCACCACGCGGTCCACCAGGCCCATGGCCTTGGCGGCCGAGGCCGACAGGCTGCGTCCGGTCAGCATCAGGTCCATCGCCGCCGGCGCGCCCACCAGGCGCGGCGCGCGCACGCTGCCGCCCCAGCCGGGATAGATGCCCAGCTTGATCTCGGGCAGGCCGATGCGGGTCTTTTCGTCGCGGCTGGCGATGCGGTAGCGGCAGGCCAGGGCGATTTCGGTGCCGCCGCCCATGCAGTGGCCGTGGATGGCGGCCACGGTGGGGCAGCGCAGTTCGGCCAGCTTCTGGAAGGCCAGCTGGCCGCGGCGGATCCAGTCTTCCACCAGGCCCTTGGCGGCGATTTCCTCGAAGCCCTTGATGTCGGCGCCGGGGATGAAGCCGGCGTCCTTGCCCGAGCGGATCACGATGCCCTTGGGCAATTCCAGGGCGATGCGCTCGACCATGGCCTCGAGCTCGTCGAGCACGGCGCGCGAGAGCGCGTTCACACCCTGGTCGGCGCGGTCCAGGGTGAGCACCAGGATGCCGTCGGGGCGGCGTTCGGCCTGCCAGTGGGCCAGGCGAAGTCCGTCGAACATGGCGGTCACCATACGTTGGGGTAGGGAAGGGAGGACGTATCATCGGGGCAGGACCCCGGGGGGTCAACGCCGGACAGGGCGCGCGATGGAACTTTTCCCGGCGGCGGATGTCCATGGAGCGGCCCGGATGGCCGCAGGAGCAGCGGCCCGGATGGGCGACGATCAACTGGACCTGGAACTGGTCAAGCGTGTGCAGGCTGGCGACAACTCGGCGTTCGACCTGCTGGTGCGCAAGTACCAGCACCGGATCGGCGCGGTGGTGTACCGGTTCGTGCCCGACCATGCCGAAAGCCAGGACGTCACCCAGGAAGCTTTCATCCGCGCCTACCGTGCGATGGGCAACTTCCGCGGGGATTCGCAGTTCTATACGTGGCTCTACCGCATTGCCGTGAATACCGCCAAGAACCACCTGGTCGCCACCAAGCGCCGCCCGCCCACCGCCGACATCGCCGCCGACGATGCCGAACACCACGCCGGCGCCGGCCGCCTGCATGACCACGACACGCCCGAACACCAGCTGCTCCGGCAGGAAATCGAACGCTCCGTCAGCGACACCGTCGCCGGCCTGCCCGAGGACCTGCGCCAGGCCATCACCCTGCGCGAGGTGGACGGCCGCAGCTACGAGGAGATCGCGCAGCTGATGCAGTGCCCGATCGGCACGGTGCGGTCGCGGATATTCCGCGCCCGCGAGGCCATCGACCGGCAGCTGCGCCCCCTGATGGACAACGAGCGAGTGCGACCATGACCGCCATCGACCCCCAGCTCCTGGAACAGCTCAGCGCCTGGATGGACGGCGAACTGCCGGCCGACGAAGCGCGTTTCCTGCAGCGTCGCCTGCGCAATGACGTGGCGCTGCGCGAACAGTGGGAGCGCTGGCAGCTGGCGTCCGCCTGCCTGCACGGCCAGCCGGTGCGGACGATGGACGCCGACCTGCCGGCCCGCATCGCCGCCGGCATCGCCGGGCCGGCGGACGAACGAACCCGGCGCCCGGCCCTGGGCTGGCTGGCCACTGCGGCCGCCGCGGTGTTCGCCTTCGCGCTGCTGCCGCGCATGCTGGCCGAAGATCCGGGCCGCACCGCGTCGCCGGTGGCGCCGGTGCCGATGGCGTCCGTGCCGGCGCCAGCGCCGGTATCGCCAACGCCGGACGTGGTCGCGCTTGAGCCGCCGGCCATGTCGCCGCTGCCGTCGGTGCGTGATTTCCCGCTGGTGGACACCGGCGGCAAGGGCTGGCCGCGCTCGCCGCTGCTGGCGGATCCGCGGGCGCGCGATGGCCTGCTGGTGCGCGGCGAGCTGCCCTGGCGCGGGACGGTGGCCGGCGGCCGCCCGTTGCCGCTGCCGGCGGACGAACCCGCGCCCGAGACGGCGGACGAATGAACCACGGAGAGGCGGAGTCCCGCACCGTGCGTGCCGGCGGCCGCCATGGCTGAGCGCGACGTCGAGGTTCGCGGCAGCGAGGCTGGCCTCGTGCGGCTTCGCCTGCTGGGCAGCGCCTGCGAGGGTTGCGCCGGCGGCTGCGCTGGTCGCTGCAACCTGTTCGCAACCGACGACGCGGGCGAATTCGCCGTGCCTGCGCCCGCCGGTCTGCCCGTGGCGGTGGGCCAGCGCCTGCGGCTTTGCCTGGACGATGCCAGCCTGCGGCGCGCCGCCTGGCGCGGCTACGGCATCGCCTGGCTGGGGCTGATGGCGGGCGCGGGGCTGGGGTTTGGCCTGGGCCAGCTGTGGGGGCGGCACGTCGACCTGCTCACGCTGCTGGGGCTGCTGGCCGGAACTTTCGCGGCCGTGCAGGCATCCAAGCGCCACTTGCCCGAGCCGCGGCTGCGGCTGCCGGACAGCTCCCTTCCGTTTGTTCCAAGTTCGAGTGATCGCCCATGAGACCAACACCCCTCCACGCCATCGCCCTTGCCATCGCCCTGCTGGTGCCCGCCGTCCAGGCGCAGTCGCCATCGCCATCGCCTTCACCTTCCCCTTCACCTTCCCCCTCACCGGCTGCCGCCCCACTGGTCAGCCTCCCTGATTTCACCCAACTGGTGGCGCAGGCCGGTCCGGCCGTGGTCAACATCGAAGCCACCAGCCGCGGCGGACAGGAGGTCGAACCCGACCCCTCCGGCGACCCGCAGCCCATGCCCGAGGAAGTGCCGGAAATCTTCCGCCGCTTCTTCGGCCAGCCCGGACTGCCCGGGCAGCCCGGCGGTCCCGACCCGCGCGGCGGTGTGTCGCAGGGCACGGGTTTCCTGATTTCCGCCGACGGTTACGTGCTCACCAACCACCACGTGGTGGAGGGCGCCGACGACATCCTGGTGCGGCTGGACGACAACAACGAGCTCAAGGCCACCCTGGTCGGCAGCGACCCGCTGTCTGACATCGCCCTGCTCAAGGTCCAGGCCAAGGGCCTGCCGGTGCTTCGCATCGGCGACTCGCGCAGCCTCAAGCCGGGGCAATGGGTGGTGGCGATCGGTTCGCCGTTCGGATTCGACCACTCGGTGACGGCTGGCGTGGTGAGCGGCGTCGGGCGCCGCAGCCTCGACCCCAGCCAGCAGTACGTGCCCTTCATCCAGACCGACGTGGCGATCAACCGGGGCAACTCCGGCGGGCCGCTGCTCAACACCCGCGGCGAAGTGGTGGGCGTGAACTCGCAGATCTTCTCCAACTCCGGCGGCTACATGGGCGTGAGCTTCGCCATACCGATCGAAGTGGCCATGAATGCGGTGCGCCAGCTGCGCGACACCGGCAAGGTGGTGCGCGGCCAGTTGGGCGTGCGCATCCAGGACGTGCGCCGCGAGCGCCTGGCCGAGCTGGGCCTGACGCGGCCGGTCGGCGCCTTCGTCGACTCCGTGGAGAACGGCAGCGCCGCCGCGCGCGCCGGCATCCGCCCGGGCGACGTCATCACGGGCTTCAACGGCCGCGAAATCGGCCGTTCGGCCGAGCTGCCGCCGCTGGTGGGCGTGATGCCGCCGGGCAGCCGCGCCACGGTCAGGCTCATCCGCGACCGCAGGCCGATGGACCTCGTGGTCACCCTGTCGGCGCTGGATGCGGCCTCGCTGCAGGCCAGCCGGCCGGCCGCTCCGTCGCCGGCCGCCCCGGCCACGGGCCAGCCGCTGGGCGTGGTGGTGGAACCGCTGGACGCCGGCGACCGCAGCGAGCGCGGCCTGCAGGCGGGCGAGGGCGTGCTGGTCAGCCGCGTCACCGGCCTGGCCGCCCGCCGGGCCGGCCTGGCGCCCGGCGACGTGATCCTGCAGGTGGGGCGTGCCGACGTGGGTTCGGTGGCCGAGTTCGAGGCGGCCGCCAGGGCCTTCAAGCCCGGCGACGAGGTGCGGCTGCTGGTGCGCAACGCCCGCAGCACCGGTTTCGTCACCTTCACGCTGCGCTGAGCCCCGGCGGGCGGCGCGGCAAGGCTCCGGTCCGCTTCCGGCGGGCCGGAGCCGTGGGTGCTGTGCGATAATCAACGGTTTACAGCTACGCAACGGCAGCCAGTCCCCCGCATGCAGCACATCCGCAACTTCTCCATCATCGCCCACGTGGACCACGGCAAGTCCACCCTGGCCGACCGCATCATCCAGATTTGCGGTGGCCTGCAGGCGCGCGAGATGGAAGCCCAGGTGCTCGACTCGAATCCGATCGAGCGCGAGCGCGGCATCACCATCAAGGCGCAGTCGGTGTCCCTGCCGTACACGGCCCGGGACGGCATCACCTACCAGCTCAACTTCATCGACACGCCCGGCCACGTCGACTTCAGCTACGAAGTCAGCCGTTCGCTGGCCGCGTGCGAAGGCGCGCTGCTGGTGGTGGACGCGGCCCAGGGCGTCGAGGCGCAGTCGGTGGCCAACTGCTACACCGCGGTCGAGCAGGGCCTGGAAGTGGTGCCGGTGCTCAACAAGATCGACCTGCCCACGGCCGACGTCGAGAAGGTGAAGAAGGAAATCGAGGCCGTGATCGGCATCGACGCCGAGGACGCCGTCGCCATCAGCGCCAAGACCGGCCTGAACGTCGTCGAGGTGCTCGAGGCCATCGTGCAGCGCATCCCGGCGCCGGCCGACCGCGGCAGCAGCAAGCTGCAGGCGCTGATCATCGATTCCTGGTTCGACAATTACCTGGGCGTGGTGTCCCTGGTGCGCGTGATGCAGGGCGAGATCAAGCCCGGCGACAAGATGCTGGTAATGTCCACCGGCCGCACCCACCTGGTGGACAAGGTTGGCGTGTTCACGCCCAAGCGCAAGGAGCTGGCCAAGCTGGGCGCCGGCGAAGTGGGCTGGATCAACGCCTCCATCAAGGACGTGCACGGCGCGCCGGTGGGCGACACGCTCACCCTGGCCGGCGACCCGGCGGCCGAACCGCTGCCGGGCTTCCAGGAAATGCAGCCGCGCGTGTTCGCCGGCCTGTTCCCGGTGGACGCCGAGGACTACCCGGCCCTGCGCGAGGCGCTGGAGAAGCTCAAGCTCAACGACGCCGCGCTGCGCTTCGAGCCCGAAAGCTCCGAAGCCATGGGCTTCGGCTTCCGCTGCGGTTTCCTGGGCATGCTGCACATGGAGATCGTGCAGGAGCGCCTGGAGCGCGAGTACGACCTCAACCTCATCACCACCGCGCCCACCGTGGTGTACGAAGTGCTGATGAACGACGGCAGCACCATGGCGCTGGACAACCCGGCCAAGCTGCCGCCGCCGACCAAGGTGAGCGAGATCCGCGAACCGATCATCCGCGCCAACATCCTCACGCCGCCCGACTACGTCGGCAACGTGATCAAGCTGTGCGAGGAAAAGCGCGGCCGCCAGGTCTCGATCACCTACATGGCCTCGCAGGTGCAGATCAGCTATGAGCTGCCCATGGCGGAAGTGGTGCTGGACTTCTTCGACCGCCTCAAGTCGGTGTCGCGCGGCTATGCCTCGCTCGACTACCACTTCGAGCGCTTCGAGGCCGGCCCGTTCGTGCTGGTGGACACGCTGATCAACGGCGACAAGGTGGACGCGCTTTCCAGTATCGTGCACCGCAGCCACGCCGACCGCCGCGGCCGCGACATCTGCGAGAAGATGCGCGAGCTGATTCCGCGGCAGATGTTCGACGTCGCCATCCAGGCCGCCATTGGCTCGCAGATCATCTCGCGCTCCACCGTCAAGGCGATGCGCAAGAACGTGCTGGCCAAGTGCTACGGCGGCGACGCCACCCGCAAGAAGAAGCTGCTCGAGAAACAGAAGGAAGGCAAGAAGCGCATGAAGCAGGTCGGCCGGGTGGATATCCCCCAGGAAGCCTTCCTCGCCGTGCTCCAGGTGGACAACAAGTAAGCGGCCCCCGCCGCGAGGACTACGAACGCGTGAAAATCGACCTTGCCCTCATCCTGACCGCGCTGGCCGCGCTCACCGGTTTCATCTGGCTGGTGGACAGCCTGCTGTTCGCACGCAAGCGCAAGCTGATGCAGGGCGAGGGCGACGACGTGGCCGACCCGGTGGCGGTGGAATACGCCAAGTCGCTTTTCCCCATCATCTTCCTGGTGCTGGGCCTGCGCAGCTTCGTGGCCGAGCCGTTCCGCATCCCGTCCTCGTCCATGATGCCGACCCTGCTGGTGGGCGACTTCATCCTGGTCAACAAGTTCAGCTACGGCCTGCGCCTGCCGGTGGTCAACACCCGGGTGGTGCCGATGGGTTCGCCCCAGCGCGGCGACGTGGTGGTGTTCCGCTACCCCGGCCTGGGCCAGGACGACGAACAGAAGGGCATGGACTACATCAAGCGGGTGGTTGGCCTGCCGGGCGACCGCATCTCGTTCTCCAACCAGACGCTGTACATCAATGACCAGGCCGTGGCCAAGCGGCCGGTGGGTGCCTACGTCGGGACCGGCAAGGGCAGGGAAATGACCGGCGCCACGCTGCTGGAAAACCAGCTGCCGGGCAGGACCCACCAGATCCTGCAGGCCTCGCCCTACGGCGACATGCGGGTGCAGGGCAACTGGACGGTGCCGGCGGGCAGCTATTTCGTCATGGGCGACAACCGTGACCACAGCTCCGACAGCCGCGTCTGGGGCGTCGTGCCCGAGGATGCGCTGGTGGGCAAGGCCTTCCTGGTCTGGCTCAACTGCGAGGGTTGGTTCTGCAGCGGGGCGTTTGACTACACCCGGATTGGCGATACCATCCGCTGAACGGTCAACCTTGGGGGAAGGCAATG
>Ga0075160_10001656_pt1 | contig 13507 bp, 9 predicted proteins | sample JI91814C2DNA_FD_70969 | JGI IMG/M metagenome (GOLD analysis project Ga0075160, IMG submission 70969) | Wastewater effluent complex algal communities from Wisconsin, to seasonally profile nutrient transformation and Carbon sequestration -... | ecosystem: Engineered > WWTP > Effluent > Algae... | reverse complement strand
CCCAGGCAAACAGAACTTGTGCGGGTTTCATCGTCATGATCGTCACCCACTGAACCGCTAAAGTGCTGACGAAAAAGTATGCCAAGTCTGTTCGCCAGCCGTGCCGAAAAATGGGCTGCTCTTTCCTGAGCGCAAACCAACGTTCCAGCGGAATAAACACCGCGCACCAGAAAATCAAGTTAAGCAAAAACCAGTCTAAACTGAGCGAGGGAAGTCCTGCACTCTTCGCCGCGGCAGCGTCCGCAACTTCAATTTGCGATCCTCCTAACAGACCTGCCATCAAAGCGAATAGAATCGCCACACTTCCAAGTATCTTCCGTTTCCTGAGCGACAAGCTTAAAGCGCCAAACAAAACTCCGCTTACCAACACCACATGCAACAACGCGCGAATGACAGGTAACGGATAATATTCCCGCAGCACGGGCATCGTGAGGACATGCGGAAACTTGATGCAGAGAACGGTGAAGAGTCCAGCACCGCTTAAGGTAATTCCGGTGACGCCACTGATCCAACCCTTTCCAAAGCGAACCGACTCACCATCGATGCGACTATACTCTTGGACTTCGTCGGCGCTTTCTGATGGATTCTTATTCACATCGCTCATCCATTTGCCTCTGCTCTTCTTGCCTCGCTGGAATGCCCGTCACCGCAGTGATCGATCGCTCTAACAAGCGAAAGAAACCGAATCGCTCTAACCATCGATTACAAAATCCAGTGGTAATACAATAATGTCCATCGTACGGTAGCGTATGATGACGCGCATGTTCCTCGTTAGACAAGATGATTCTGCAACGCTGTAACCAGCATACCCAACGGGGCGGCTGAGGCATGTGCGCCCACTGATGAATTTGATTGGTGGGAATAGCGAACAGACAAAACCATACACCGAAGGTAATCGAAATTAATCCCCATGAACTTGTGGGGGAGATCAAGAAAAAACTGAGCAAAATGGGAATGGCAACCAAACAGGTATCGCCGTTGGTATCGAAAAAATTGCATTCAAGAAATGACGTTGGCGTATCATGATGCACACGAAATGGGCGAATGAACCGCGGCCCGAGGATCGGGAACTTTTCACTTCCCCAAGTATCCGCAGACCAATGGACAATCCCCGAGACCAAATCAGCTGCAGGCCAGGCTAGCGCGATCGCCAACAACTGCCACACATTCCACTGCGCGCGATGGTGCCAAAGCGTCACGAAATGTGCGATAATAAGTCCAACCGCAGTGAAGACACAAGCAGTCTCGAACCAGAAGGTCAACAGCCCGCTTCCATCATGCTTGCGAGCGGTAGATCGAGTTGCACCCGGCTGCTTGGACATCGGGATAGGACGTTCCATCTAATCTCTCCCCCTTCAAGGTAGTTTTGGCCTATGGAGCCCATCGGCGCTGCAACTTCACGCGAATTCGAAAATAATTCGCCCGAAATCGTTTTGGTGAACCCCAAAGCGGGATCGGGAGCCGTCGCTCGCCACGCACCTCTTTGGAAAAAACTCCTCTCACCTAACCACATAATCGTTTCAGGGACCAATCCATCCGAAACAGAACAACTCGCCGCTCAAGCTGCCAAGCAACAAGCATCTCGGCTCGTGGTAGTCGGCGGTGATGGAACTTTACATCATGCCGTCAACGGCTACCTATCTGTACCGAAAACCACCACTCAGCTCGCCATCATACCGAGCGGTACGGCAAACGACTACGCGGCAAGTTTGCGACAGCATGCCGCCGCCAAGCAATCCACTCTTTTTAAAGTCGACGTCGGACTCATTCGCTACGAACAATTTCAACGTCATTTTTTGAATGTCGCGGGGATCGGACTCACCGCTCACGCTGCATTAAGTTCGCGTCCTTCACCATGGCTTCCAGCGAGGTTGCGATATACGTTGGGATTGATGCGAACACTCCTCTATGGTTGGCGACACACGGACACAATACTTGAATTGCCACAGCAAACCATAATTGCCACCCAACTTCTAACTATCTCAGTAGCCATCGGCTCGCGCGAAGGGAGTTTCCCGTTAGCCCCCAACGCTCGACTCGATGATGGTCAATTCAATATCCTTTTGGCGACCGCATTGCGTCGCCGCGATGTCTGTCGCTATCTTCCCGGTTTGATGTTCGGCAAACTTCCGCAGCGCGATCCGCGAATTCAATACTTGATTGCTTCCGAACTTCATCTTCAATCGTCTGCGCCGCTCCACCTTCACCTCGATGGTGAGATTTATGGCGAGGGCACACTCCCACATGGGTGTAAAGTCACGCTGACCCACGGGCCGCAAATCGAAATCGAATTGCTGAAAATGTCATAAAACGCTGAGAATAGCCACATTTCCGGGAGCAATGAACAAGCTACCAATCGGCGGTGGCTTGGGCTATAATGAGGCTCTACTTCGCGTTCGACTCCCACCGTTTGCCTCCCACCTGATTCGCCTCTCCTTCCATCATAGGTACCGGATATGCGGCACCATCAACCATCCATCCATGTCGTGTGGCAATTACTCTGCCTCGCCATGGCCTGCTTAGGCTTGGCTCGCTCCACCTATTCAGTCGAAGAAGATAAGGCACCAGCTTCACTCTATTTTGAAACCGATGTTCGCCCGATCTTAAAAGCGCATTGTTTTCATTGTCATGGCGAAGCGGGACACAAAGAAGGCAATCTAGACCTCCGTTTAGTTCGCTTGATGTCGCAAGGTGGTGATAGTGGCGCCGCACTCGAAGTCAGCCATCCCGATAACAGTCTCGTATGGCAACGCGTGGCCGCAAACGAAATGCCACCAGGAGGTAAATCGCTCAAAGACTCTGAGAAAAAGATTCTAAGGCGCTGGATTGAAAACGGTGCCCTCACGAAACGCAGTGAACCGGATCAGCCTACCGATGATCAATGGACCGAAGAAGAACGGAGCTACTGGGCCTTCCAACCTGTTACTCGCGTCGCCCCACCTCTTCAATCCGATGACGTCGAGTCCAACCATCCAATCGATTCGTTCTTGCTTGACGCCATGAAGACGAACGGCCTCAGTTTCAATCCAATCGCTCCACGCGAAGTGCTCATTCGGCGTTTAACTTTTGATTTGTTGGGACTCCCTCCTACGCCCGAAGAAGTTGCCACTTTTGTACAAGACTATTCACCTGACGCATATGAACGTTTGGTAGATCGTCTGCTCGCTGACCCTCGCTACGGCGAACGTTGGGGCAGGCACTGGCTTGATGTCGCAGGTTATGCGGATAGCGATGGCTACACGGAAGCAGATGCCGAACGCCCCTGGGCCTATCACTACCGCGATTATGTCATTCGAGCCCACAATTCAGATCGCCCCATCGATCAATTCATCATCGAACAACTCGCAGGCGACGAACTCGTACCACAACCTTGGGACAATCTCACTCCTGAGCAAACCGAACTGCTCGCCGCCACAGGTTTCCTCCGCACAGCCCCTGACGGCACGGGGCAAGAAGGTGTCGATAACAATGTGGCTCGCAATGACGTAGTTGCCGAAACGATCAAGATTTTCTCCAGCTCAATGCTGGGTATGACAGTCGGCTGCGCTCAATGTCATGACCATCGATACGATCCCATCTCACAGGCAGACTACTATCGAGTTCGCGCTGTCTTTGAACCTGGACTCGATTGGAAGCAATGGCGCGATCGCAACTCACGGTTAGTCAACCTCTGGAATCCTGAGCAAAAACAAACTGCGGCAGCGGTTGAAAAAGAACTGGCCGAACTTGAAGGCAAAAGAGTTGCAGAACTCGACACGATCGTATTGGACATCTTCCATAAAGAGGTCGGAAAACTTCCCGAAGAGAAACGCGAAATGGCCAAAGTAACGCGTGATACAGCTGCCGACAAACGCACGCCCGAACAAACACAACTCTTCAAAGATTATCCTAGCCTCAATGTCGATCGCGGGTCGGCCTATCTCTACGATGGTCAACGTATCAACGAGTTCAATAAAAAATACGAAGACCAAAAGAAGACTATCTTAGCCAAACGACCCGCAGACAATTTCCTCGCGGCGTTTTCCGAAGTCCCCAATCAAATACCGGTCACACACCTGTTCTTTCGGGGTGATTTCAATTCCCCTAAAGACCCGATTGCCCCTGGCGGACTTAGCATCCTCAGCGAACAGAACCTCATCCCAGCGGATGACCCCAATCTTCCCACTAGCGGTCGTCGACTTGCCCTCGCGCGCCACTTGACCAGCAACACTCATCCACTTGTAACTCGCGCGATCGTCAATCGAATCTGGATGCACCATTTCGGCAAAGGCCTCGTAGCCTCGCCCGGCGATTTCGGTTTATTGGGAGAGAAGCCCAGTCATCCGCAACTCCTTGATTGGCTTGCTTCCGAATTGACCGCGTCAGGTTGGAGTCGCAAACATTTGCAACGTTTAATTGTCACATCGCGAGCCTATCGTCAATCTTCACTGAAGACTGAGCTTCATCAACAAATCGATCCCGAGAACCGTCTATTAGCCCGCATGCCGATTCGGCGATTGGAGGCTGAAACGATTCGCGATGCCATGCTACAAGCGAGCGGCATGTTGGTTCGCACCATGTATGGTAGTCCCGCAGCCGTCAATCCCGACGATGTCGGCCAATTCATAATCGGCAAAGCGACCAGAGATGGTAACGGTATCTTGGTCGCCAAACATGAAGATGCTGCGGAAGTTTATCGACGGACACTTTACGCACAAGTTCGTCGTTCGATGCCTTTAGGTATGCTTGAACCTTTTGATCCAGCAAACTTAGCGCCTAACTGTGACCGACGCAGCAACTCCACAGTCGCGACACAATCGTTGTTGTTGATGAACAATAGCAATGTGATTCGTTTGGCCGAACATTTTGCGAAGCGAATCCAGCGCGAAGTAGGCGACGATCCTGCACGGCAAGTCGAACAGGCTTGGAAACTCTCGTTTGGTGTTACACCTCCGTCAGATCAAGTTGCATCTACGGCAACTTGGCTCACGGAACTGCGTCACACGTTGACGAAACCGACTGATGGTGCACCAGCATCTTCAACCGGTACTCTTGATCCTCCGCAAGCGGCCGAACAAGCTCTCGCATTGTATTGCCAGGCTCTATTTTCTTCGAATCCATTTTTGTATGTCGACTAAGGAGCCAACAGCATGAATTTTTCACCCTGTTTTTCACGTCGACATTTCTTGGCTCAGCAAGGCATTGCAGGTGCTACGTTGGCCATCGCATCGATGTGCCAACTAGCTGCCGAAGCGGTCCCACCTAAGCCCATTACAACTCCCACCGAGTTTGACCTTAAACCCAAATCGCCTAACTTTGCTCCACAAGCCACGGCGATGATTTCGATGTTCATGCAAGGTGGTCCTTCACATCTGGACCTCACCGATCGCAAGCATGAATTGGAAAAACGTCACGGCCAAAATTATCCAGGCGACTTGAAATATGACAATGCCGCTGAATCGTCGGCCAAACTTTGGGCTGGACCGTGGAAGTGGCAACGTTATGGTCAATGCGGTATGGAATTGAGCGAGTTGGTTCCGCATCTTGGATCGATCGCGGACGATATCACCCTGATTCGCTCCATGCACACCGGCGTAAATAATCATGGCCAGTCCATTTATGCAATGCATCATGGACGCATCACCGCAGGTCGTCCCGTCCTCGGCTCATGGCTGACCTATGGCCTCGGAAGTGAGAGCCAACAACTTCCTGCATTCGTAGTGTTAACAGATCCGGGCGGATTACCCGTGCTGGGAACAGACTGTTGGTCCAATGGTTGGTTGCCTTCGTTGTATCAAGGGACTGTCATTCGTCCTCAAGAACCTCGCATCTTGAATCTTGATCCACCTCCCAAACTCGCCGGTACTCCGCAACGCGCATATCTCGATTATTTGCAAAAACTAAATGCCGAACATTTGGCTGCTCGTCCGTTTGAGTCAGAACTCTCCGCCCGCATGCGCACGTTCGAATTAGCCGAAGCGATGCAAACCGCCGCGAAGGAAGCTCTCGATATCAACCGCGAAACAGCAGCCACACATCGCATGTATGGACTCGATCAAGATGCAACCCGCGAATACGGCACGCGCTGTTTAATCGCGCGGCGACTTGTGGAACGAGGCGTCCGTTTTGTGCAGATCTATACCTCGACACAACAATGGGATCATCATGGCAACATCTTGGCTGCATTGCCATCCACATGTAAGAAGATCGATCAACCAGCCGCCGCATTGGTCAAAGATCTCAAGCAACGCGGCTTGCTCGATTCGACGCTCGTTCATTGGGGTGGCGAGATGGGGCGTTTACCCGTGATTCAGAATGAAAAGAATGTTGGGCGTGATCATAACACGTATGGCTTTAGCACTTGGCTAGCTGGTGGTGGATTTCGCGAGGGAATGGTCTTTGGTGAAACCGACGACTTCGGATATCAAGCCGTGAAGGACATCGTCAACCACTATGATTATCATGCAACATTGCTTTACCTTTTCGGCTTAGATGCCCAAAAATTGTCGTTTATTCGACCGGGAGGAAGCGGCACCTTGCTGGATGGTCAACCGGGTCGAATCGTGAATGAGATATTAAAACGCCCTGCCTAGTCTCCATGGCCGCCTTACACCCCCTCATTTTGGCACAATTCGCTCTTCCCTCCTTCCCAAAAAGCCCTTCGCCGTTCAAACTTTCGCTATCCCGTCGTAGATCCTATTTGTGAATGGTTTTGGAGAGTTCGCGTGAGCACCACGTTTCGTATCGCAGCCCTGGCAGGTGATGGTATCGGGCCTGAAGTGATGAAAGAGGCCATCGCCGTTTTGCGAGCCGTGGAAAAGAAGTTCTCGCTCTCGTTGCAGATCACTGAAGCACCCGTCGGCTGGGCAGGTATCGATGCTTATGGCACCGCGCTTTCTGACGATGTGCTGCAACTTTGCAAAGACTCGCATGCCATCTTGTTCGGTTCGGTCGGTTTGCCTGATCGCGACAACACTGTCCCCAAAGATCAACGCCCCGAACGCGCTGCGTTATTGCGATTGCGAAAAGAATTTTCGCTTTATGCCAACTTGCGTCCCGTTCGCCTATATCCTGAACTCGTACACGCTTGCCCACTTCGCACAGAACGCATCGCGAAAGGTGTCGATGTACTAGTGGTTCGCGAGTTGACTGGCGGCTTGTACTTCGGTCAACCCAAAGTGACCACCGAATTACCCGACGGCCAAAAGAAGGCAGTCGATTCGATGGTCTACACCACCCATGAAGTCGAACGCATTGCCCATGTGGCGTTTCGTGCCGCTCGACTCCGACGCAAACTTGTGACTAGCACCGATAAAGCGAACGTGCTTGAATCCGGTATCTTGTGGCGCGATGTCGTCACTGAAGTGGCCAAGCAATATCCGGATGTCACATTGGAACATATGCTCGCCGACAACGCGGCGATGCAGTTGATTCTCAACCCTGGTCGTTTCGATGTGCTGTTATGCGAAAACACGTTCGGCGACATGCTCAGCGACGAAGCAGCCGCATTAGCCGGTTCGCTCGGTATGCTGCCTAGCGCCAGTCTAGGTGCTGCGACGGGCGCAGAAACAACGTTTGGTTTATATGAACCTGCCGGTGGCTCTGCACCAGACATCGCTGGTAAAGGCGTCGCTAATCCACTGGCACAAATTCTCTCCGCTACGCTGCTATTGCGTTATAGCTTGGGTCTCGATCGAGAAGCGGCTGCAGTTGAAGCCGCGATTGCCAAAGTCATCGCCAGCGGCAAACAAACTCGCGATGTCTGTGCACCTGAAAACAAATCGCCCGTCGGCACACGTGAGATGGGTCAAGCGATTTGCGACGCAATTTTGGCTTAAGCCTCGATGAGGTAGTAAACGACAATGAAGACGGTTCCCGATTTCTGGTTTGAACCTCATCCATGGATCAATGGTTCATGGCAACCAGGTTCCGAATCGGTAACCGTCTCCAATCCCGCTACCGGCTCACCTCTTGCACAGGTAACGCGAGCATCAACAGCGCAAGTAAGTCAGGCCATCGAAGGTGCGGCGAAAACTTTTACCGCGTGGCGACAACGCTCCGCTGTAGAACGAGGCAACATCCTCAAGAGAATCGCGACTCTCTTGCTGGAACGCAAAGATCCACTCGCTCGCTTGCTCACTGCCGAACAGGGCAAACCGTATCCGCAAGCGGTGGCTGAAATCGAATACTCGGCCAGCTTCTTTCAATGGTTTGGCGAAGAAGCGCGAAGACTCTATGGGCGAGTTGTACCTCACCCCGAAGCCGACCGTGAATTTATCATCGAGCATAAGCCGATCGGTGTTGCCGGTTTGATCACCCCCTGGAATTTTCCACTCGCGCAAGCTGCCAAGAAAATTTCCGCTGCGTTGGCTGCTGGTTGCACAACAGTTTGGAAACCAGCCGAGGCCACACCACTTATCGCTTTGGCAGTCGCACCTCTGTTTCGCGAAGCCGGCGTTCCTGATGGCGCGATACAAATCGTACCGGGACGTGGCTCTGTGATTGGCAATCTCTTCGCGGATCATCCCGCCGTTCGCGTGCTGAGTTTAACGGGCTCAACATCCACCGGCAGCTCGCTGATGGCAGCAGCGGCCCGCGGCATTAAACGTGTTTCATTAGAACTCGGTGGCAACGCACCCTTTATCATTTTGCCCGATGCAGATCTCGCTTTTGCAGCCGAACAGCTTTGTCGCTTAAAGCTGTTTGTATCAGGACAAGTTTGTGTTACTGCCAATCGTATCTTTGTTCACCGCGATGTTTCCTCTCAATTTGTAGATCAAGTAGCTCAACGCTTGAGTGCAGCCCGAGTCGGTAATGGATTGGCTGAAGGTATCGATGCAGGACCTCTCATCCATCGTCAAGCGTGTCAAGAAGTTGGCAAGTTGGTCGAGCAATCTCTTGCTGCGGGTGCACAATGCATCGTGAGCAATCGTAGCTTCGAGAGTGATTCGAGTCATTCGGCTGGATCGTATTTCCCACCTACTTTGCTCACCCATGTTGCCGATCAAATGCCGATCGCTCAACAAGAAATCTTTGGTCCAGTCGTGCCGATCTTGGAATATACTAGTTTTGAAGATGTTATACACCGAGCGAATGCAACACCCTATGGCTTGGCCGGTTATGTCTTCGGCAGTGATATCACGCGTTGTCGAGCCATCGCCAGTTCGTTGGATGTTGGCATTGTCGGTGTCAACGAATGGCGACCATTAAAAGCAGAGATTCCTTTTGGCGGCGTCAAACAAAGTGGAATTGGTGCTGAAGGTGGAGAAGAAGGACTTCGCGAGTTCTTAGATACTCAAGTGATTTCTCTTCCCAAACCAAAATTTTGATCGCCCCTAAAAGACAAATGCCTTACGGGTCGGAGTGACCATACATGCGTTCCAGCCAACTTGAAAATCAGCTGAAACGCATTATTCGTCATGGAAAAGTCATGACCTCTCGCGCTCAATTGCTCGCTTATGATGCCGATGCCTTGGGTTACAAATCTTTCCCACCGGACGCGGTCGTCATTCCAGCCAACATCGAAGAACTGATCGAGCTCTGGAAACATGCGGCGGAATTCAATGTTCCGATAGTGATGCGCGGCGCAGGGACATCGCTATCAGGTGGACCGGTGGCTGCTCAAGGTGGTATCGTCGTGCATACCAGCGCGATGCGAAAAGTGCGCCACATCGATCGTGATGCAATGTGGTGTGAAGTCGAATGCAGTTGTACGCTGCGACAACTCGATGAAGCTTTGTTACCGCATGGACTCTTTTATCCTCCTGATCCCTCGAGCGGTCCTGTGTGCACGATCGGCGGCAACGTAGCGATGAACGCCGGCGGCGCTCACTGTTTCCGCTTTGGTGTCACCAGTAATTACATTCTGGGCGTAGAAGCGGTCATGCTCGATGGTTCGGTGCACCGTTTTGGTGGACCGGGAGGTGGTCGCGGCAACTATCGTGAGGATTGGAAACGCCTCATGATTGGTTCAGAAGGAACGTTGGCCGCTTTTACGCGAGTGTGGCTTCGTTTGCTTCCTCGCCCTGAAAAAGAATGGACCTTTCAAGCTTCCTTTGCGACACTCGCCTCTGCGGAGCGAGCCATTCATGCTTTAGTGGCTCACTCTTCTTATCCGGTAGCGATTGAATTGATGGACCCACGTTTTGTAGGGTTAGTTGAAAATAGTCCTATGGCTGCCGGGTTGCCACAAGACAAATTCTTGATGGTGACTGAAATCGATGGACCGCGCTCGTTAGTCGATCATCGCGTGGAGCAAGTGAAACAACTCCTCGCGGACGCAGGGGCAGAAGGAATTTTGTATAGCGACGATGCTGCGCGTCGACAAAAACTTTGGAAAGCTCGCAAGGTCGCTGGCGGTTTGATGGGACAATTGAGCCCCGACCTCGTCGTGCAAGATGCCGTGATCCCCAAACGATCCTTAGCGGATGTTTTGGACATGATCTATCGCGAAGCGGATGCGGTTTCTATTCCTGTGATTAACGTTTTTCACGCTGGCGATGGTAACCTGCATCCAAACTTTATGTTCGATTCGCGTAACCCCGAGCAGTTGCATCAAGTCGAATCCATATCGAAGCGATTGATGCGCAAAGTCATCGAAGTGGGAGGAACATTATCTGGCGAACATGGTATTGGCAACGACAAGACCGCTTATATGCCACTGGTCTTCGGCCCGCACGCAACGCGATTACAACTAGCGGCTGCGACCGCGTTTGATCCAACTCATAAACTCAATCCGCTGAAGATGTTCGCGCAGCGGCAATTCGCGGCAACTCCCGTTCATTCACCCGAACTTTATCACCCCGAATCTCCGATTGCTCGCGAGCGACTCTTCGAACCGTTTTTTGATTCGATTGATGGTATCGCGTTATGTGACGCAACAGCTTCTTGGGATGCGATCCAACAGTCTGCATCCGCGCATCGGCTGCGGTTTCCACTTGTGCTGGATCCTCACGCTTCGCTGCTCGAACATTTGCGGAGCAGTGCATATGCTCCTGCTTCATCGAGGTTTGGGCCTTTTTGCGACAACATTCTCGGTATGAATTGGCGACTCCCTTCGGGTGAATTGGTGCGAATCGGTGAACGTGTTGCCAAAACAACAACCGGTTATGATTTAATGCGATTTTTGCTGCAAACGCGTGGCGAGTTTGGGACAGCCGAGCAATATGTCGTTCGCTTCCGTTCTGCTCATGGCGAGAATTATCTGGTGACGATTCGAGGCCACGTGGAAACATTGCTTAAGTTCAGTCACACGTTGTGCCATACCTGCTGGATCCATTGGTTCGATTCAGTGGACATTCTGTACCATCCAACGGACAACGCTTGGAGCCTGCGATTGCTGTTGAATGCACCTGATAATGAATGGCAAATCGCTGCTTCTTATCTCGCTGAACAATGCTCTGCTTTGCAATTGCAGTGGAGCAGTGTTGAGACGATTCACCCACCGCACGACGGCCTTCCCGATTTGATACTCAAGACGACGAGCGATCATGCGCTGCAACTCGTTTGCGAGATCGCGCAGAACGCTTCGACGAGCATCAGCGCGGCGTGTCACACCGGCGCGATCCACCTTTTCGAAGACGATAAAGAGTTGCTGGAGCAAATTGCCGAGCGTTATCGTGAATCGATTTGGGAAAGGGGAGGGGAGTTGCATTCGCGGCATTGGCCAGTCCCTACTTCTCTCGCTTCGGAACGACATTGGCTTGAAGTCTTAACGCGAGCGTTTCATGCTCAGGAGGCTATGAAACATGCCTGAGTCTCACACGCCCTCAGGGTCTCAACCGACTAGCCCGCCGCACAAACCTCTCGGAGAGCTGTTGACCAATTGTGTGCACTGTGGATTATGTTTGGATGTGTGTCCGACGTACAAGTTGACGGGTGATGAAAACAACTCACCGCGCGGGCGGCTCCGCTTGTGGCGCAAAGAAGAGGAAGGCGTTTTGGAAGCCGACCCCGTCGTGGAGCATTACACTTCGGAGTGTGTGAGTTGTTTGGCATGTGAGCCTGCTTGTCCCGCCAACGTACCCTATGGCACGATCTTGGAAACGGTTCGACATGAACAGATGCAAGCGGGGCGAGCAAGACCGAAGTGGTTTCTAAAGCTCGCGGCCCGATTGGTGCATGCACCGCAAGCGTTTCAATGGTTATCGCTGCCAGGACGAGTGCTAAGGCGTCTTGGTTTATTAAAACATCCTTTCCTGTTCCCTGGAAAACCGGCAGCTTGGCAAAGCACGTCCGCTTATGCGCGGCAACTGATGCATGAAAAGAAACCGACGGGACCGCATGTGGCTTTGTTGACGGGATGCTTGATGGAGGGAATGTTTCGCGAGCTCAACTTTGCAACAGTGCGGGTGTTGATTGCGAATAATGTCCGCGTGACGGTTCCAGAGACACAGGGTTGTTGTGGCGCGTTCCCTGAGCATTTGGGCTTGGCCGATTTAGATTCATTGCAGGGCCGCAATCGGGCTGCCTTTGGTGCAGAGAAATTTGATGCGGTGTTATCGAGTTCGTCGGGTTGTGGCTTAGCATTAAGCAAAACGTTAGCGGGTCGTGTGCCGGTGATCGATGTATTGCAGTTTCTGAGCCAACTAGATTTGAAGCCTCGTCCGATTCGCAACGAGCGAGCTCGCTTGTATGTGGACTTGCCATGTCATTTGATTCACGGTCAACGGGTGGCTGGTATTCCCGAATCGATCTTAAATGCCACCGGTTATCGCTGGGAGCTAGCGCCGCTGGCAACTGAATGCTGTGGATCGGGAGGGACATACAATTTGCAGAAGCCTGAGAACTCGCGTCAGATCTTAGCTCGCAAAGCTGCCTTCTTAGAAACCGCAGATGGCGACCCTGTCATACTCGGCACTTCGAATCATGTCTGTATGATGCAATGGTATTCCGCTCGAACGTTGGGCATCGTCTCTCGCCCGTTCGAAGTTCGGCACATCATTCAATTGCTCGATGAGAGTTTCACGCAGTTGGTTTAGCCCGTTGCCCGCGTTCTTGTTTAGCCCTTAACCGGCGGCTTCGTTTAGCCCGTAACCGCAGCGCTAGCGGAGGTTAGACGTCCATGGGTACACGCGTGCTCAGTGCGCGATCGCCTTTGTGCGTTGCGGCAAAGCGACGACGAAGTACGATGACGATGACGACGACGAAGTACGAAGTAGGAGCTACGAATTCGACCGCTTATATTTTCCGCAGCGCACCGTTTTTTCCTACACAGGACAGGGTTGATCGCGTCCAAAAACACCGCGTAAAGAGCCATACTCTTCGGTCTCCGCTGGCTTCACGCCAGCGGAACCGCGACTTACCGGCTACCAAGCATCCTCGCGCAACACGTTCTCCGCCACCACCTCCCTTTGCTACACTACGCATTAGCCCATTACGTGCTACCTAGATCAGTCATCGACCTTTACCTACTGCACACGCCATGATGTTATCCACCGAAATCCAACGAGCCCGAGAAGCAATACAAAATGCGCAGGCCATCTTGATATGCGCTGGAGCGGGCATGGGTGTCGATTCTGGCTTGCCC
>Ga0075160_10001653_pt1 | contig 13522 bp, 18 predicted proteins | sample JI91814C2DNA_FD_70969 | JGI IMG/M metagenome (GOLD analysis project Ga0075160, IMG submission 70969) | Wastewater effluent complex algal communities from Wisconsin, to seasonally profile nutrient transformation and Carbon sequestration -... | ecosystem: Engineered > WWTP > Effluent > Algae... | reverse complement strand
TAGCCGACGCCCGCTTCGCCCTGGATCGGCACCCCGCTCGCCATCAGGTCCCGCACGTCGCGGTAGATCGTGCGTTCACTGACTTCCAGCTCGATGGCCAGGTGCGTCGCCGTGGTGGCGCGGTCGCGGCGCAGCAGCTGCACGATCTGGAAGAGGCGGTCGGCGCGGCGCATCGGGGCGTGCTATCGGAAGTTGGCCTGGAACTCCACCTTCGCCGGGATCGGGTGCGCGATCACCACGGCGACCCCGTTCGGGTCCTGCAGCGTGAAGCTGCGCATGCCCCACGGCTGGTCGACCGGCGGGCCCTGCAGCTCGGCACCGGCGGCGAACAAGCGACCGTACTCGCGGTCGGCGTCGGGCACCTGCAGCACGAACAGCACGCCGTGGCCGGCGAACGCGTGCGGCGCCTCGGCGTCGGGGCGCATGAAGCCGAGCTCGGGCGAGCCCTGGCCGCCGGCGCGGATGCCGAGGTAGTGGTCGCTGTCGTAGGCGACCTCGCAGCCGAGCAGGTCCTGGTAGAACGCGCGGGTCGCGGCGAGGTGGGGCGTGGTGACGATGGGGACGATCGTGGCGATCTTCATGCGCGCACCATGCCGGGGGCTGCTGACACCGTGCTGGCAGCAGGGTGGCGCGGATCGCCGCCGGTCCCGCGAGGCTGCGGCCGCGCGCCGTGGGCGGGTACACCGCGCGTCCGGATGGCGCACGCGGACTGTGCGGGATCCGGGCGCCGGGGTCGTCGGCGGCGTGTGGCACGGATGATGGGAAGGGGGTGGCACCGCGACCGATCGTGCCGCGAACCAGACTCATGAACTTCACCACCTTCTCCGCCCTCTTCGCTGCCCTGGCCACCACCGCCCTCGCCCAGACGCCCGTCACCGTGCGCTGCACGCCGACCGACGGCAGCGCCGCCGGCTGCTACTACTGCCCCGGCTTCGAGCACGTCATCAAGTGGGTCGGCACCCAGATGCACAGCTCGACGGTCAACCTGCTGACCTTCCACGACCTCGACGTCGTCGTCGAAGGCACCTGGAACGGCAACGTGATCGAGGTCACCTCGGTGACGTCGATCGCCGAGTCGTTCTCGATCAGCGGCAACGGGGTGATCGGCGGCCGCTTCCGCTTCAGCACGAACGGCCCGAACGGCGCGTTCGCCGCCAACTACGCGGCGCTGGCCGCGGGCTTCTGGGTGCCGTTCCCCGGCGTCGCGGCCCAGCTCGACCCGGTGTCGATGGTGACGCTCGAGTTCGGCGTGATCGGCGGGGGCTCGCTCAAGACGCAGATCGACATCCCCGACGTGCCGAGCCTGATCGGCCTGCGCCTCTACGGCCAGGGCGCGGTGCAGCTCGTCGACGGCACGATCTACACGACGAACGTCGACACCAAGGTCATCGGCTGAGCGACGCCGGCAGCGCGTCAGCGGCGCCCGTGCGCGCTCCGTTCGCGCTGCAGTCGGCCCAGCTCCGTCGGACTTGCGAACCGCAGGGCGAAGCGGCGCCAGGCCCGCAGCGCCGCCACGTTCTGGTCGCGCACCGTCGACGCACCCTGGTCGTCCTGCGGCACCAGGAACAGTGGCGGCAGGCCGACGCCGATCTCCGCCAGCACCTGTTCGAGCCGCCGCGCTGCGGCACAACCGGCCGCGGTCTTCAGGTCGACTCCCGCCAGCGCGTTGGCCACCAGCGGCACGGCCACGTGCGGCAGCGCCACCAGCGCCGTGCTCGCCGATGGCCACGTGCGCGGTTCGCCGGTGCGCAGGGCGTCGAGGTGCTCGTTCGCCGTTGCGCGCTCCTCGGCGGTGAGACCCGCCGGCTCCGGCAAGGGCGGCAACGTGGTCGGATCGCCGAGCGGCGGCAGCGGCGCGTTCAGCAGATGCCAGCGCACCTCGACCGTCCGGCCCGGGTCGTGGTCGACGACGCGCAGGGCGACCACCAGCGGTTCGCCCGGCGTCACGAAGCGGTGCGCTCCCCCGGCGTCGTCGATCTGCACGAGGAACACGTGGCCGAGCTCGACGCGCAGCGCCGCCGCGGCGGGGGCAGGCCTCACCTCGAGCAGCCGGGTGCGCGCATCGGCGAGCGTCAGTGCGTAGTACGTGGAACTGCCGGTGCTGTCGCGTGGGTCGCCGAGGTCGACGGCGCGCGAGCGTTCGCCGCCCTGCGCTCCGAACAGCAGGTGGTCGACGCCGTCGCGCGCGCCGAAGCTCAGCTGCGAGTTGTGGTTCTTGATCTCGCCGTCCTGCACGCAGTAGCCGTGGCTGCCGCTGGTGAAGCCGAAGGTCCTCCGCAGGTCGTCGAAGCGCAGCAGGCGCGCCGTGCCGGAACGTCCGTCGGCGGCCGTGGCGGCGGTCTGGGCGGGCAGGTCGAGTTGGGTTGGAAGTACGGCGATCGGCAGCAGCAGGGCGAACACGGCGGCGGCGCGGCGAAGGGCGAGCATGGCGCTCGGACTGGCGGCAGCACGGGGTTCTTCCTGCGAGGCGCGGCGCCGCGAGGCCGCGCCACGGGCACGAGTGCGAAGGGGGCGCGGCGGCGGCCACTGCTACACTCCGGCGATGGAATCTGCGGTGTCGACGCGGTGGGCGGCGAAGCCGCTCGTCCCGGTGCTCCTGGTCGCCCTCGGCAGTGTGTCGCTGGCCTTGGTGATCGCCGGCCAGCAGGCGCAACCGCTCGGCGACGACCCGCTGCGCATGCTGCTCGCCTGCGGAGTGCTCGCCGGCCTGGCCGGGGTCCTGGAACTCGGCACGCCGCCGTGGCTCGGACTCGCGGCCACGTGCGGGTTCCCGGTGTGGGCCGTGCTGGACCTTGCGCGCCACGGTGGGCACAGCCTGCTGCCGTTCGAGTTCGCGTTCTATGCCGCCTATGGGGCAATGGGCATGCTGGTCGCATTCGTCGGCAGGTCCTTGCGCGCCTCCATGCGGCGCGTCGCGACAGGCTGAGCAGTCGGTCCTCGGCGGTCGCGTGGGGCTCCAGCGGAACCCGCGCGGCGACGGCACGAAGGCCACCAGGGCTCCGTGGTTCTTTTCGTCATCGAGCGTGCGCTGGGATCTGGCGGCGCGAACGGCGGGATCAGTTCCGGATCCGAGCTCCTGCTCGCGTTGCGGCCCGGTGCGTCGGGCAGGAGCGGCGAACGCAGGTGGCTCCGCCGGCGCCGGTCGATCGGGCCAGGTCGGCAGGCGGGTCCTTGCCGCTGCAGGCGCACAAACGTAACCAGGAGTTATGTTTTGTGCGAGCCGTCGGCCGATGTTCACACAAAACATAACCCGCAGTTACGATATGTGCATGGCTGAAATCTCTCGAAGGCCCGACTGGGACCGGCTGTTCGCCACCGCCGCAGGGCAGGACGGGTACTTCACCACCGGCCAGGCCGCCGAAGCCGGCTTCTCGACCCAGCTGCTCTACAAGCACATCCGAGCGGGTCGCGTCCGGCGGGCGCAGCGCGGCATCTACCGCCTGGTCCACTTCGTCGCGGGCGAACACGAAGAGCTCGTCGCCGTCTGGCTGTGGTCGGCGCAGGCAGGGGTGTTCTCGCACCACACCGCGCTGTCGCTGCACGGGCTGTCGGACGTGCTGCCGAGTCAGACCCACCTGACGCTGCCGGCGGCCTCGCGGCAGCGACGGCTGCGTGTGCCGGCAGACGTGGTCCTGCACCACGCCGATGTGCCGCCGGACGAGCGGTCGTGGTTCGGGCCGGTGCCTGCGACCAGTGCTGGCCGCACGCTGCGCGACTGTGCCGCGGTGCGCATGGCTCCCGACCTGCTGCGGGATGCGGCTCAGCAGGCGCTGCGACGTGGGCTCGTGATCCGGAACGAACTCGGCGACGTGGCCGCGTTCCTCGAGCCCTTTGGAGGGCTCGCCTCGTGACGGTTCGTCCCTACGGTTCGCCTGCTTCGTTCAAGCAGGCGTTGGAACAGCGGCTGCGCACGTCGAGCAGTTCCGGCGCCGAGTTCGCGCGCAAGCGGCAGCTGCTCGTGTTCGATCGCTTCCTGGTGCGGGTGGTCGAGGGGTTCGGCGACGCGGTGACGCTGAAGGGTGGCCTCGCCCTCGAGATGCGGCTCGAGCGTGCGCGCACCACGAAGGACGTCGACTTGCGGATGCTCGGCTCGCCCGACGAGCTGTTGCTCCGGCTGCAGGCCGCAGGTCGCCGCGACCTCGGGGACTTCCTGACCTTCGAGGTCGTGCCCGACGACGGTCACCCGGTCATCCAGAACGACGGCATGCGCTACGACGGGCTGCGCTTCCGGGCGCTGTGCCAGCTCGCCGGCAAGGTCTATGGCCAACCGTTCGGGGTCGACGTCGGGTTCGGGGACCCGATGCTCGGCGAGCCCGAAGTCGTGGTCGCCGAGGACCACCTCGGGTTCGCGGGGATCGCGCCACCGCGGCTGCGTCTCTACCCGGTCGAGACCCACGTGGCCGAGAAGCTGCACGCGTACACGATGCCGCGCTCGCGGCCCAACTCGCGGGTGCGCGACCTGCCCGACCTGGCGCTGCTGGCGACGACCAAGGTCCTCGAGGCGGTACGGCTTCGGGAAGCGCTGGCGCAGACGTTCGCCTTTCGCGGTACGCATGCGATTCCCGACTCGTTGCCGTGGCCGCCGCCGAGCTGGGCCGAGCCCTACGCGGCGATGGCTGTGTCGGATCGTCTGGCGTGGCCGACGTTGCGGGACGTGGTCGCCGCGGTTCGCGCGTTCCTCGAGCCGGTGCTCGCGGGTGTCGCCGACATGGTGTGGCAGCCGACCAGCTGGAACTGGATGCCCCGTTGAGCGCGTCCTGGCAGCGAGGCCATGATGCTCGCATGGAGCCGTGGTTCCTCGTCACCGAGCGCTTCGACGCCACGTGTGGCGCGCGGTGGCGCGACCACGTCGCCTGGGCGCAGCTGCCGCAGGTCATCGAGATCGTGTCGACGGACGAGGTGCTGTGCCCGCACGTCGGCGGCGAACTGCGCGACGAGGACTGGGCGCACCATGTGCAGGCTGACGGTCTGCTGCACTTCTTCCGCGACGTCGAGTACTTGGTGCGCCGTTGTGGTGGGATCGACGGGCGCAACCTGCTGTGCGTGTTCCGCGAGCCGGAACGCCATCCCGAGCCGAAGCACGGCACCCATGAGTTCCGGTTCGAGGGCTACGACCTCGCCGACCGGGACGGCAGCACGAGTGCGCTGACCAACTGTGGGGGCTTTCCGAAGGCGTTCGCGCCGACGGCTCTGAACCAGTGTGGGCTGTTGCCGTCGCTCGAGATGGCGCGTTCGGTGCAGCAGGCGCTGGCGAGGGAGTATCCCGACGAACGCCATGCGCGATGCTGGGTGTGGGCGGTCTTCCGCGCGAGCGCCGGGATCGCGTGACCTTCGGGCATACTCCGTCCGAACATGCAGCGGTTGCTCACCATCGTTTGCGCCGTCGTCGGCGCGTGGTTGTTCGTCGGCGGCATCGCGAGTTTCGTCACGCCGTCGGATGCGGTGCCATCGTCGGGCACGAACGTGGTCTTCGGCGGCGTCCTGCTGCTCGTCGCCAGGGTGGTGTGGCGTCGAGGTCGACGGACGAACCATTCGCTGTCGTTCGTGCTCCTGCCGCAGGCCGGCTTGCCATCTGCCGAAGAGTTCCAGCGAGCCTGGAACGAGCTGACGAACGGAGCTGTGCCACCCAGGGTCGATGCCTGGGGACCCGAGACCATCCACCTCCAGCTCGAAGGGGGCATGGTCAGCGTAGGCTTGCTGCCGACACCGATTCCCGGGCGGGAAGCGGAGCGTGCGGCGTCCCAGAGCGCCTGTGCCTTCGCGGTCGGCGGCTACGTGCTCGCGCCGCACACTGCGCACCTGGTCGTGTTCAGCGGATGGTCCTCGCCTAACGTGGTCGCGTGCCGGCTGCACCACACTCGCGTGGTCGCCGCCTTGGCGAAGGCCGCCGGAGCGGTCGCCGTCTACGAAGGAGCGGCCGGTGCCACCCACGACGCTGCGTTCTACCTGGAGGTCGTGCGCAGCGACGGCTTGCCGGTCGAGCTGTGGACGGGCGTGCGGCTCTCGGTGACGGGGGCCTCGCTCGAGTTCCTGACGCTCGGTCTGGAAGCGCTGCAGCTGCCGGAACTGCTGGTCTCGGCGCCGGCGAACCAGTGTGAGGATGCGCTGTCGTTCCTGTTCGTGGTGGTCGGGTATCTGGCGCATCGAGGCGAAGCGATCGCCGCCGGCGAGACGGTGGGGCGCTCGGCGGCGGAAAAGTGCCTGGTTGCCTACGTTCCGTCGCCGCTCGACCCTACCAAGCAGGTGATGCGCGTCGACATGGCGCGCAAGGCGTGACGGGAATCCCTGCAAGCTCGCAAGACTATGCACCTGTTGATCACCATCGTCTGCGCTGTCGGCGGCGCGTGGTTGTTCGTCGGCGGCATTGCGAGCTTCCTGGCCCCCTCGGCTGGACCGGCGCCGATGGGCACGAGCCTGCTCTTCGGCGGCAGCCTGCTGGTCGTCGCGTTCCAGCTGTGGCGCAGTCGCTCGCGGACCGTCGGCAAAGCGGTGCCGTCGCGGCCGGCAAGCAGCGCTGCGCCGCGCGGTGGCGACTGGCTTGCGAAGCTCCCCGCAATCGACGGCTTCCGACGGGCCGCTCAGTCGTTGGCGGCGCTCGATGCGGTCCTGTCGCCCGACTGGGGGGATCGCTACTACTCGTACGACGCCAGTTGGTCGGAAGGGGAGCAGCTCGCCTCGATGCGCGACGGCAGCGGCGACGGGTGGTTCGCACGGATCGCGCGCGGCGGAATCGTCGTGCACGGGCTCGCGCACGAAAGCGCGGACTTCGTGCCCGGTGCGCCAAAGCCGTGGGTGTTCGGCCACCTGCCGCCGGAGCTGGGAGCCACCTTCCTGGCCGAGCCGGCGTTCGACACTGCGAACAGCACGTTCTGTTTGTGGCGATCTGCGGACGCCAAGCAATGGTCGCGTGGCCCCGTTCCGGCGACCGTTGACGACGATGGTGCGCACGAGCAGCTCGAACTGTTGTGGGCCGGGGCCGTTGGCTACCACGCCTGGGCCGAGGAGTACTACGAGGTCTCGCTCGAGCTCGCCGACGTCGAGGCCTTCTTCCGGCACGAGCCCGTGACTGTCGAGCGTGCGCGTCGCATGAACCCCAACGTCGACTTCGCGGCGCTGAAGAAGGAGCTGTCAGCGATCGGCTATCCTGCGGCCGGCGCGTAGCGAGCTACGGCACGTTCGTCCCGCGCGCCCGACCGGAGAGCCATGCACACTCCCTCGAGAACACCCCAGTGGGGCGACACGGTGCTGATCCTCCTGGTCGCTGCCGCATTCGTGCTGATGCTCGGCAGTCTCGCTTACTTCCTGGTGTTCGATGGCCTCGGGTCGAACGGTGAGAAGGTGCAGCCATCCGCGAGCGAGCCACTCCTGCCCTCCTGCTTCCTACCCGCGATGTGCACTCTCGGTGCCGTCGTGTCTATCACGATCGCGATCCGGATCGTCGTCCGCCACCGCGAATAGCGCGCGGAGCCGCCGCTACGCCGTCTTCTGCGCTTCCGCCGCCGCCAGCTTCGCCAGCACTTCCTCCGCCCACGCCCGCTTCGCCATCGGGAAGCCCATGCGCGCCCGGCTCTCCAGGTAGCTCTGCGCCACCGCGCGCGCGAGGTTGCGGATGCGCCCGATGTAGCCAGCGCGCTCGGTCACCGAGATCGCCCCGCGCGCGTCCAGCAGGTTGAACGTGTGCGCCGCCTTCAGCAGCTGCTCGTAGGCCGGCAGCGCCAGCTTCTGCTGCATCAGGTGCTGCGACTGCTTCTCGTGCGCAGCGAACGCCGTCAGCAGGAACGCCACGTCGCTGTGTTCGAAGTTGTAGGTGCTCTGCTCCACCTCGTTCTGGTGGAACACGTCGCCGTACTTGATGCCGTCGGCATAGACGAGGTCGAACACGTTCTCGACCCCTTGCAGATACATGCACAACCGTTCGAGCCCGTAGGTGATCTCGCCGGTGATCGGCCGGCAGTCGATGCCGCCGACCTGCTGGAAGTAGGTGAACTGCGTCACCTCCATGCCGTTGAGCCACACCTCCCAGCCGAGACCCCAGCAGCCGAGCGTCGGGTTCTCCCAGTCGTCCTCGACGAAGCGCACGTCGTTCTTCTTCAGGTCGAAGCCGACCGCCTGCAGCGAGCCGAGGTACAGGTCGAGGATGTTCGCGGGGGCCGGCTTCAGCACGACCTGGAACTGGTAGTAGTGCTGCAGGCGGTTCGGATTCTGCCCGTAGCGGCCGTCCTTCGGCCGTCGGCTCGGTTGCACGTAGGCCGCCTTCCACGGTTCCGGACCGAGCGCCCGCAGGAACGTCGCCGTGTGGCTCGTGCCGGCACCGACCTCCATGTCGTAGGGCTGCAGCAAGGCACAGCCCTGCTGGTCCCAGTAGGACTGCAGGCGGAGGATCAGTTGCTGGAAGGTCAGCATGGCGGGCCGGGGATCCTACGGATCGCGGGGTGCCGGGCGCCACTGCGGCGCCGTCGACGCGCGGACGTCAGCGCGGTGCTGGCGTGCGGTCGGGGGCCGGGCGCTGCAGCGAGACGCCGTCGCCGCCGGTCACCTGCAGCACGGCGTTGGCCGTCGTGTCGAAGGACACGAGGCGGACGGCGCCGCCGCCGCGCATCGTGCGGGCGAGCGAGCCGGGACCGAGGCGGGTCCGGTCCGTCGCACCAGCTGCGTCGGTGAACTGCACCTCGAGTTCCCCCGGGCCGCCGTTGTCGACCTGCACGAACGGATCGCTGCCGCCCACCAGCAGTTCGGCGGTCGTGGTCGGCGGCAGCTGGACCCCGAGGCGGTGGTGGCTCGTGCAGCTGGCTCCGAGCAGGGTCAGCGAGGTGAGCGAGAGGAGGCAGAGGCGGGATCGGGGCATGGCTGCGGCTACGAGGGGAAGGTCCTGGATATTCGTACATCGCGGACAGAGCGTGGCCGTCCCCAGCGCAGCAGGCAGGCACCGAGCCAGCTGCCGAGCACGTTGAGGCCGACGTCGCGCAGCGAGTCGAAGTGGTCGCGCGGGCCGTCGGGCCAGGTCCACTGGCCGAGTTCGTGCAGGAACAGGCAGACGAACGGCACCCGGACGGCGAGGTGGTAGCGGAACAGGTCGGCGGAGTCGTCGTTCGGCACGCCGAGCACGAGCCCGACGCCGAGCGTCGTCGCCATCACGGCGATCCAGTGCATCCCCCAGTCGCGCAGGAACTGCTGGCAGGCGCTGGGGAACCAGTACTCCTGGATGCCGACCGTGACGAGCCCGGCGAGCAGGCAGATCGTCATGATCACCCCCGGGCGACCGCGCGGCGGCTCGGTGCGAGGACGGGATCCGGAAGGGGCGGTCGGAGGCATGCGCCGCGGGAACCGTAGCTCGTCGGGGCGGCCACACCACGCTCGTCTGCGTGGTGCGCGTCAGTGGGGCGGCAGGTAGCCGGCGTCGCGCACGAACGCGGCGATCGCGAGCCCGCATTCCCGGCTCAGCGCGCCGAGGTCGTCCCGCTGCCGGCCGAACTCGAACTGGATCGCGTCGATGCCGTCTTCGCGGATGCCGCCGTAGTGGGCGACGATGTGGCCGCCGTTGAACAGCGTCTCCTTCGCCGGCGAGCCGTCCGCGTTGGCGATCGGCACCACCGGCAGGCCGTGCGCGCGCAGGCGTTCGCCGAGCGACTCCGGGCCGTGCAGCCAGGACTTGCCCTTGCGCAGTTCGAGTCGGCGCAGCGTCCGGCCATCGCGGGTGCCGCGCGCGATCACCGTGGGATCCTCGGACTGCCCGTGCAGGTCGATCAGCAGCGCTTCCCCGAAGCGCCGTCTGCACTCGGCGACCGACTGCGCCAGTGCGTCGTGGTAGGCGCGGTAGTGCAGACCGGCGGCGTCGTTCTCGAACGCTTCGTCGGCCGGCCGGTTGGCGTCGGCGTCCTTGCGCGAGAACTGGGCGATCACCACGTACGGCTTGGCCCCGAGCTCGTCGGTGAGCTTCTGGGCCAGCAGCAGGGCCAGCTCGGCCGTGTCCTCGTCGCGCACCGTGACGCCACGGCGGCGCTGCTTGCTGCCGGGAACGCGAACCCGACCTCCGTGCGGCGCACTGAGGATCAGTGGCAGGTCGCCGCGCCAGGCGGTCACCAGGGCTGCGGCGGGGGCGAGTTCGGGCTCGGCGGGCGGCGGCGTGCCGGAGGCGAGCAGCGACGTCAGGAGCAGCATGCCGAGGGTCTTCGGGTGGGTCATTGCGTCGATGCTAGCAGCAGGCGTCCGCGGGGCTGTCGTGGCGTGGGCGGCGACGCCTTCGTCGTCGCACCTTGCCGCGCCGCGTTCGCTCGCCATGCTGGCGACATGACGGAGCGCGTGCGGCCATACCTCTTCTACGGCGCGACCACCGCGCTGTGTTCGACCTGCCTCGTCACCGTCGAAGCGAAGGAAGTGATCGAGGACGGCCGCGTGTGGCTGCTGAAGCGTTGCCGCCAGCACGGCCCGCAGCGCGTGCTGCTCGCCGACGACGCCGACTACTGGCGGCTCGGCCGCGAGAAGTTCCTGAAGCCGCCGGAGCAGGTGGACAAGCCGAACACCGCGTTCCGCTACGGATGCCCCTACGACTGCGGCATCTGCACCGAGCACGAGCAGCACGGTTGCCTGACCGTGCTCGAGATCACCGACCACTGCAACCTGCGTTGCCCCACCTGCTACGCGGCGAGCGGGCCCGAGCGGCTGACGCACCGCGACCTGCCGACCATCGAACGCATGCTCGACTGCATCGTGCGCAACGAGGTCGAGCCCGACATCGTGCAGCTGAGCGGCGGTGAACCGACCCTGCACCCGCAGTTCTTCGCGGTGATGGATGCACTGCGCGCGCGGCCGATCCGCCATCGCATGCTGAACACCAACGGCATCCGCATCGCGCAGGAGGACGGCTTCGCCGAGCGCCTTTCGAGCTACGGCCCGGGCTTCGAGGTCTACCTGCAGTTCGACAGCCTGCGCGAAGGACCGCTGCGCACGCTGCGCGGCGCCGACCTGCGGCGCGTGCGCGAACAGGCGCTGGCGAGACTGAACGCGCTCGACCTGTCGACCACGCTGGTGGTCACCGTGCGGCGCGGCAGCAACGACGACGAGCTCGGCGCGATCCTCGAGTTCGCGCTGCAGCAGCGCTGCGTGCGCGGCGTGACGTTCCAGCCGGTGCAGGACGCCGGCCGCAACGACGGCTACGCGTTCGACGCGCACCGCCTGACGCTCAGCGAGGTGCGGCGGCGCATCCTCTCGCAGTTCCCGCACTTCGCGGCCGCGGACCTGATCCCGGTGCCGTGCCATCCGGACACCCTGGCGATGGCCTACGCGTTGCGGCGCCCGCAGGGCCGTTCGCCGATCACGCCGCTGACCGGGCTGGTGCCGCCGGAAGTGCTGCTCGAGGGCACGCGCAACACGATCGCCTACGAACGCGACCCGGCGATGCAGCGCGCGATGGTCGAGGCGTTCAGCACCGCCCACGGTCCGCAGGGTGCGGCGGCGGCGATCGCCAAGCTGCTGTGCTGCCTGCCCGGCGTGCGCCTGTCGGCGAAGGAACCGCTGCGCTACCAGGACGTGTTCCGCGTCGTCATCATGAAGTTCCTCGACCGCCACGACCTCGATCTGCGCAATGTGCGCAAGAGCTGCGTGCACATCGCGCATCCGGACGGCAAGCGCGTGATCCCGTTCGACACGTTCAACCTGTTCTATCGCGACGATCTCGAACGCACCGTGCTCGGGCCGCTGCGCGCGCGCATCGACGCGGCGACCCCGCTGTGATCGGCTACCCGCTGTGCGTGCTGCTCGGGCTGTGCCTCGCGGCGTTGGCGTGGTGGTGGCAGCCACGCAGCACGACGCTGCCACCCGGCCAGGCCCAGACGCTGCGGCTCGGCGCACTCGCCGGCGCGATCCTCGGCGCCTACGGCCTGCAGCTGCCGGCCGACCTGCTCGGCTTCGCCGCACCGCTGCCGCCCGGAGCACCGCCGCTCGGCGACGGACTGCCGCTCGGTGGCCGCACCGTGCTGGGCGGCCTGCTCGGCGGGTGGCTCGGCGTCGAAGGCGTGAAGGCGCTCGCCGGCATCCGGCAACCGACCGGCGGCGACTTCGCGCTGCCGCTCGCGTTGGCACTCGGCTGCGGCCGCATCGGTTGCTGGTGGGCGGGTTGTTGTGCCGGGACGCCGTGTGCGCCTGGTTGGTTCGCGACGGTCGACGCTGCCGGCACGCCGCGGCTGCCGGTGCAATTGCTCGAGGCGGCGTTCCACCTCGCTGCCGCGGGTGTCCTGGCGGTGGCGGCGCAGCGGCGCGCATGGCCGACGACGCGGCTCGCGGCCTACCTGGCGTGCTACGCGGTGGGGCGCTTCCTGCTCGAGTTCTGGCGTCAGCATCCGCCGATCGCTCTGGGGCTGTCGTGGCACCAGTTCCTGGCGATGGCCTTGTTCGGGCTCGCCGGTGGCACCTGGCTGTGGCGCGGGCTGCGGCGTGGTGCCGCGGACGGCGCTATCGCATCGCGTACATGACCACGCCGCCGCAAGAGACCAGGCCGAACGCGAACAGGGCCAGGATGCCTTGCAGGGCGAGCTGGCTGTGCGAGCGCGCGTGCCTTGGCGTGGGCGAGCCGAGGATGGCGAACGCAGCGCAGCCGAGCCCGAGCACCACGCACGCTGCCGGAACCTCGATGATGCCGAGGCCATTGCGGTCGATCAGCCAGCCGGAGTCGACGGCGTGCGCGACCAGCACCGCCAGCAAGCCGCAGCCGATCGCCGCCGTGCGGTGCTCGCGGGTCGGCCGGGCGGCAGGTCCCGGTCGTCGCCGACTCCTTCGGATTGCGAGGTCCGAGGCAGCGTGCGCAGGGCCACCGCGAAGATGCCAGCCAGCAGCAGCCAGGTCAGCGAAGCGAACATGCGGCCGGGGCGGGGTGTGAGCGACGGCGCTGCCGTCGGCGGGCAGGAATCGTCGTCAGGACAGGACCGGGAGCAGGAACGGGCCGCTGCACGCGATCATGCCGAAGGCCAGCAAGAAGCCCCCGAGCTGCAGCAGGCTGCCGAGATTGCTGTGCCCCGGGGGTGGATTGGAAGAGTGGAGGGCGGCCAGCGTGCCGATGCCGCAGCCCAGGACCATGCACGTGGCCGGAAGGACCGCGAAGCGGTACGGGTCGTGGCCGAACCACTCGGCGTCGATCATCGTCGCGAAGGCTGCGGCCAGCACCGCCAGCACGCCGAATGCGAGGGCCGCGACCTTCTGTCGCGACCGCAGCGGGCGCTGTCCCGCCCCTGGCCGCGAGCTGGCGCGAACGACCTGGACGATGGCCCCCAGCATCAGCAGGGCGAAGGCGGTCGGGATCGTGCTCGGCTGGTTGAGGAGGCTCGGCATTGCGGGGCGTGCGTCGGACCGGAACGGTAGCCGCTCCCTTGCCAAGGTGGCACCAGGGAGGCCGTCGCGCGGTGGTCAGATGGCGATCGTGTCGGCGGATCGTCCGGGTGGGCTGGTCCGTGGGCGGTCCATGGACGAGCGCTGGTCGAAGCGAATGCAGGGGGGCGTTGCCCACTTCGCCCCGCTGCAGGTAGCCTCCCGC
>Ga0075160_10001651_pt1 | contig 13524 bp, 10 predicted proteins | sample JI91814C2DNA_FD_70969 | JGI IMG/M metagenome (GOLD analysis project Ga0075160, IMG submission 70969) | Wastewater effluent complex algal communities from Wisconsin, to seasonally profile nutrient transformation and Carbon sequestration -... | ecosystem: Engineered > WWTP > Effluent > Algae... | reverse complement strand
CGAATCAAAAATACCATGACCATGGCAGGCACGAATCCAATTTTCACTTCAGTATATCCCAACTTTGCTTCAGGAATTGCAAAAACAAAATCGCATACTGTAACCAACCCACAGCCACCGGCTAAGGCTTGACCTTGAACCTGAGCTACCACTATCTTTTTAAAAGTATAAATCTTCAGAAATAAACTGCGCAAATGATTGGAGTCATCCAGGTTCTGCTGCCGCGAAAAACTCAGAAGTTTATCTAAATAGGTCAGATCGGCACCCGCACAAAAAGCTTCTCCATTGGCCCTGAGTATTACAACTTTGACACCAGAATCAGTTTCAGCCTTTTCAAAAGCCAGCTTTAGCTCACTGACTAGTTCATGGCTCAGGGCGTTTCTTTTCTCCGGCCTATTAAGGGTAATAAACCCAATTCTATCTTTAACTGAATAATCAACTAACTTCATAACAACATATTAAACAATGCACTTCTGTTGACTAAAGTACGACAATTTCTTCTCTATGAGTTTGGTTTTGCACAGGGCTAATGAAAGGCGCAAGCAGCTTTGGCTATCGTTTCGTATCCGGCTTAGGATATTCCCTCCACGTGTAGCTTTTGTGAACGATCTTCCAGGTGCCCTCGTACTTGAGCAGTAAAAAATAGTCTGTGAAAATTCTCCAATTAGGTACTACTATCTCCGCCTTGGCAATTGCAGCATCCTTCTCATAGTCAATCGAAATAATCCTTCCAATCCTATTTGCCTTTTCCCCTTGCTTTACTCCTAAAATATATTTTTCACCTGATCTAATTCTTAAGCTGTCTTTCTCCGTTACCGTATACAGATTAAATTCAGGATGAAAAGCTTTTCGCAAACGGTCAGGTTCTCCATTAGCTGTTCCTTCAATGTAATCCAGAAGGGTCTCTGATATCTGTTCGAATTCAGATTTTGCAGCCTTAGTTTGAGCATTCAAATTTAACGCAAAGGTTATCAAAAAGCCTACAACCGAAATTTTAAGTGGTCTCATGTACGTTTTATTTTAAAATAGATTAGGTATCTCCAAGCGCAACAAGATAACATTACTCACCGAGCTACTCAATAAAGTGTGGTAGTTTAACACATCGTTAACTAGAAGCTACCAAGAGATGATCCTAATTTCCTGATTAAAGCGTCAACACAAACGCGTTCTTCTTGCCTACAGCATGAATTAAACCATTGAGAAATTGAGATTCTTGTTCCAACCTGTTCACATACCAGGGAGAATTCGTGCCATCAAGAATAAGTTTTTTGAAATTTATTCTCTTCGAAATTTCCGCCATTGATCGCACTGAATTATGACCTATAATCAAATAGTCCACGGCCATTTTCTCAGGCAGGTCATGGATTTTACTATGAATTCGCAAAACGCTAATCTGATTCTTAAAGTAAAGATCGAATCCACTAAATTTTCCTATGGCACATTCTTTCGAAATAGCGTCATCCCCAATCCCTGACAAGATTCGATTGGGTCTTATATGAAATCTGATTCTTTCTTCATCATTTGCCAGTGCACTGTCGGCTACAAAAATTGATTTACCATTATCCATCCACTCCATTGCAAAATGACCCGGTGTAGCATAGACCAAAAATTGCTTTCTGTCGACATCATTCGCTACATGTTGCCATTGTAAAAAGGCAAATGCCATGACAAAAAGGAATGAGAGTAACGCAAACCGAAACTGCCTCAACTGAAAAACCAGCGTTATAGAGACAATTGCAGCCATCAACAGCCAGCATTGAAGCGTAGTTAAGTGAATGCCGTTGATCAGGCTCATCGGCAGATCCTCTACGGCAAATACAGCCCAATTAAGCCACGTAATACAATGTTGGAGAAGCCAGCCAATCGCCACAGCCAGCGGCTGAATGATACTAGCGCTCAATAAAATAATACCAAGGACTAATATGATGAACGAACCCGGAATCACGAAGAGATTGGAAAAAAGAAAGTAGAGTGGAAACTGATGGAAATATAGCAGTCCAAGTGAAAACGTAGCTATCTGTGCCGCAATAGAAACGCAAGTGATTTGCCATACTTTATCCCAAAACCAAGATGATGTTTCCCATAAATTATAAATAGGGCGCTGTAGATAAACAATACCAAGTACGGCAAGATAAGAAAGCTGAAATCCGACCGACATAATTAAATAGGGATTGTAAGTCAGCAGGAGAAATGCCGAAGCGGCCAACGTATTATAAATGTTTGTGCTTCTGCCAAAAGGCCTGGCAGCGGCCACAAATGAAAACATAGCGACTGCTCTAAGTACAGATGGTGAAAGTCCGGTAACGAACGCATAGCTCCAAAGGCAAACCAAACTTACAATCGCTACTAACCAACGACTCCATGAAAGTGAACTCACGGGTTTCAAGAGGATCAAGAGCATCCAATAAATAATTCCCACATGCAAGCCCGAAACGGCCAGTACATGCATTGCTCCGCTGGCGGAGTACGCGTTTTGTAATTCATTATCTAATCCATCTGTTACACCGAGCACGAGCGCCATGGCTATTGCCTGCTCCTGATCACCATGAACAAATTTCCTTATTGTAGTCGAAGCCCATGAACGCGCCTTATTAGAATAATACAAAACACCCAAGTTTTCGATATGACCGATTAATCGTAGCTGATCTGAGTTTACAAACTGCTGATGATAAATATTCCTGAACGTGAGGAATCTCTTGAAATCAAATTCGCCAGGATTTGCCGGTGCCGACAGCACTACGGGGCTGCCCTTCACCATTATCTTATCACCAAACAAAAGCCCGGGCCACGGTGATTTTTTTGAAACATAAAGTAATGTTTTCCCTTTTTTCCGGCTCCAGCCCTTTTTAGTTTTTACCTCCTCAACCTCTACCAGAATTTTCCATGATTTAACCTTCTCCTCTGGCACGCTTGCGATTCGCGCTGTATAGCAGAGAATGGGTTGCTCCATCTTCAGAATATGCTGTGCACTTCTTGATTCAGTCTGCAAAAGAACATTGACATAGCCTGCAACTAAAATGGCGATGAGTCCTATCAGACCTGTAACAAGTTTGAGACTGGAGCTTCTCTTAAAGAATCGATAACCTATTAAATAAAAAAATAGCAATACCCCCAAAGCAGAAAAAGCAGAACCTTCAGTAAGTAAATCAGGCTGATAAATTCCAAGCAGAATGCCCGCTATAAAAAAAGCGGCTATCCTCACCATAACATACGGCATCCACTTGAGCATAGAGTCAAGTTAAGGATTTGAGTCGGAAAAAATCAGCTATTCAAATGAAAATGTAACCCAATCAGTCCTTGGGTGGTGCGACACGATTGTAAGCGTCAATTATATCGCGCACTAATTTATGCCTGACGACATCTTTCTCATTCAATTCTACAAAACCAATTCCATTAACATTATTTAATATGCGAGCAGCTTCCTTCAATCCCGAACGTTGATTGGCAGGAAGATCAATCTGAGTTGTGTCTCCGGTGACAATCATTTTTGACTCAGGCCCCATTCGTGTGAGGAACATTTTCATTTGCATTGGCGTAGTGTTCTGCGCTTCATCCAGCAAAATGAATGCATTGTTTAGAGTCCTTCCGCGCATGTAGGCAAGCGGGGCAATTTCAATGATCTCACGCTCCATATAAAATTTTAGCTTCTCAAATGGAATCATGTCATTGAGTGCATCGTAAATCGGCCTTAAGTAGGGATCAATTTTTTCCTTTAAATCACCGGGCAAAAAACCCAGGTTCTCTCCGGCTTCCACAGCTGGTCTGGTGATGATTATTTTCTTAACATGCTTATTCTTAAGTGCTCTCACCGCCAGCGCTACTGAAATAAAGGTCTTGCCCGTACCAGCAGGGCCCAGTGCAAATACCAGGTCATTGTCCTTAACAGATTGAACCAATTTCTGTTGGTTTACTGACTTCACCTTAATGGGAGCACCCTTTGTACCATATAAGAGAATGCCATCGGCCTGATCATCGATAACATCCTGCTTCTCCTGCGAGATATAACCCCTCACATTTTCTTCCGTAATCCTCCCAAATTGATGAAAGTGATCCACCAATGAATTTAGAATATCAGTGATTTGAATAATATCTACAGCTTCTCCCTTTACCAATATTTCATTTCCGCGGGAAACGATCCTGCTCTTGGGGAAAGCCGCTGAAAGCTCATTGATGTTTTTATTTTCCACTCCCAAAAATTCGATCAGGGAAATGCTCTCGAGGGTAATGCTTTTTTCAGTCAATGAGGTAATTGGTTGAAATGAATTAATTTTGAGCATCAAATTTAAATTAATTCCAGCAAAGCGTAAACCGCTGGGCGCTTAAAAAACGAATGGCTATCGTCACCTTGCTTACGGATTCTGGAGAAAGTGATCACTATGTGGCCGCTATCAAGGCGAAAGTATTGACTGTCAATCCGGGTGTAAGGATCATTGACATTAGCCACAAAATTTCGCCTTGTGACATTGCTCACGCTGCGTTTGTTCTCAAATCTGTTTTCAAGGATTTTCCTAAAGGTACCGTCCATCTGGTGGGTGTGGATGCTTCCGGCAACCGGGGAGATACCTTCATTGCTCTGCAACTTGAAGATCACTTTTTTGTAGGTGTCGACAATGGATTATTTGGTCTTATCAGTGACAAGGCTCAACAACAGGGAGTTGAATTAAATACCATTACTCCTATTGCCAGTACTTTTCCTGAGAAGGATATTTTGGCTATTGCCACCGCCAAGCTTGCCAGTGGTGTTTCTATTAGTGATTTGGGTAAACCGATTACCACGTTTAAGAAAATGATTGGCCGCTCCGTTAAAGCCACCAGAAAGCAGATATCAGGTAATGTGATTCGTATTGATAATTTCGGAAACCTGATTACCAATATTCCCAGAGATGCATTTGATACGCTAAGCAAAGGAAAAACTTATACGGTTCAATTTGGTGGAGAAAAATTCAAACGCATCCATAATAATTACCATCAGGCCGACCAGGGCGATTGCTTTCTGATTTTCAATAGTTTGGATCTATTAGAGATTGGGATATATAAAGGCAACGCTAGCGAACTGCTCGGTTTGTCTTATGATAGTTCAGTAAATATTATTTTTGATGAGTAACTATTTATTATGCTGATACGAATCGTTCGCATGCATTTCACTGAAGCTGGTGTTGAGGAGTTCCTGGAAATCTTTAACGAAAACAAACAGTCTATTCGGAATTTTCCCGGCTGCTCGCACCTTCAGCTACTGAAAGATGCCGAAGATGATTGTTGCTATGCCACACTCAGTCATTGGGATAAGGCGGAGAGCCTTGAGAATTATAGAAAGTCTGAGCTATTCGGCAAAGTCTGGGGCAGGGTAAAAACACTTTTCTCCGAAAGGTCACAAGCCTTTTCATTGGAAAAATTTATTGAATTGTAGAAGTTTAGAATTTTAAACTTCGAATCTTAAACATTCAAAGTGTCGCCATATCAATTACAAACCGATACTTCACATCACCTTTAATCATTCGTTCGTACGCCTCGTTGATTTTCTGAATAGGGATTACCTCTACGTCAGACATGATATTGTGCAAAGCACAGTAATCAAGCATTTCCTGCGTTTCTTTTATACCTCCAATTGAAGAACCTCCGATCTTTTTCCGGCCATTAATCAACGCAAAATTATTAATAGACGCTGGCGTGGAGGGGATGCCCACAACGATAAGAGTGCCGTCTCTTTTTAACAGGTTAAGGTATTGATTAAAGTCGTGCGAAGCCGACACATTGTCAATGATAAAATCCAATGAATTACGTTGCGCTCTCATAACGGCATCATCGGTGGTCACCACAAAGTGAGCAGCACCCAATTTTTTTGCATCGTCTTCCTTGCTCTTTGTTGTACTCAGTACGGTTACCTCCGCTCCCATGGCTACGGCAAACTTTACAGCCATATGACCAAGCCCACCCAAGCCAAGCACTCCTACGCGATGTCCTTTGCCAATTTTCCAATGCATAATAGGAGAATAGGTTGTTATCCCTGCACATAGCAGCGGAGCAACCCTCTCTAAAGATAAGGTCGGAGAAATCGAAAGCGCGTACAATTCATCAACCACAATCTGAGAAGAATACCCACCATAGGTAGGTGTCTTCCTGTCTTTTTCGTAACCGTTGTACGTTGGTATGCAACCTCTGCAATATTGTTCAAGGCCTTCCTTACAATTCTCACACGATCTGCATGAATCTACAAAGCATCCCACTCCTGCCAGGTCACCGACCTTAAACTTTGTGACCCCGTCACCAATCTTTGAAATGCGGCCCACAATTTCGTGGCCGGGTACCATGGGAAAAATAGACCCACCCCACTCACTCCGCACTTGATGGATATCAGAATGGCAAACCCCGCAATAGAGGATATCAATAAGAATGTCTTGATTGCCTACTTCCCTTCGATCAAACTTGAAAGGAGATAAAGCTGCTGCAGATTGATAGGCAGCATAAGATTTTACAGGGATCATAAAATAAAGTATTGTTTCTCTTGCTAAATGTAATCGTTATCATCTGAAAACAATTGCAAAATCAGGGGAAATTAAATGAGGCGTTACTGCCATTTTAACGACATCCGGAGTTTTTCAAAACTCCTAACGTTGCAAAAAATGTGTAACTTTTCACGCATTTCAGCAATTGCTTAATTTACCTTACCTGGATGAATCCTATTGCAAGTCTTGATCAAAAACACCTTGACTTCTATGAGGCGACACTCAATAATCTACCTGAAGGTGTTGTCTGGACTGACATTGCGGGACAAATCGTTTATTGCAATGATACCGCAAGTGAGTTGTACAATACGCCCAAGCAAGAATTGCTAGGCCAGTCTATCTACACAATTACTCCGAATTCAGAACTTAAAAATTGGCTGGCCGAACTAAAGAATAAACCAGGTCAGCCAGTACTGCCACTGTCAGTCTACCTGGAAGATCAACATCATTATAATTTTTACGCGGTAGTAGACCTCACAATTGGTGAAAATAAATTCAATTGCTTTCTGATGAAGAAAGCGGGAGATGGAGGAGTTGATCCGAACGAAATGCTTCGCATTATTTCGGAAGGAACAGCAGCTGTTGTTGGAGGAGATTTTTTCAGATCACTTGCATACCACATCATACTTTCCACAGGAATTCGATATGCGATCATCACCGAGTGTGCCAACGTTGCAAAGACACGCGTTCGCACCATGGTGTACCTCGAAAGGGATAAATTTTTAGACAATTTCGAGTATGACCTTGTGGGAACTCCCTGCGAAATTGTCATGAAGGGAGAAAATTATTATTGCACTGCTGATTTGGATAGCTTCTTCCCTAAAGATGCGGGAGTCAAATCCTATTTCGGAGTACCTATCTACTTGAGCAACGGAGAAGTGCTCGGCCATATCGCTGTCTTCGATACGAAGCCGATGACTGTGAGCACGAAGCAATTAAACATTCTTAAAATTTTTGCATCACGGGCAGGGGCTGAAATCGAACGCAAAGTTGCTGATGAAAAACTCAGGGCCGCTAATGCCGAGCTCGAGGTACTTCTTAAGGAAAGTGAAGAGCGTTTTCGCGATCTGTTTGAAGAAGCCCCTATCGCTTACGTACACGAAGGACTCGACTCTAAGTTCATCAAAGCAAACAAAGCCGCATTGAGAATTTTAGGAGTTCGACCAGACGAAGTACCTCACACATATGGTAAAACTCTTGCGCCCGATACGCCAGAAGCCCAGCGAAGAATGAAAGAAGCATTTGAATCAGTAGGGCGCGGAACTGATACAAGTGGCGTTATCCTTGAATTGAGACGCAAAGACAATGGAAAGCCAATTTGGATTCAATGGTGGTCCAATCCCGATCCGGGTGGGCAGTTTACAAGAACCATGTTCATTGACATCACCGACAAGGTATTGATGGAACAAGAGCAAAGTAGGCTTCAAGCTCAAAATCAATACCTTCAGGAAGAAATCCAACTCACTCATAATTTTAATGAGATTATGAGCAGGAGTAAGAAGTTCCATAACGTACTTAAGAAAGTAGAGCAAGTAGCTTCTACGGATGCCACGGTCTTAATTCTAGGCGAAAGTGGAACAGGAAAAGAATTATTATGTCGTGCTATTCACAGTATTAGTAAAAGAGGAAATCGCGCCCTCGTGAAAGTGAACTGCGCAACGTTACCAGCGAATTTAATTGAAAGCGAATTATTTGGCCATGAAAAAGGTGCCTTTACGGGAGCCGTCTCTCAAAAAATCGGGCGTTTTGAATTAGCTGATGGCGGAACACTTTTCCTCGATGAAATTGGAGAGCTGCCACTTGAGCTTCAACCTAAACTATTGAGGGTTTTACAAGAAGGAGAATTTGAAAGAGTGGGTAGTTCAAAAACCATAAAAATTGATGTTCGCATTATTGCAGCAACCAATCGCGATCTGCAAAGCTCTGTTAATAGTAAGGAGTTCAGATCTGATTTATATTACAGACTCAACGTTTTTCCTATTTATTCACCGCCACTGCGGGAACGAAAGGAAGACATCCCTTTGTTGGTGAGTCATTTTTGTAAGAAGCATGGAGCCAAACTCGGAAAGAAAATCACATCCATCCCACAAAACACGCTCGACTTGTTGGCCTCTTACGATTGGCCAGTCCATTAAATTCAGAGGCTCCTCAACATGCTTCTACACAAGCTACGTCCAATGGGCCAAAAAGCATGGAGGAAATGGAACGACTTCATATTATAGAAGTTCTAAACTCTGCCAACTGGAAGATACGTGGCGAAAATGGGGCAGCAAAAATTCTCGACTTAAATCCCACGACACTTGAAGCCCGAATGAAAAAACTGGGCATCGAGAGAAAAAATAGATAGCACTCACCAGGATCACCTCACTAGCCTCACCTCCAATTTATTGGAGATTGCCTCCAATCCTTTGGAGATTGGAGTCCTTTACTTCCAAGCCATTTCTTAGATAATCACCTGTAATACAAAAGATTACAACCGTTGGCACGGTCGTTGGAAAAGGGTTCCGAAAAATATTAAAATGGAATCAACAGCTTTCAAAAAAATCAGTGCCGAGCAATTTGTCGAGCGCATTGTACAAAGCAAAGGCAACTCCCTTGTCAAGTTTACCTCTGCGTGGAATGGCTCAGCACGACTATTGAGAAACACACTGGAAGATTTGGCCTTGCAGTATACCGGAAAGGTCAACTTTTTTCTTGTCGATACCGAGGCAGAGCAGGCATTGGCAAGCGCCTATCGGATAGAGGCTACTCCTACTCTATTATTCTTTAAAAAAGGAATCCTGGCAGACCGACTTTCTGGTCTGGCTCAAAAAGCTATTATCTCAAATAAAATCGATCAACTCGTACTCTCAAATCAATAAAAAATAAACCCTCAATACCATGGAACCAAAAAACTTTTACCTCAAGACGTTTAACCTGGCAGCAAATTTTTCTGAACATCAGCTTCAGGAGCTCAACAGCATTACCACACAAAAAGAAGCCAAACAGGGCCAAGTGGTTTACGCCAAGGGCGGAGACAGAAAAGTATTTATGCTTATCAGCGGAAAAGTAAAGCTTTCTGAAATAAGTGAATCCGGTGATGAAATGATTAAGGAAGTTGTGATGCCGGGTGATCTGTTTGGTGATCTTCTCTTTAATCAGGAAGGCATTCATTATGAATACGCAGAAGTGATCTCCGAACGAGCCACTTACTATACATTTGAAGTCAATCAATTGAGTGCTTTGATCCGAAACAATCCCGTATTGATGATGAATTACATGGCCAAGGTAAGTGACAAATTCAAAAGTATGGAAAGCAGGTATGTACACATGGTGACCAAAGACGTGAAGTCAAGATTGCTTTATTGCTTTAAAGAATGGGCTAGAAAAGAAGGCAAACAGCTTGGAGATAAAGTGGTGATTAAAAATTCATTAACGCATAATGACCTTGCCAATATGATTTCCACATCCCGGCAAACGGTGACTGTAATTCTTAACGAACTAAAAGACTCTGGAGTAATCAGTTACAATCGAAAGGAGATTGAATTTTCAAGGGTAATGCTCGCAAGTTAATTAACGAGTTGGCTATTTATCTGACGTGGGATTGCTAAATTGCTCTGCAAATTTGCACTTCGACAACACACATCAAAAACTAAAAATCCATGATAATAAAACAAAACAAACTTGAAGGACAAGTTGCAATGATCACGGGCGCAAGCTCAGGCATTGGAGCGGGGGTTGCTAAGGCCCTATCGGCTGCAGGTGCCAAAGTGGTCATCAACTATTCAAGCAATCCTGAAAAAGCCGAAAAAATACTTGCTGAAATTAAAGCTGCCGGTGGCGATGGAATGGCCATTAAAGCAGATGTCAGCAACGAGCAAGAGGTGCTTGATATGTTTGCACAGACATTGAAAAAATATGGAACCCTGGATATACTCGTTAACAACGCAGGATTGCAAAAAGATGCCAAGTTTCATAACATGACTCTTGCGGAATGGAATCATGTCATTGGCATCAACCTGACGGGTCAGTTTCTATGTTCGCGCGAAGCGATAAAAGAATTTATGCGCAGAGGCATAGTACCGGAACGTTCAAAATCTGCTGGCAAAATAATCTGTATGAGCTCCGTTCATGAGGTGATTCCCTGGGCAGGTCATGCTAACTACTCCGCATCGAAAGGTGGCGTAATGATGTTGATGAAAAGTATAGCACAAGAATACGCCCCTCTCAAAATTCGTGTCAATAGTATTGGTCCGGGTGCCATTCGTACACCAATTAATCATGGAGCCTGGCAGACGCCTGAAGCGTACAATCAACTGCTAAAACTCATCCCGGCCAAAAGAATCGGAGAAGTAGAGGATATAGGAGGTGCGGCTGTATGGCTTGCATCTGATGATTCTGAGTATGTAAATGGCATCACGCTATTTGTAGATGGAGGAATGCTGTTATACCCAGGGTTTGAAGACAATGGTTAATTTGAAGATGAACCAATTTGAAAATTTGACAATGAAAAAAGTAATAAAGCTATAGATCAACAGATTTTTAATTTTTCAAAACAATTAATTACTGATTACCGAAATAACCTTAATCTTCAAATCATCAAATTCTCAAATTAACTATGACTGCCGAAAAACAACGACTCATTGAAGATCGCGACAAAAAAAAGAACTGGCGCAAATTTGGACCATACCTGACGGAGCGTCAATGGGGAACGGTACGCGAAGACTATAGTCCGCATGGCAATGCGTGGGAATTTGTTTCTCACGATGCCGCGCGAAGCAAAGCTTATCGTTGGGGTGAGGAAGGTATCGGAGGCATCAGTGATGATAAGCAATTACTCTGTTTCTCTGTTGCGTTGTGGAATAAAAAAGATGCTATTCTAAAAGAGCGAATCTTTGGACTCACCGGCAATGAGGGCAATCATGCGGAAGACTGTAAAGATCACTATTACTACCTTGATAGTACACCTACTCATTCATATATGAAGATGCTGTACAAGTATCCTCAAAATGAATTCCCGTATGCCCAGCTCGTAGACGAAAACAGGAGACGAGGTAAACTTGATCCTGAATTTGAATTGATAGATACCGGCATCTTCATGGAGAATAAATACTTTGATGTTTTTATCGAGTATGCCAAGACGGATGATGAAGATATCTTAGTAAAAATCACTGTAGAAAATCGTGGGCCTCAAGCCGCTCATCTGAATTTGCTTCCTACCCTTTGGTTTCGCAATACATGGGCATGGGGATACGATGACTATAAGCCGGAGTTGTACCTGGATGAGGATGGTGTCATACGAATATCTCATAAAGAGTTGGGCGATCGTTATCTGTTTTTTGATGGAAAAGCTGAAGCACTCTTCTGTGAAAATGAAACCAACACCGGCCGACTTTATGATTATCCAAAGGAAGGAACATTTAAAGATGGGATCAACGACTACATCGTCTTTGGCAATCCAGGCTCAATTAATAAAATCCATAAAGGCACAAAAGCTGCCATAAATTACGATCTATCTATTCCGGCTGGAAAATCAAAAACAGTAAAACTTCGGTTAACAAAAAAATTTACAGCTGAGCCTTTTAAAACATTCACGAAAGACTTTGAAGGGAGGCTCAAAGAAGCAGATGATTTTTTTGCCGAGTTGCAGAACGGAATTCAAGATGAGGACAATAAGAACATTCAGCGGCAGGCAATTGCCGGAATGATGTGGAGCAAACAGTTCTTTTACTATGACGTTGCCAAATGGCTAAAAGGCGACCCCGCTCAACCAGCACCTCCCCCGGAAAGGAAGAATGGAAGGAATCGAGAATGGACTCATCTCAATAACGCAGATATCATTTCCATGCCTGATGCATGGGAGTATCCATGGTATGCAGCCTGGGATCTGGCTTTCCATACGATTCCGATTGCTATGGTTGATCCTGAGTTTGCCAAACATCAATTGCTTTTATTGACCAAGGAATGGTACATGCATCCCAATGGTCAGCTTCCAGCATATGAATGGGCATTCGGAGATGTTAACCCTCCCGTTCATGGGTGGGCCACTTGGCGCATTTATAAAATTGATGAGAAGTTACAAGGTGGAAAAGGTGATCGGAAATTTTTGGAAGAGGTCTTTCACAAGTTGCTGCTCAACTTCACGTGGTGGGTAAACAAAAAAGACAACAACGGAAACAACATATTTCAAGGCGGCTTTCTCGGTATGGATAACATCGGTGTCTTCGATCGAAGTGCACAACTCCCAACAGGCGGCTATATTGAGCAATCAGATGGCACAAGCTGGATGGCAATGTTTACCCTGAACATGATGCGCATGTCGCTTGAACTTGCCAAAGAAAATCCAACGTATCAAAGCCTGGCAACCAAATTCTTTGAACACTTTCTGTACATCGCGGGTGCCATATCAAATGAAGGAATCGATTTGTGGGATGAAGAGGATGAATTTTATTATGACGTGCTTCATACGCCCGATAACAGGAGAACGCCCATGAAGATCCGCTCTATGGTGGGCCTGATTCCATTGTTCGCAGTAGAAGTTTTAGATGAAGAACTATTTGAAAGAATGCCCGAATTCAAGCAACGACTTGAATGGTTCTTACTCAATCGACCTGATCTTGCCAATCTGATTTCGCGATGGGGCGCAAAAGGAAAAAATGAACGCCACTTGCTTTCCTTGTTAAGGGGTCACCGTATGAAAAGAATTCTTAAGCGTATGCTTGACGAAACTGAATTTCTATCTCCCTATGGCATTAGAGCCCTATCCAAAGTGTACGACAAAGACCCATTTAAATTTTATGCCAATGGAAATGAGTTTAGTGTAAAGTATACACCCGGGGAAGGAGACACGGCCTTATTTGGAGGCAACTCTAACTGGAGAGGGCCAATCTGGTTTCCGGTCAACTACCTCATCATTGAATCGCTGCAGAGGTTCCATCATTATTACGGTGATGATTTCAAAATCGAATATCCAACAGGTTCAGGTCAAAAGAAAACGCTTAAGGAAATTGCTAACGATCTATCGGACAGGATGATCAATATC
>Ga0075160_10001650_pt1 | contig 13527 bp, 5 predicted proteins | sample JI91814C2DNA_FD_70969 | JGI IMG/M metagenome (GOLD analysis project Ga0075160, IMG submission 70969) | Wastewater effluent complex algal communities from Wisconsin, to seasonally profile nutrient transformation and Carbon sequestration -... | ecosystem: Engineered > WWTP > Effluent > Algae... | reverse complement strand
GGGCCGCGATCCGGGGCGTATACTCGCGCGCCTTCGACCATGACCTCATCGAGCCGCCCGTATCGCCCGTCCTGTCGAATCCTCGGCCCGCACCTGCTCGCCGCGTCGACCCTCTTCATCGGCTGCGGCGGCGATCACGAGCCGCAGTTCGACACGAGCATCACCGGCGGCGAGGCCAGCAGCAGCACCGACGCGACCGCGATGGCCACGACCGTCTCGACGAGCGCGCCAGACCCGACGGATCCATCGACGACCCCGACCGATACGACCGACACGACCGACACGACCGACACGACCGTCGCGCCGCAAACCTCGAACCCCGACGACACGACCGCGCCGACCACGGAATCACTGACCAGCGGCGCGACCGAGACGACCACGACCCCGCCGCTGCCGTCATGCGGCGACGGCCAGCTCGACGACGGCGAGGACTGCGACGACGGCAACGACGACGAGACCGACGCGTGCACCTCGGCGTGCAAGCTACCTACCTGCGATGACGGCCAGCAGAACGGCGACGAGACCGCGGTCGACTGCGGCGGTAGCTGCGGGTCGTGCACGCCGTGCCCGTCGTGGACCCGCCAGTTCGGCAGCCCGAGCTCCGACTTCGGCCGCGGCATCGCCATCGACGCCGAGGACAGCGTCGTCGTGTCCGGCAGCGGCGGCTCCGACGGCTTCGTCAAGAAGTTCTCCGTCGACGGCGACGAGCTGTGGTCCGACGTGATCGACAGCGGCGCGCTCGACCTGATCACCCGGGTAGCGATCGACGGCGCCGGCAACGCGCTGGTCACCGGCCTGACCAAGGGCAGCCTCGACGGCAACCCGAAGATCGGCAACAACGACGCGATCCTGGTCAAGTACAGCCCCGCCGGCGCCCGGCTGTGGACCCGCCAGTACGGCACGACCCAGGACGACCGCGGCATGGGCGTCGCCATCGACGGCGACGACAACGTGTTCGTCGTCGGCTCGACCTACGGCAACCTCGACGGCAACATGGCGGCCGGGTCCGAGGACCTGTACATCAAAAAGTTCGACCCCCAGGGCGCCACGCTGTGGACCCGCCAGCTCGGCACCAGCACCTACGACAGCGCCTGGGACGTCGCGACCGGGCCGGACGACAGCGTCGTGCTCGTCGGCGCCAGCGAGGGCGACTTCGACGGCCACGCGAAGCTCGGCATGCAGGACGCGATCGTGGTCAAGTACGACAAGAACGGCGCCAAGAAGTGGAGCCGCCTGCTCGGCACCGACTCGTTCGACATCGCCACCGCCGTGGCGATCGACGGCGACGGCGACATCGTCATCACCGGCATCGTCGACGGCAGCCTGGACGGCAACGTCTGGGCCGGCCAGAGCGACGCGTTCGTCCTCAAGTACGACGCCGCCGGGACCACCCTGTGGTCCCGCCAGCTCGGCACGCCCCTGACCGAGAGCGGCCGCGGCGTCGCCCTCGACGGCGCGGGCGACATCTACATCGGCGGCCAGACCGAGACCGACCTCGACGGCAACATGAGCCAGGGCGACCGCGACATCTACCTCGCCAAGTACGACGCCGCCGGCGCCAAGAAGTGGACGCAGCAATTCGGCAGCAGCCTCAACGACGACGGCGGCGTGCTCGTGTTGACCAGCGACGGCCACTTCATCGTGGTCGGCGACACCCTCGGCGGCCTCGACGGCGAGCAGCAGGGCGGCGGCGACATCCTCGCCGCCCTGCGCTGCGCGCCGTGACGTGTCGCGGACGCCCCGGCGGTCAAGCCCCGGGGTGCGCGGCGCGGCGACGGCGGGCGCCGAGGCCCAGCAGGCCCAGCAGGCCCAGCGACAGCCAGTTCGCGGGGGACCGCGAAGCGTCGTCGCTGCGGCACGCGCAGCCGTCGGCGCCGGGCTGCGCGGGCGCGTCGCCGGAGGCGTCGCCCGACTCGGAGCCGGCGTCCGTCGCCGTGACGGTCGTCGGGCCCGGGCCGGTCGGCTCGGTCGGGACGCTGCCGTTGGTGTTGCCGTCCTCGGCGGAGCCCGGGCCGGAGCCGGTGGGCTGTCCCGAGTCGGTGGCCGGGCTGGTGCTGGTGACCGGACCGGAGTCGGAGGTGCCGCTGGGGTCGGTCGACGGGCCCGGGTCGGTGGCCACGCCGGAGTCGGTCGCGTCGGTCGCGTCGGTCGCGTTGGAGGTGCCGCTCGGGTCGCTGGTGCCGCTCGGGTCGGTGGTGCCGCTCGGGTCGCTGGTCGTGCCGCTGATGTCGCCGATGCAGGTGCCGTCGACGCACACCGCGTCGCCGGGGCACGAGCCGGGCCCATCTTGCTGGCCGTCGCAGTCGTCGTCGAAGTTGTTGCACTTCTCGTCGGAGGGCCCGACGTAGCCGACGCACACGGTCTTGGCGGCGACGCACTCGACCACGCCGAACTTGCACGGCGCCTGGTCGTTGGGCGGGGTGAGCTCGCCGCACGCGACGCCGAAGGTCATGGGGTCGTTGGCCAGGAGGTCGACCTCCTCGTCGACATCGCCGTCGCAGTCGTTGTCGAGGCCGTCGCACACCTCGTCGGACGGCTGGTCGCCCGCGTCGGCGAGCACGCAGGCGGTCGCGCTGCCGTTGGCGGTGCACTGCACGGTGCCGACGCCGTGGCACACGCCGAGCTCGCCGTCGTCGCAGGCGTCGCCCTTGTCCGGGAAGCCCTCGTCGGTGAGGTCGTCGCAGTCGTCGTCGAGGTCGTTGCAGATCTCGACGCCGTCGTCGGGCACGCCGTTGAAGTCGTTGTCGAGGCCGTCGCAGGCCTCCCCGACGTACTCGCCGTCGAGCTCGAGGTCACCCACGCCGCCGCCCGCCTCGCCCGAGCAGATCGGGCAGATGCCGCCGCCCGCGCCGCTCACGTCGAAGACCGCCTGCGGGTGGATCGTGCTGGTGCGCGACAGCACCTTGATGAGCCCGCCCCCGCCCCCGCCCCCGCAGTCGTCGCACGTGCCGTTGTTCTGGGTCCCGCGGCACTCGTTCTCGTCGACGTTGTCGAACGGGGTGCAGGTGTTCATCGCGTTGGCGCAGACCATGCCGAAGTCGCCGCCGAGGTTCTTGCAGGTCTGCCCGAGGTTGGCGTCGCACTGGGCGTTGGTGGTGCAGGGCGTGCAGTTGCACGGGGAGCAGCGGCCGCCGACGCAGGTCTGCCCGGCCCCACACTGCGCGTTCATCGTGCAGGTCAGGCACTTGGGCTGCGAGTCGCCGCCGCGGCCGCCGTGCGCGGTGACGCGGGCGGTCACCGAGATGTCGACGTCGTCGCCGACGATGATGACCGTGCCACCCGCGCCGCCGCCGGCCGAGTCGTTGCCGCTGGCGCAGCCGCGGAAGCCGTCGGCGGACACGCGGCCGTCGATGTCGATGTGCCCGGCGAAGTCGGGCGTCACCGCGACGAGCACGACGCGTCCGCCGCCGTCGCCGGCGCGCACGTTGTTGTCGTAGCCGTCGCGGCAGCCCTTGTCGCCGCCGGCGGCCCCGAACTCGGACTTGTAGAAGTCGTGGGTGAAGGCGACGCCGGCGACCGTCGGCAGGCCGTCGCCAGCGCCGTCGGGGGTGTTCGTGGTCCCGTAGCAGACCGGCTTGTTCGGGTCGATCGTGGCCATGCAGGCGTTGTTGACGACGTTGCCGCAGTCCTCCTCCCACTCCTGCGGGAGCTGGCACGAGTTGGCCGGGTTGACGATGAAGCAGTCCTTGGTGCCGCGGCCGCCGGCCCCGTAATGCGCGCCGCCGCCGCCCGAGTCGAGCACCGAGCACCCGCCCTTGCCGCCGGAGCTCACCGTCGGTCCGGGGCCGTCGCCGCAGACGACGCCCTGGTAGCCGGCGCCCTTGGCGGTGATGCGTGAGGTCGCGTCGACGGTGATCGACGGGGCCCTGAGGATGAGGTTGCCGGTCGCGTTCTTGTCGCCGCCGACGTACGGCGCGACGCAGACGGTGGCGCCGTTGGTCAGCGAGATCGCGTCGAACGTGCGCTCGCCGGAGTAGCGGCAGCCGTTGTTGGCGACGGGCGAGCCGTTGACGTTGCAGTCGCGATCGACGGCGACGCCGCCGGTGGGACACACGGCCGGACCAGGCGCGGCGCCGTTGAGGATCAACGAGGCGGCGCCCGCAGACAGCGGCGCGAGCGACAGGGTGACGAACGCGACAACGAACGAACAGCGTTGCATCGACATAACTACCTCAGATGTTACGAACCGCGGGCGACAGGCCCGCGGCGGTCAGCGTATCAAAAACAGCGGAGCCGCGGGGCGCCCGTCCTCCGCGGCGCGTCACGACCCGCGGCAGACCCACCTGCAGACCGGCACGCGCGCGCGCGCAAAATTCACTTCACCGCGGTGAGCCGAAGCTGCGCCGGGAAGCTGGCTGTGAGCCGTTCGGCGGTGCGATCGCTTGCGAACATGCATGTGGGCCTCGAACTACATGCATGGCGGCGAGCGGGCGCAGACAGCGGACACGACGTCATCGGCGGCGTGCGCCATGCTCGCCGCGCCGGTCGCGTCGTGCTCGCGTGCCGGACGAGGCCATCGAGCGAAGTGACAGCGCGTCTCGTCATCGTGTAGGATGGCGCGATGGATCGCCGGGGATTGGGACTTGGTATGGGCACTGGCAATTGTCGACATTTCACGCTCGCGCTGGCCCTCGCGGCCTGCGGCAGCAACGGCGGCGGCACCGACGCGACCACGGCCACGACCGGCCCCTCGACGTCGGCGACCAGCACCGACCCGGGCCCGGTCACGGACGGCCCGACCGAGACCACGGTCGACGCCAGCGCCACCGTGGTCGCCGACGGCTCCGACTCCGACTCCGTCACCGGACCGACCGGCACGGCCCCGACGTCCGCCACCGAACCGACCAGCACCGACCCCGGCACGGATCCCAGCACCGACCCCGGCACGGATCCCAGCACCGACCCCGGCACCAGCACCACCAGCACCAGCACGACCACGCCCGTGTCGGGCACCACCGGCACCTCCACCGGCGACCCGCCGCCGCCCAACTGCGGCGACGGCCACATCGACGACGGCGAGCAGTGCGACGACGGCCAAAACAACGCCCCCGAGGGCGCCTGTTACCTCAACTGCACCCTCAACGTGTGCGGTGACGGCATCACCGCCCCCGCCGAGCAGTGTGACCTCGGCGACCTCAACGGCCCCGACGACGGCTGCTCGACCGAGTGCCTCACGCTCCCGTCGGCCTGCGGCAACCAGGCCGTCATGGCCGAGCTCATCCCCCTCCCGGTCGACGTCATCATCGTCATCGACAACTCCGGCTCGATGACCGAGGAGATCCAGGCCGTCCAGAACAACATCAACGCCAACTTCGCCAACATCCTCGAGACCGCCGGCGTCGACTACCGCGTCATCCTCCTGGCCCGGCACGGCAAGCTGAGCGACCAGAGCGTGTGCATCGAGGCCCCGCTGAGCGGCATCCCCATGGGCGGCTGCGTCAACCCGCCGGCCCAGCCCGTCAACGCCGCCAGGTTCTTCCACTACAGCCGCGAGATCGCCAGCACCGACCCGTGGTGCCGCATCCTCCGCACCGTCAACGGCGGCGAGGACGACGAATTCGGCCTCGCCGTCGACGGCTGGCAGGAGTGGCTGCGCCCCGACTCGTTCAAGACCTTCATCGAGCTCAGCGACGACCGGGCCCAGTGCTCGATCGGCAACGTCGTCTACAACGACACCAACACCCTCCCGGGCTCGACCGCCGCGGCCAACAAGTTCGACGCCGCCCTGCGCGCCCTCTACCCGCAGCACTTCGGCACCACGCCCCAGACCCGCAACTACCGCTGGCACAGCATCATCGGCCTCGCCTACAACAACCCGCAGGACCAGCCCTACCAGCCGATGGACCCGTTCGTGACCGACAAGTGTCCGCAGGGTCAGAACCCCGGGTACGGCCACCAGGCCCTCAGCATCGTCACCGGCGGCACCCGCTTCCCCCTGTGCAACACCGCCTCCTACAACGCCGTGTTCCAGACGATCGCCGACAACGTCATCGACAGCGCCAAGCTCACCTGCGAGTTCCCCGTCCCCGAGGCCCCGATGGGCAAGACGCTCGACAAGGAGTCCGTGACCGTCACCTTCACCCCCAGTGGCATGGGCGTCCCCGTCGAGTTCACCAAGGTCGACGGCCCGGGCGACTGCAACGCCGGCTCGTTCTACCTCGAGGGCGATCTGGTGATCCTCTGCCCCGCCGCCTGCGACTCGATCCAGGGCGACAAGGACGCCAGCGTCGCCGTCGAGTTCAGTTGCGAGCCGCTCGTCCCCAACTGAGCGCCACGCCGCGGGTCCGCCTCACGCCTCGTCGGCGAGGCGATGGATCTCCGCATGCGCCGCGCGGCTGACCGCCAGCACCCGGCACGGCTGCTCGGTCACCTGTCCCGAGAGCCAGGCCCGGGCCCGCCGCGGGTCCGCGAGCAGCAGCCGCATCACCGCGTGCAGCTCGTACTCGAGCAGATCGCGGCCCGCCGCGTGCAGGGTCAGCGCGAGCGTCGTCTTGACGCGATCCTTCTCGCGTCGCAGGTCGTCGTCGACGACGATGCGGTCGGCCCGCCCCGCTCGCCAGCCGCAGCGCCACCGCGCCGTCCGGGCGGCGAATGAACGCCCGCGCCGCGCCCACCAGCGTGTCCTCGGCGTCCGCCACGTTCGACGCCGGACCACGCCGGCCGAGTCGTTTGCTGAACGTACCCATGCCCGGTTCAAGGTATCACGGGCGTCGCGGGCGACCGCGCGGGCCGCCGTCGGCGTCACGGTGACAACAATGGGTTCGGCTGCGGCGGGCTGATCTGCGCCTCGCCGATCGCGGGCAACTGAACCGGCCGCGGCGTACGACCCTCCCACGTGTACCAGGCGAGCCCGGGGTCCTCGAGCGGTCGGTCGAGGCGCACGCGCACCACCGTCGGGCGGCCGTCGTCCGTCGCCTCGACGATCATCACCGTCAGTCCCGCGCGGTGGATCTGCTGGCCCGCGCGCAGCTCGTCGTCGGCGGCGCGGTGGAGGCGGTCCAGCGGCGCACGCAGCCATCCATCCGCGGGCCTGAGCTCGAGCGTATGCGCGTCGATCCGTGTGATCGTCAGCTCGCCCAGCCCGGCGTACAGGTACTGCAGCGACCCCGGGAACGGCCGCGCGTGCAGCCGCCAGCCCGCGCGGCCGTAGAGCATCACCAGGTCGTTCGGGACGCGCACGAGGATCACCTGCCGCGGCGGCGTCGCGGTCACGACCGCGGCGGTCGCCGACTCGGCGAGCCCGTGGATCTGCGCCGGCGACGTCGCGCGCAGCGGCACGAGCAGCGGCGAGACCACCAGATGCAGCCCGAGCCACGCCCACGCCAGCCCGCGCACGATCCGCGGGCGCGGCCTCGTCGGTGGTTCGGCCAGCCACGCGCCCGCGAACCCGAACACGCCGACCCCGATCAGCAGCAGCTGGCGATCCGTCGGCAGCGTGGCGCCCAGCGGCAGCGCCGACAGCAGCGCGCCCACGGCCCAGAACCGCAGCGATGGCGAGCCGCGGAGCTCACCCCGCGCCAGCCACAGCACGCCGGCGAGCAGCCCCGCGACCACGACGGCGCCCGGCCCGTACAGCCCCGGCGCCATGCCCAGCGCCTCGCCGACCGGCACGAACACCTGCGACCCGATCATCAGGATCGCGTGCACGACGGCGCGGCCGAGGAACCAGGCGCCCTCGCTCGCCGGGTCGAAGTAGAAGCCGGAGTGCGCCGCCCCGTAGCCGGCCGCGACCGTGCACGCGCGCCAGATCACCACGATCACCGCCGCGGGCACCAGCGAGGCCGCCCGCCGCCACCACGGCCCGCGCTCGCGGCACAATGCGTACGCGGCGAGGTAACCACCCGCCCCGACGGCGCCCTCGTTGGCCAGCAGCGCGGCGCTCAGCGCCAGCGCGGCCAGCACGGCGTCCGACCAGCGCCCGCGCGTGCGCCAGCGGTCGTGCGCCAGCAGGCACAGCACCGCGCCGAGCGCCCCGACGATCGCCCCGCGCGCGGCGAGCCAGCCGACGACCATGCCGTGCGAATGATCGACCGCGTAGAGCAGCAGCGCCGGCGCCCACACGTGCGCGCCGGGCATCGTCGTCCGGTACAGCCGCCCGACCGCCGCGAGCAGCAGGCCGTACCACAGCAAGCTGTGCAGGTGCATCCACACCGGGCTGGTGAACAGCCGCAGGTCGAACATATGGGTGAGCGCCGCCAGCGGGCGCATGAGCTGGAGGCGCATCGCGTCGTGATGCCACCACGGGTCGTCCTGCGGCGCGACGAGCGGCGCGGCGCCGCCGAACAGGTCGAACATATTCCACGGCGTCGCCGCGCCGTCGGCGAACCGCGCCGCCAGCAGCACGTCGTCGAGGTTGAGGCCGTTCCACAGGCTGGGCGCGCACAGCAGCACGCCGAGCAGCACGACCCCACGGGCCGCGTGCGGGCGCGCGAGCAGCCGCTGGAGCCGTGCCGGGACGATCGGGGGCCTGGTGATGACGCTGATAGGATCATTCATCCTAAAACTGCGCAATCGTCCGTGTGCACATATTCGTCGCGGCAGCGATTCGGCGACATCCTCACCACGCTCCGCCGCGCCCGGTGACGGGCCGTGGGTCAGGTCGCCGCGCCAGGTGACGTCGCTGTAACCAGGCGCTGGAGCGCGGCTCGACCCGCCCGCGTCGACTGTCCTTCGGGACAGGTGTATCGAGCATGAGACGACCTACGAGCGCGGCCGCGATAGAGCGGTCGGCATCGGCGTTGCGGCGCCTGGCCCCCAGCCGCCGAGGAGCGGCGGCGAACGTTGTCCGCGGCTTGCCGGCGCGCCGCGGGGGTGCGAGGCTCGCCGTCTCTAGTCGTATCGGAGGTGGCTGGTGTCCTGGACGAAGCTGGTTTTCTGCGGGCTCTTGGCGGTGGCTATGGGCCTCGCCGGCGCCTCCCATTTCACGATGACGGACACCTACGCCGCCATCGTGCCCGACTATTTGCCGATGCACCGTGAGATCGTGCTGCTGACCGGCGTGCTCGAGCTGCTCGCCGCGGTCGGGCTGCTGGTGCCGAGGACGCGGCGGTTCACCGGGTGGGCGCTGATCCTGTTCTTCCTCGCGGTGCTGCCCGCGAACATCCACCAGGCGACGCACGGCCTCCAGCCGCCGGGGCTCGAGATGTCGCCGACGATGCTGTGGGTCCGCCTGCCGCTGCAGCTCGTGCTGATCGCCTGGGCGTGGTGGATGACCCGTCCCGACGGCCCGCGTGTATGATCACGGTCCCCGGTTACACCGTCGAGGAGGTGCTGCGGGAGAGCCGACGCTCGGTGATCCTGCGCGCCGTCCGCGAGGCCGACGGTGCCCGGGTCGTGCTCAAGGCGCTGCGCCGGGAGCACCCGTCGCTGCGGGACGTCGCCCGGCTGCGCCACGAGCACGCGGTCCTCGCCCGGTTCCGCGACGACGCGGTGATCGGGACCCGCGGCCTGGCCGAGCTCGGCGCGCGGGCGGTGCTCGTGCTCGAGGACTTCGGCGGGTCGGCGCTGTCCGGGCGGATCCCGCGCGGCGGCCTGCCGCTGCCCGTGTTCCTGGCGATCGCGCCGCGCATCGCCCGCGCCGTCGCGGTCGTGCACGCGGGCGGCGTGCTGCACAAGGACATCAAGCCCGACAACATCATCGTCGACGACGACCTCGGGCGCGTCGCGCTCGCGGACTTCAGCATCGCGTCGATCCTCGCCGAGGAGCAGGGCGACCTCGGCGTGCTCGAGGTGCTCGAGGGCAGCCTCGCCTACCTCGCCCCCGAGCAGACCGGACGCATGAACCGCCCGGTCGACTACCGCAGCGACTTCTACGCGCTCGGCGCGACGTTCTACGAGATGCTGACCGGGGCGCCGCCGTTCGACTCGATGGACCCGATGGAGCTGGTCCACGCGCACGTCGCCCGCGTGCCGGTGCCGCCGCACGAGCGCAGGCCCGACATCCCCGCGACGCTGTCGCGGCTGGTGCTGCGGCTGCTGGCGAAGACGGCGGAGGCCCGCTACCAGAGCGCCGCGGGGCTGCTCACCGACCTCGGGCGCGTCGCGGACGCGGTGCGCGGCGCCGGCCCGGCCGAGTTCCCGCTCGGCGAGCGCGACGTCGGCGAGCGGTTCCTGCTGTCGGCGACGCTGTACGGCCGTGAGCACGACGTCGCGGCGATGCAGGCCGCGTTCGAGCGCACGTCGGGCGGCGGCAACGAGCTGGTGCTGCTCGCGGGCCCGGCGGGCATCGGCAAGTCGGCGCTGGTCCGCGAGATCCACCGGCCGCTGGTGCGCCACCGCGGGTACTTCTGCAGCGGCAAGTTCGATCAGCTCGCGCGCAACTCCCCGTACTCGGCGCTGGCCCAGGCGCTGCGCGGGTACCTGCTGCAGATCCTCGGCGAGACGGAGGGGCGCGTCGCGGCCTGGCGGGCCGCGCTGGCGACCGCGCTGGCGCCGAACGCCCGCGTGCTGTTCGACACCCTGCCGGAGCTGGCGCGGCTGCTCGTCGATCCGCCGCCGGTCCCCGAGCTGCCGCCGACCGAGTCGGCGAACCGGTTCCACGCGGCGTTCCGGGCGCTGATCCGGGCCCTCGCGGGCGAGCGACACCCGGCCGTGATCTTCCTCGACGACCTGCAGTGGAGCGACCCCGCGACGCTCCAGCTGATCGAGGCGCTCGCGGGGGACCCCGAGCTGCCGCACATCCTGTGGATCGGGGCCTACCGCGACGACGAGGTCGAGCCCGGCCACCCGCTCGCGCGCACCCTCGCGGCCCTCGCCGACCGCGGCGCGGCGGTCCTGCAGCGCACGCTCTCGCCGCTCGCGCGCGCCGACGTGGCCCGCTTGATCGCCGACTCGCTGCGCTGCGACCCCGCGGCGGCGGACGGGCTCGCGGCGCTCGTGCACGACCGCAGCGAAGGCAACCCGCTGTTCGTCCGGACCTACCTGCAGTCGCTGCACGACCAGGGCGCGCTGCACCTCGACCGCGAGCGCGGGGCGTGGACGTGGACCGCCGCGCGGATCGACCGCGCGGCGCTGCCCGACGACGTCGTCGAGCTCGTGGCCCGGCGCATCGCCGACCTGCCGCCGCCGACGCAGGCGCTGCTGCGCGTGGCGGCCTGCTGCGGCAACCGCTTCGATGTCCAGCTGCTCGCGCGCATCGAGGCCCGCTCGCCGCCCGCGGCGCTCGCCGGGCTGTGGCCGGCGGTCGACCGCGGGCTGCTGCGGCCGATCGGCGACGACTACAAGTACCTCGGCGACGACGCGCGCGCGGCCCTCCTCGAGTTCGTGCACGACCGCATCCAGCAGGTCGCGTACGGCCAGCTCGCGGCCGACGAGCGCCCGCGCCTGCACCTCGCGGCCGGGCGCACGCTGCTGGCCCTGCACGGCGACGACGCCGACGACGACGTGCTGTTCGCGATCGCCGGGCACCTCAGCCGCGCGTCGCCGCTGCTGCACGACCCCGACGAGCGCCTCCGCGTCGCCGCGCTCGACCTGCGGGCGGCGCGGCGGGCCAAGGCCGCGACCGCGTACGGGTCGGCGTGCGGCTACCTGATCGCCGGGACGTCGCTGCTGCCGGGCGACGCGTGGACGGCCGCCTATCCGCTGGCGTTCGCGCTGCACCGCGAGCGAGTCGAGTGCGAGTACCTCGCGGGCGACCCGGAGCTCGCGGTCGCGGTGTTCATGCCGCTGCTGGGGCGGGCCCGCACGACCCGCGAGAAGGCCGAGCTGCACGGCCTGCGCGCGGTGCTCGAGACCAACCGCGGCGACCTGCGGGCCGCGCTGGTCGCCGGGCGGGCCGGGCTCGCGCTGTTCGGCGCGGCCCCGCCGGAGGTCGTCGGCCCGGCGGACGTGCTGCAGGCGTTCGAGGAGTACCAGGGCCTGCGCGCCGGGGTCACCAGCGACGCGCTGCGGGCCTGGCCGGAGGCGACCGACGAGGAGCGCCGGGTCGAGCTGCGCATCATGGTCGCGATGACCGCGGCCGCCTACTTCACCGACACCAACCTCGCCTCGGTGCTGCTGCTGCGGACCGCCAGCCAGTCGCTGCGCCACGGCCTCGGCGAGGTCTCGGCGTACGGGCTGATCGGCGTCGGGCTGGTGCTCTCGGGCGCGTTCGGCCGCTACGCCGAGGCCGACGAGCACGGGCGGCTCGCGCACGACCTCAACGAGCGGTTCGGCAACGCCGAGCTGCGGGCCCGCATCGCCCTGTTCTGGGCCACGTTCATGATGGTCTGGACGCGCCCGTTCTCCGAGGTCCAGGCCGCCCTGCGCGAGGCGTTCGAGCTCGGCATGCAGGTCGGCGACATCATCTACGCGGTCTACAGCGCGGTGACCGGGGTGTTCCACCTGGTCCTCGCCGGCGACCCGCTGCACCTGATCGGCGCGCGCGCCACGGCCCTGCTCCCGCTGGTCCGGCGGCGCGGGCTCGCCGATCAGACCGCCACGCTGACCCACATGATCCGCGTGTTCGACGGCCTCGCCGATCCGGCCGCGCCGATCGACGTCGCCGATCTGCGGGCCACGATCGACGACGAGCGCACCCCGCTGGCGATGTTCTACTTCCACCTGTACGAGGCGATCGCCGCCTACGTGCGCCGCGACGACGCCGCAGCCGCCGCCGCTCTGGCCGAGGCGACCCCGCGGGCCCACGTCGCGTTCGGCAGCCCGATCATCGCCGACCTGCGGTTCTACGAGGGCCTGATCCTCGCGCGCGCCCATCCGCGGGCCGACGCCGACCAGCAGGCGCGCGCCGCCGCCGTCGTCGCCAAGGCCGCGGCCGATCTGGCGACCTGGGCCGCCAGCGCGCCATTCAACTACGCGGCCCGCGAGGCGCTGGTCCGCGGCGAGTGGGCCGCGGCCACCGGCGACGACGCGGAGGCGCTGCGTCGCCACAACCAGGCGATCGCTCTGGCCCGCGAGCACCGGGCCCCCCACATCGAGGCGATCGCCTGCGAGTGCGCGCTGCGGTTCGCCGCGGCCCGGGGCTTCCCGATCCTGGTCCGCGCGTACCTCGGCGAGGCGCTGGCGGGCTACCGGGCGTGGGGCGCGTTCGCCAAGGTCGCGGCGCTGGCCCGCGAGTTCGGCGAGCACGCCGTCGAATTGTCAACGGCGGCCGAGCGCTCGCCGGTGACGACCGCGACGATGACGCGCTCGACGTCGGCGCTGGCGCTCGACCTCGAGACCGTGCTGAAGGCCGGGCAGGCCATCTCCGGCGAGCTGCAGATGGACCGCCTGCTGCGCCGCCTGATCGGCCTGCTGGTCGAGAACGCGGGGGCCCGCCGCGGCGTGCTCGTCGTCGCCCACGACGGCGGGCTGCGGGTCGAGGCCGAGGCCAGCGTCGACGCGGCGGACAGCGTCGGCCTCGGCGTCGCGCTCGACGACTACCCGGGCGTCCCGCACTCGCTGATCCACCACGCGGCCCGCCTGCGCGAGGACGTGGTCCTCGCCGACGCGCGCGTCGACCCTATCCACGGCCGCGACCCCTACGTGGTCGCCCGCGAGGCCCGGTCGATCCTCTGCACGCCGGTGCTGCACCAGGGAGACGTCGCGTGC
>Ga0075160_10001648_pt1 | contig 13530 bp, 15 predicted proteins | sample JI91814C2DNA_FD_70969 | JGI IMG/M metagenome (GOLD analysis project Ga0075160, IMG submission 70969) | Wastewater effluent complex algal communities from Wisconsin, to seasonally profile nutrient transformation and Carbon sequestration -... | ecosystem: Engineered > WWTP > Effluent > Algae... | reverse complement strand
GCGAGCGCTGCGCCCGCTGCTGCCTCGCCTGTTGCAGTTGCTCCTGTTGCGGCCGTGGCGAAGGACGTTGCTCAGCCGGTTGCGGCTGGCGCGACAGCGTCATCGCACGCGAGCGAGACCCGTGCGACGCCGCTGGCTCGCAAACTCGCCGAAGAGCATGGCGTTGATATCTCCCGCATCGAGGGCACGGGCCCGGGCAATCGCGTCCGCGAGCAGGACGTCACGACATTCGTGCAGGGTGCGAAGGTCGCGCCCGCTGCCAAGCCAAACGGAGCCGCTCCGGCCGCCGCTCCCAAGCCGACGCCAGCGAGCGTCCCCGGCGCACGCACCGTGACGCGTGATCGCGTGAGCCCGTTGCGGGCGCGCATTGCGCAGCGTCTCGTGCAGGCGCAGCACACCGCCGCGATGCTCACGACGTTCAACGAGTGCGACATGAGCGCGGTGATGGACCTGCGCAAGCAGTACAAGGAAGAGTTCGAGAAGAAGCAGGGCGTGGGCCTTGGGTTCATGGGCTTCTTCGTGAAGGCCGCGACGGCGGCGCTCAAGGCGTTCCCGCTGGTGAATGGCTCGTTCATCACCGACGAGAAGGGCGAGCCCATGATCGAGAAGCACGACTATTGCGACATCGCGATGGCGGTCTCGACGCCCAAGGGGCTGGTCGTGCCCGTCGTGCGCAACTGCGAGACGCTCAGTTTCTCGCAGATCGAACTGGCGATCAAGGACCTCGCGGCCCGCGGGCGCGATGGCAAACTGACGCTCGACGAGATGCAGGGCGGGACGTTCACGATCACCAATGGCGGCGTCTTTGGCAGTTTGATGAGCACGCCGATCCTGAACCCGCCGCAGAGCGCGATCCTGGGATTGCACGCGATCAAGAACCGCGCGGTGGAATACCCCGTCGGCAGCGGACAGGTCGCGATTCGGCCCATGATGTATCTCGCGCTGTCGTACGACCATCGCATCATCGATGGTGCGGAAGCAGTGCAGTTCCTCGTCAAGATCAAGCAGGCGATCGAGGATCCGTCGCGGCTGCTCTTGGGGATGTGAGAGTGCTCGGAAAAATGTTCGCCATTGCGGCAGTACGCATGAGCAGGATGTTGTCTCCGGCTCGGTACAGGGCATGGCGGGCACTGTTGGCGCACGATGCAGACGAGTATCGCCGTGGCATTTCACCGGTGCGACACTTCGATGGCATTTGGCGTGATGTCGCGAGAGAGATTGCGTCCCGGCCGGACTCGTTCAGTCAGCAGATTCTCACGGGGAAGGTAAGAGTCGAGGATGCTGCCCTGGAGATATCAAATTTTCTCGACAAGACGGGCGGATTTCGATAGAAGGAGAGCATCTTACTCGATGCTCTGAATCAACCCCTCACTCGCCCGCCACAGCATCTGGTACACCTTCTCGAAGCCGTCGTCCCCGCCGTAGTAGGGGTCGGGGACGTCGAGATGGTGCTCGTCCGCGCCCTTGAGGGTCGCGTCGAAGGAGCGCATGAGGAACACTCGCTCCTTGGGTGCGCCGAGTTTCAGGAGGTTGTCGCGGTTGCTGCGGTCCATCGCGAGCAGGTAATCAAACTGCGCGAAGTCGGTCAGCGGCAGGACCTGCCGCGCGACGTGTGGCACCTCAAGCCCATACTGGAGCGCGATCGCGGTGGAGCGTGGGTCCGCGGGGCCGCCCGCGTGCCAGCCGCCCGTGCCGCAGGAGTCGATCCTGAAGCGATCGAGGATGCCGCGCTCCTTTGCCTGATGCACGAAGATCCACTTGGCCAGTGGACTGCGGCAGATGTTCCCGAGGCAGACGAACAGCAGGGACGTCGCGTCGGCACGTGGCGTGCTGGATGGATCGTGTGGGGTGGGCATGCTCGCCCGAAGGCTACGCCCGCCACACGCGGTCGAGGGCGTGGACGAAGGCGGCGTCGGTGGAAGGTGGTGGCGTGACGACCCGTCGCTGGCCTGAATCTGTTTCCGCGAGTCGGCGGATCACGCGGGCGAACCCCGCCGGGTGGGGCGAGTGGGCGAGCATCGACTGTGCGGCGTCATTGCTGAAATCACCCGGCAACAGGTCTCGCGACGCCGTCACGATCGGGATGCGGAGGTCGAGCGCGACACGCGCGAGGCACTGGTCACGCCATGTCGCCTTCGAAGGCGTCGTGGCGAAGCGTGAGCCCGGTGCAAAGACGGCGATGTCGCACATCGGCAGGGCCAAAGCGAGCGGACGCGTGCTCGTGATCGGGCGCGCGCCGAGCATCTCGACACGCCAAGGCGTCAGGCCCCGCTCACCCTCGTGCCCGCACGAGTTGAGGACCGCGACGCTGGAGAGCCCCGAGACGCGGAGCATCGTCGCCATGAACGTGAAGCGGGCGATCTCGGCTTCGCCCGGCGGGTCGGCGAGCAGCGCGATCGCGATGTCACGCTCGCGCAGGCCTGCCCTTTCCCGCTCGCGACTTCGCAATTCCTGCAACGACGCGCACTGCGCGGGGCACAAGGATGGCACGGGCAGGGTGTCGCCCGCAGTTGTCGCGTGGGATGGATCTTCCCACTCGCCGACGATGCGCGTGCGGCCCGACATCGTGTCGGTCACGACGACCCGCTTTACCTTCTCGTGCCACGGATGGATCGAGAGCAAACTCTCGCCCCACAGGTGCACCGCGTCGAACGAGCCAAAGGTCTCGAGGTGGAGCGCGAACGTGCGTGCCGCAAGGCTCGGACGCTGCACTGGCGGGGCGATGCGATGGAACGTCGAGATGCCCAGTGCCTGCACGCGCTTCGCGGCGGCGGTCCCGCCCAGGACGAGCACGCGGTGGCGGACATGCGGGAGCGTGCGGATCGCGGAGGCGACGGCGATGATTGCCGCGTCGCAGCGATCAAGTGCGTTGCGGGAACCAAGGGCAGGCGATCGCGGCGCACCGCCTTCGCACGCGTCGTCCCATGCATGCAGGACGTGCAGGACGGTTGGTGATGTGGCTGGTGATGTTGCGGACGCGTGGCCGATCTGCACTGGTGCTCCGGGGCGTGTGTCACGCGAGGGTCAGAACGAGAGAGCCGAGGACTTCTTTTCGTGCTCGTAGAAGACCTGTCCGATCGCGCGGCCTGTCTGCTTGCCCAGTTCTTCCTGGATGACCCGTGCCTGCGACTCCGTGTTGATCTCCGTGCCCGCGGGCATCTTGAAGATCGCCTTGAACCGTGCACCCTCGGGCATGGAGGCCGGGGGCCAGATGCGGGGTTCCTTGTCCTTGGTCGCGTCGAGCACGCGCACGCGAAACGCGCACTCGGCCTGCATCTCGTTGCTGGGCGAGCGCCCCCACGAATCGATCGTCACCGAGATGATTACCTCGGCCTCGACGGTCCGGGCGACGTCGATCAGGCTGGTCACCGTCCCCTCGCGATCGCGGGCGATGACCGCATAAGCCGACCCGCAGTCGATGACCTTGGTCAGCGTGCCCTTCTTGAGCAGGTCCGTTTGCGCCTGCTTGGACATGGTGATGCGAAGGCTGGGGCGGGGCAGGACGTTGACCTGATCATCGACGAGGATGAGCGTGGGGCGGTCCTTGGAGAGTTTGAACTGCGCCTCATACTTGGGCGGGCCTTCGACGATCATCACCACGGGCGCCACGATGTTGCACCCGGGAACGATGAACAGGCACGCAAGCAACGACGCTGCGAAGATGCGGCGAAGCATGGAGTCGTGTGGCATGATCTAGTACTCCGGGTAGTACGGCTCTTGGTGGTCGTAGAAGAGCCACGACGCCCGATCGACGAAACGCGACAACAGCGTCGAGACCACGAGGTTCTGCTGCATGGTCTGCGGCGTCCAGCCCGACTTGTCGGGGAACTTCACGCTGATGTACTTCTCGAACACGATCTGATTCGGGTCGACGCCGTCGGACTCGATCACCAGCACACGACCCGCGGCAACGCCATTCCATTCATAGTCGTTGCCCGGATCACTGAGGCGGAAGTCCTCAAGTTCGATGAAGACCAAGCGATCGACGCCGCCGAGCAGGTCCTTGGCCAGTTCCTGGTACGTCATCGCCTGCCATTGCGGGCGGTCGTACAGGGTCTTGACGACGGTGCGAGGCGGGACGACGCCGGCGGCCCCGACCTCGGGCTGTGAGAGGCGGAAACTGATGCGCTCGAGCATCGCGTCGGGCACGCCGGGGGCCTCGGTCTCGATGCCACGCCCGGCGGAGACAATAACGGCGAAGGTCTTGTCCTCCAGTTTGGTGTACTGGGCTTTGACCTCATGGGTGCTGGTGCGCTTGTAGTTCTCAACGATGGGCGCAAGGATGCAGCCGCCGAGGGGAAGCGTGAGCATCGCCAGCGTCATGGCCAGCATCGTCAACTTTGCGAAATGGCATGGTCGCATCGGTGGTCCTTGGGGTCCCGCTGGGGAGGGTAGGGGGGCTTCCGGGATCGGGCGGCCGAAGACGCCACGGTTGCGGGGGCGGCGTCTTGGGCATGTTCGGGACACACCCCTCTGCACGTCACGCGCCCTGCTTGGGCGTCCAAGGCTGGTCTCGCGGGCCTGCTTCCAACGTCTTGACCACTCGGATCGTTGACCACACGCCGAAGAGAATGCTGAGGCCCCACAAGGCCACGAGTTCGGTCGAGTCACGCCTGGCATCGCTCCCGAGCGCCCGCGCGAGAATGTGCTCGGCGTCGATAAAGAGCAGCACCGCCGCGTGCCCGACGATGGACGTCATCGTCGAGTTGGTCTTCCATGCGAGGTAGCCAAGCCACACGCCCACGGGCAGCACGGAAACCACGTGCGTCGGGTGCAGGTGCGCCGTCGCAAAGACGAACGCCGACACGCCCACGCCCGTCGCGACGCTCCAGCGAGATTGCAGGCGTCGCATGAGGTACCCGCGAAAGCAGATCTCTTCGCACGCCGCCACGAGCACGGTTGTGGCAATCAGCACGAGCCACGGCGCGAGCCCCGCCGTCGCCGCAGAGACGTCGTGGAGCGCCTGCGCCGTCGGAACTTCGCCCGCGTCGCCCCCCATCGCGCCGAGCCAGTCCTGGATGTAGCACCAGAGGTTGTGCAGGCCGATGCTCGCGAACGCGACGTACACCAGTTGCCCCTGCGGCAAGGGCGAGCGGCGAAGCGCGAGGGCCTCCTTCCGCTCATGCGGCAGCCTCCCCGAAGCCAGCCACACGACCGCAACCGCCGTCCCCTGCGATGCGAGCGTCAGGATCGAGAAGGGCACCGTCTCTTCCCGATCCAACTCTGCCAGGGCGGCCCAAAGCGCCTCGACGAGCCACGCCACGTTCCACCCCACCCAGATCGCGAAGATCGTGATGAAGATCGCAAAGGCTGGATGTGCTCGCAGGCGAGACCAGCGCCCGACCGGAACTGCAACGACGCCCAAGCCCATGCCAGGCGCCGCTGGCTCGGGTGTGCACGCCGCAATCTGGGGCGCTAATTCAGGGGGCGTCGGCTCGCTCATGGGTGCGAAGCGTACCAGAAACCGACGGCGTCATCCCGGAAAGCGTCCCCGCCGAAGACGCCGAAGGCGGCACACCCGGGGGTGGCGTCTTCGGGAGGAGCGACGGGGCTCAGGCCTCTTGCCCCTTCAGGGCGAAGACCGAGTGCTTGCGCACCAAAGGCTCTGGAAGGACCTGAAAGGACCGGTCTTCACACCCGACGTGCCGGGTGCGACCTATCCTCCGGGGCATGCAGACCTCCCTCGCCGCCACTGAACTGAACTCGTACCTGCCGATCGCCCTCATCGTGGTGATGGCGATCACCTTTGCCGTCGTCAACCTCGTCGGCACGATGGTCCTGGGCCCGCGCCGCACGGGTGCTCGCAAGGGGATGTCGTACGAGTCGGGCATGAACCCGATCGGCAACGCCCGCAAGCGCTTCAACGTTCGCTTCTATCTCATCGCGATGGTCTTCCTCGTCTTTGACGTCGAAGTGGTGTTCCTGTATCCATGGGCCGCCACGTTCCCGGGGCTGGCGCCGCACCCCAACACCGAGGCCCTCGTGTGGCTCTGCCGCATCCTCTTCTTCCTGCTCACCACCGTCGTCGCGTACGTGTATGGGTACAAGAAGGGCGTGTTCAAGTTTGACTGAGCCGCGAAGCGGCTGGGGCAATGGGCATTAGGCAATGGGCAATGGGGAAGAGCAGAAGATCGCCCCCGCTGTGATGCCAGCCGCTGAATCTCCACCCAAGCCTGCAAACTCGCCTGCTGCGCCAACTCCGACCCCATTGCCCACTGCCCATTCCCTATTGCCCCGCCTCGGCCACCTCCTCCTCGCCGGCGTCTGCCTCGCGCCGCTCGTCATCGCTGCGACCATCACGCCCAGCCCCGATGGCCACGGCTCGCACACGCAACTGGGCATGCCCGCCTGCGGGTGGGCGATCGCCTATGGCAAGCCCTGCATCACCTGTGGCATGACGACGTCGTTTGCCCACGCCGTGCGTCTTGATCTGGTCAGCGCGTTCCAATGCCAGCCCTTCGGGTTGCTGCTCGCGATCCTGTGTGGCGTGACCTTCTGGGCGTCGCTGCACTCGGCGTTCACAGGCTCATCGCTCGCGGTGCGCCTGCTGCGATTGTTCGTCTCGCCAGCCATCGCGTGGGGCCTCGCCCTCGGGGCCGCCGCCGCGTGGGGATACAAGTGGGTGACGTGGTAGTGTGTAGTTGAGCGTGCTGGACGTCGTGGCACGAAGATGGCGAAGATGCCACTCCCCGGGGGTACGTCACCTTCGACACCTTCGGGGCGGCCTGCCGCACGAAGGGTTCAGGGGCCGCTCACAGGTCCTTGAAATCCCGAATCACCTTCGCCACACGCTCCATCATCTCTTCCATCGCGACCTTCACCTGCTCCAGCGTGTCGGCGCTGCGCCGGAGTTGCTCACGCGCCGCCTGCCCAAGCGAGTCAATCCCGCCCTGCGCGCTCGTGCCCCCCGGCGTGCCCGCGCCACCCCCCGCTCCACCCGCAGACGCCGCCCCTCGCTTCCCATTCGCGTTCCCTTCGCCAGTCACCAGCAACGACATGTCGAACGTGCCGTCGAATCGCACCTCGGTGCGGTGCGCTCGCCCAGACACCAGCGCACACTTCGTGACCTTCCCCTTGACGATGATCTTCTCGCCATCATGCAGCGACATGGTGACATGGATCGGAGTGCCCGAGTGCAGGAACATCCCGATGATCGCCCGCATGCCGCTGGACGCGATGTCGAACGGGTAAATACGGATCGTCCGCGTCGCCCCCGAGGGCTCCAGGATCGTCGCGGGCATCCAGTGAGCACCCTTGACCGCCATCGTCTTGGTCGCCGGGGACGAACCCCCCGCGTCAATCTCGGCACGCAGGAGCGCCTGAATCTCGGCGTCGTCCAGCCGAAGCAGGTCGGCTGGTTCCTGAGAGGATTGCTGGCTCTGGGTCATCGGGTTCACGATCCCCTTTGTCCGCCTCACCGCCCCGCATGCCCACACACGTTTGTGGGACTGTTGCCGCACATGTCTCATTGGCGAGTCTTGGAGGCAACTTCTGCCCTCTACCCTAAAAAGGGGTGTCCCGACCAAAATTCGTCGGGAGTGCTTGCTCTCAGGACAGAGTCCCCATCGGGGGCGCGGACGACCTCGCCGGAGTTGCGCCCCCGGTTCCCCCAAAGTGGGGAGGTGGCCCCACCGGACGGGCGAAAACTCGTCCTGCCAAATCGGCACATCCGCCCACCTTGGGCTGCGTGACCCTCCCCGATCTTGGCCTTTGGGAGCCCCATCAGGGCCGACCCAGCCCCGACAGTGCCTCCCGAGCCTCGCTCGTGGACGTTCCAGCGGCTCCCCGCTCCCGCGTGGCCGGAGGCGGGCCTGCCTGTCGCTGGCACACCGCTTGCCTTGGGTTCGGTGCGGTTGCGGTCTCGATCGGGTTCAAACGCCCTATCAAAAACCAATCCCGTGCGATGGGCAAGCGTGCCCGTCGTTCCAGTTCTGACTCGCAATCCAGACAGCCACGCACCCAGCCTCATACGGAGATTGATCCATGCCCGCCAAGGAACTCGTGTTCGATGTTGACGCTCGCCAGTCCCTCCTCGCCGGGGTCGAGAAACTCGCCCGCGCCGTCAAGGCCACCCTCGGCCCGCGCGGGCGCAACGCCGTCCTCGACAAGTCTTGGGGCGGGCCCACCGTCACCAAGGACGGCGTCAGCGTCGCCGAAGAGATCGAACTCTCCAACAAGACGGAGAACATGGGCGCGAAACTCGTGAAGGAAGCCGCCAGCAAGACCAGCGACGAAGCGGGCGACGGCACCACGACCGCGACCGTCCTCGCTGAGGCCCTTTTCCGCGAAGGCCTCCGCCACATCGCCGCCGGCGTGGATGCCAACGCGCTCATCCGCGGCATGAAGGCGGGCGTCGAGGTCGTCTGCAAGTCCATCAACGACATGTCCACCCCCGTCAAGGGCAAGGCCGACATCCAGAACGTCGCCACCATCTCCGCCAACAACGACGCCGCGATCGGAAAGATCATGGCCGACGCGTTCGAGAAGGTCGGCAAGGACGGCGTCATCACCGTCGAAGAAGGCAAGAACATGGACACGATCGTGGATGTGGTCGAGGGGATGCAGTTCGACCGCGGCTACCTCTCCGCCAACTTCGTTACCGATCCCGACACGATGAACGTCGAGATGGACAAGCCCTTCATCCTCATCCACGAGGACAAGATCGAGGGCGTGCAGAAGATCATCCCGCTCCTTGAGCAGGTGATGAAGGCCAAGAAGCCCCTCGTCATCATCGCCGAGGACGTCACGGGCGAGGCCCTCTCGACGCTCGTCATCAACAAGTTGCGTGGCACGCTGCAGGTCGTCGCCGTCAAGGCCCCCGGCTACGGCGACCGCCGCAAGGCGATGCTCGAAGACCTCGCGATCCTCACCGGCGCGACCGCCGTCATGAAGGACCTGGGCCTTGATCTCGAACAGGTCACGCTCGAACACCTGGGCCGTGCGAAGAAGGTCGAGATCGACGCGGACAACACGACGGTCATCGAGGGCGCGGGCAGCAGCAAGGACATCCAGGCCCGCATCACGCAGATCAAGAACGAGATCGAGAAGACCACCAGCGATTACGACCGCGAGAAGTTGCAGGAGCGCCTCGCGAAACTGGCCGGTGGCGTGGCGCAGGTCAAGGTCGGTGCCGCGTCTGAAGCCGAACTAAAAGAGAAGAAGGCCCGCATCGAGGACGCGCTCCACGCCACGCGTGCGGCGGTCGCCGAGGGCATCGTCCCCGGCGGCGGCGTCTCCTTCATCCGCTCGCGCAAGGCGATCGAAGCGATGCCCGAGTACAAGAAGGTCTTCGGCAAGAACGCCGACGCCGACGAGAAGAGCAGCGAGGACGTGGGCCGCTTTGCCTTCGACTTCGCCGCCGGCCTCCGCACAGTCTACACCGCCCTCGCGGTGCCGCTGCAGACGATCGCGGACAACGCGGGCGTCAAGGGAACCGTCGTCGTCAACAAGGTCGCCGAGGCGGGCAACAGCAAGACGTTCGGTTTCAACGCCCTCACGCTCGAGTATGGCGACATGCTCGACATGGGCGTCATGACGCCATCCAAGGTCGATCGCTCCGCGCTGCAGAACGCGGCGAGCGTCGCGACGATGCTCCTCGCGGCCGACTGCGTCGTCACCAGCAAGCCCGAGCCCAAGGAAGCAGCCCCCGCCGGCGGCGGCGGCGGCATGGGTGGGATGGGTGGCATGGGCGGCATGCCGGGCATGGGTGGCATGGGCGGGATGGGGTTCTAAGTCGAGATTGCAGCAAAGTCGGCGTCTCGGTCAAGCGCGTAGGAGGTTGTCATGAAGTTCCGCATTGTGATCGAACAGGACGAAGACGGAAAGTTCGTGGCCTCGTGCCCGACGCTCCCGGGCTGTTGGTCGCAGGGCGATACGCGTGACGAGGCGATCCACAACATCCAGGACGCGATGGTCGGATACCTCGAAAGTCTCAAGAAGCACGGCGATGCGATTCCACCGTCGATCACGGAAGAAGTCATTGATATCGACATTGGAAGGAAGGTGGGCTGATGCCGCCGCTTCCGGTAGTGTCGGGTGCGGAGGCGGTCAAGGTGTTTCTGAGGATCGGGTACGAGTTCAGCCACCAGACCGGGAGTCACGTGATCGTTCGAAGGAGTGCGCCACCGCATCGGCATCTTTCGGTGCCTCAGCACAAGGAACTTGCCAAAGGCACGCTTCGGGGATTGATTCGGGACGCAGGATTGACGGTTGAACAGTTCACAGATTTGCTTCGCTAGTCGGCAAGGAGACTCATCATGGCCAAGGGTTCAGATCTTCGCGGCAAACTCGGCACGGGCGGTTCTTCGAACCTTCCCAAGAAGGCCGACAACACGTTCCACATCTCCGACCTCGTGAAGGACGCGATCGCCCTCGAGAAGGAGAAGAAGCAGAGCGTCGCGGCCCAGAAGCCCGACACCGGCCACAACCTCCACAAGGGCACCGACAAGTCCAAGGGCGGCGGCGGCAGCGCCGGCGGTCGTCCCAAGGTCTAACCCGTAGCACAGGCTTCCAGCCTGTGCGGAAACACAAAGGCCACAGGATTGGAAACCTGTGCCACACGAGAGTGAAAGGAATGCTTGCAAGAGTTGCTGACACAGTTCCTCGACTTGCTCCGGCATGTCGATACCTTCCTGGAGTCCTTCATCAAGGACCACGGGACGTGGGTCTATGTCCTGCTCTTCGCAATCATCTTCGTCGAGACGGGCGTGGTCATCATGCCCTTCCTGCCGGGGGATTCGCTCCTCTTCGCCGTGGGCATGATCAGCGCTCGCACTTCGGACCTCAATCTCTGGCTCGTCATGGGGCTGCTTATCGTGGCCGCGGTGCTGGGCGACGCGGTGAACTATCACCTGGGCAAGTACCTTGGCCCCAAACTGTTCAAGCACGAAGTGGTCGCGGGGCAGAAGGCGTCTTTCTTTGTCCGCATGCTCAATCGCGAGCACCTCAATCGCGCCAACGAGTTCTATGTGAAGTACGGCGGCAAGGCCGTGGTGCTTGGGCGCTTCGTCCCGATCGTGCGGACATTCGTTCCGTTTGTGGCTGGCGCCGGTGCGATGAACTACGCGAAGTTCGTGTGGTACAACGTGCTGGGCGCGGTGCTGTGGGTGGGGATCTGCGTCGGTGCGGGGCACCTGCTCGGCGAAGTCGCGTGGATCAAGAACAACTTCGAGGGCGTGGTCCTGGGCATTATCGCAGTGTCACTCCTGCCGATCGTGGTGGAGTGGATCCTGGCGAAGAAGCGGGCCAAGGCCGCGAAGCAGAAATCTGAAAAGTGAAAGTGACAAAACGCTCGCAAGCAAGGTGCTCGCGAGTGAGAGAACGAAGTGAGCACAACTGCCCGGTCGCCGGGCGAATACAGGAGTGGAAGCAATGGCCGTGAAGCCGCTTGAAGATCGCGTGTTGGTGAAGCCCATCGAATCCGAAACGAAGACCGCGTCGGGGATCTACCTCCCCGAGGCCTCGAAGGAGAAGCCGGTCAAGGGCGAAGTCGTCGCGACAGGCCCAGGCAAGCGCCTCGAAAACGGCAAGCGCGCCGAGATGAGCGTCAAGAAGGGCGACACCGTCGTCTACGGCAAATACGCGGGCACCGAAGTCGAGATCAAGGGCACCAAGCACCTGATCCTCCGCGAGACGGAACTCCTGGGCGTCATCGAGGGCTAAGAGGGGCAATGGGGAGTGGGCAATGGGCAATGGGACGGATGATCGCGAGATTCGTTCGTACCGCGACCTCGTTGCCTGGCAGAGGGCCTTTGCACTCGGATTGACGGTGTATTCCCTGACCAAGGGATTTCCCGACTTCGAGCGTTTCGGCCTCACTTCCCAGGTCCGTCGCAGTGTCGTGTCCATCGCGAGCAACATCGCGGAGGGATACGGCCGGGGAAGTCGGCAGGACTATCTCCGATTCCTCAAGATCGCACGAGGTTCGCTCTTCGAAGTGGAAACACAACTGCTCTTTGCTGTGAAACTGGAGTACATGACGCCTTCGCAAATGGAAATCGTGACGCAGCAAGTGAACGACACGGCGAAGGTTCTTTCGGGTTTGATTGCACGACTGGAACAGGAATCGCAGTAGGCCCATTGCCCATTGCCCATTCCCCATTGCCAAAGGATTTAGAATGGCTACCAAGCAAATTATGTTCGACGACGCAGCGCTCCTGGAAATGAAGCGCGGCGTTGATCGTCTCGCCGACGCCGTCAAGTGCACGATGGGCCCAAGCGGGCGCCACGTGGTCATCGAGAAGTCCTACGGCGGACCCCACATCACCAAGGACGGCGTCAGCGTCGCCAAGGAAGTCACGCTCTCCGAGCCCTTCCAGTCCATCGGCGCCAAGATGGTGAACGAAGTCGCCAAGCGCACCGCCGACAAAGCCGGTGACGGCACGACCGCCGCGACCGTTCTCGCGCAGGCGATCTTCACCGAAGGTCTCCGCCACGTCACCGTGGGCGTGAACCCCGTTCGCCTGCAGCGTGGCATCACCGCCGCCGCGGCCGCCGCGTGCGATGCGATCGATGCGATGTCCACCAAGTGCAAGGGCGAGGACGACTTCGCCAAGGTCGCGACCATCTCCGCGAACAACGACAAGGAGATCGGCAAACTCATCGCGAGCGCGATCGCCAAGGTCGGCGCCGACGGCGTCGTCAACATCGAAGACGGCAAGACCGCCGACACCACGCTCGATTACGTCGAGGGCATGCAGTTCGACAAGGGGTACCTCTCGCCGTACTTCCTGACCAACCCCAAGACCGCCGAGTGCATCCTTGAGGACGCGTACATCCTCCTCTACGAGAAGAAGATCAGCAACCTGCCCGACCTGCTCCCCTTGCTCAACAAGATCGCAGCCAGCGGCAAGCCGATCCTCCTCCTCGCCGAAGACGTCGAGAACGAGGCCCTCGCGACGCTGGTGGTCAACCGCCTGCGTGGCACGCTCAAGATCTGCGCCGTCAAGGCGCCGGGCTTTGGTGATCGCCGCAAGGCGATGATGGGCGATATCGCCGTGCAGACCGGCGGCACCTTCATCGCCGAGGACCTGGGCCGCACGCTCGAGAGCGTGGAACTCGAAGAACTCGGCCGCGCGAAGAAGATCGTGATCACCAAGGACAACACGACGATCATCGAGGGCGCGGGCAAGAAGGCCGAGATGAAGAGCCGTGCGGACCAGATCAAGGCGCAGTGGGAAAAGTCCACGAGCGACTACGACCGCGAGAAGTTGATGGAACGCCTCGCGAAGTTGACCAGCGGCGTCGCGGTCATCCACGTCGGCGGCGCGACCGAGATCGCCATGAAGGCGACCAAGGACCTCGTCGACGACGCGGTGAAGTCCACCCGCGCTGCCGCCAAGGAAGGCTACGTCCCCGGTGGCGGTGTTGCCTTGCTCCGCACGCAGGACGCCATCCGCGCCGCGAGCAAGAAGGCCAAGGACGATGACGAGAAGACCGGCTTCGAGATCGTCGCCAAGGCCGTCGAGGCGTGCGCGAAGCAGATCGCCGAGAACGCTGGCTTCGATGGCGATGTCGTCGTCGAGAAGATCA
>Ga0075160_10001645_pt1 | contig 13537 bp, 24 predicted proteins | sample JI91814C2DNA_FD_70969 | JGI IMG/M metagenome (GOLD analysis project Ga0075160, IMG submission 70969) | Wastewater effluent complex algal communities from Wisconsin, to seasonally profile nutrient transformation and Carbon sequestration -... | ecosystem: Engineered > WWTP > Effluent > Algae... | reverse complement strand
TCTCTAAATAAGTTTAAATCCTTTACAGTTATGTATTTCATATATCTATACCTATACATCTAGACTCAGAGGGTTGAACAATTTTGTCTAATATGCTTTCTTCTGGCATAACATTTAGATCTCTAAGTCTTTGGTCAACTCTAAACCCGTTATCAGCAGGAAATGTATATTGACTAACATCAGGATTATCAAAATGATAATCTAAACCTATAATGGGGTTACTGCATATCAAATCAATTACTAGTAATCTAAGTTGATTAGCAGACATTTTAGTAATATCAACTTCCTCTTTACTTAGACTAGAAAATCCATAGTCCTCTATTTGCTTCTGTTTTAAAACTTGATATGTTCCATCAAGATAACATGGATGGGTGGCGGCCTGCAGTATCCCATCCCCATCTTTTAGTATAGTAAATTTCATAGCTCAACATTCTCTAGGATAACTTTTATTTCTGCTACAGTTGCAAACAGTACCCCAACAGAAATGCACAATCTTTCAAGATCTGTGGCTGGTTTATCTGTAAAGTTTTCTTTAATAACTTCTTCTACAGATTCTTCTAATTCTTTTACTTTTTCTAATATCAATGATTGATATGTTATTTGATCCATTTTCTAATCCTTTACTTTTTAATATATTTTCTAAAATCCTTGTTTCATTGCTTAAGAAATTCTTCTGCTAATTCTAGGATCTTAATAGCTTGCTCTTTTGAAATGTTCTGTATTAAAACATTATAGATGTTGCTCTCATCGTAGATGATTGGTTCTCCAGTTTTAGTGTTAAAAACTGTGCACACTTCAGGGCAAGAGTATTTATCACTGTCAAACGAGAAAACATAACCATTATCTGATACTGCATAAATTTCAGTGCTATCATCTAAATAACTATCTTCAGGTTCATTGTAAATATTAATATCCATTAATGTGCTCCAGTTAGATAATTGCCAAATGCATTAACTACTTTAGGTAATAATTCCAGAGCATCCCCAGCTGTAGCCATATTAAGAGTTACTTCTTTATCTAATTTTACTTTTAGAATCTTTTCTACAAATTGCTCTAGCTGCTCATCAGTAGATACTACCTCGTAACAGATACAAGAAGTGTCACTAGATTGCTGAAGTAGTGCTATAACACTATCCCGGTCTTCTAGTACAACTAGACGAAAATCATTAGGTAACCCTTCTGGGCCTAGTGATGAGTTAACTGTATTACAAAATTGTTGCATTTTCATTTATTGTTTTTCCTTTTATTACATACCTAGCGGAAATAGGGTTAGCGGTTTAGCTATATGTCCATGAAATGGTCCCATATAATATTTCCAACGATTAGTTTTCCAAGATGAAATAAGTTCATCTACTTTATTCAGGACAATAGCTTTTTCCATCTCTGTTACTTTTTCTAATATCAATGATTGATACGTTGTCTGATCCATTATCTATTCCTTTACTGGTTTAATATATTTTCTAAAAAGCTCTTCTCCAGCTAAATCATTTTTAGGAGTGTTTAATGGCTTAGTGACTTGTAGGTTGTACTCTATTTCATAGGCGTCATCCAGAAGGTGATAATTATCACTGGAGCCAAGAACGTTTACTTCACGTTTAAACCAGATTATATCCTTGCAGGTTGATTCCCATCCACGATCCTTCAGATACCTAATTTTTCCCCTCTTATCAGTTTGATAACTAACTTTATCTGCTTCTTTACAACAATGAGGATTTATTGTAGCATACTTAGATACTAGGTAATGTATACCACATTCACTGCATACAGAACTGTAATAATATCCGCGATCATATATTGTCTTTCTCATATGCTTTATCCTATAAACCCATTGAATTTTCTAGTAAGCTAACTATAGCCCACATAGATACTGCAATTACAACAACCAGAGTTAAGTAAATCTTTTTCACTTCCATTTCTATCTCCTTATACCATTATTGTAACATAGGTAAGGACTATTTGTCAATAGCTAGATAATAAAAAAGCTACCTATTTTAAGGTAGCTTAATATTACATTAATGGCTTAGTAACTAAAAGAGGTGAATATATCTTAATGAAGTCTGTAACTAACTCAGATGAAGATAATCCTTCCAGCTCAATCTCGTGATACTCATCATCTTGTGTGACTAGAATATCATAAAGACGATTATGAACTTCTTCAAATACTTCTGGGATTAATCTGCCAAAGTAAATGTCCATTAAGTAGAAATACATACTATCATTTAAAACTTCAGGTCGGAATAGTTCTTCTCCTTGAAGATGATCCATTCCGCGTAAAGAAGTTAATAATGAAGTAACGACTTTATCTAAAAGATTTTCAATTTGTAATTTTGGTTTAAGTGCCAAGTTCTTTCCTTTTTTTAATATTTTCAATCTAAAAGATCAAGTCAATGAATCCCAATCTAGGGTGCGTACGACTAAATCTGTAAGATCCACGATAGGTTCCGTTCCTGTCATTCGTTGTAATGCTACAGGAAAATCAGATTCTTTCATTAAGAACTTGGGACCGCAGCAAAATTCTTCTCGTTTATCATACTGATAAATAGCCTCCAACAGCACATATCCTTTATGATACTCATCTTGAAGTCGTCTAATATCCCAAGTATTAGCATGGATAATAGATAAATTGCAGTCGGTCAAGTAGAGCGATTTTGTAAATCGGTATAATTGAATGATAATCTCCTTATGGTAAAATGGTTAATAATTTGTTATGATCTTTGTCAGACAGGATAACTTCTTTTGGTTCCACTGTCACCATAATGTCTTTAAATTCTTTAAGATATTTGTGATAATCTGCTTTTTCTTTTAATCGAGCAAGTGTAACATGTAATTTAAAGTCCTTGAAGTAGGGATCATTAGGGATTGTCTTTTTAAGTTTATCATGCAGACCTTTAAGACCTTCTGAACCTTGTAGTACTTCTAAGAAGATTACATTTCTTGCTGACATATCAAATGTTCCAACTTTACCTAAAGTAAGTGGAGTAGTTAAAACCCCACTTGACTTAACTTGGTTTTCAATGAAACTTAAAGCCTGATCATGGGTTTTAATTTCATCAGAAATATTTGGTAAAATTGTGACATGAAGTTCACCAATTCCAACTGAGCTATCTTTATCATCAAGGTCTTCAGGATTGATTTTAGATAAGAACTTATTAATGTCATAATTTAAAATCATAACTAAGTTAATACCATTACCAGATTGTGACTTCTTCGGAGGAAATTTTAACTCTGCATTTTCTGCAGACTTTTCCATTCCCGGAGAAACATCTGATTCTTTGCTACTAGTAGCAGTACCTTTGTTATCGTAGTCCATGAACCCTCCACGATAATACTGCTATTTTATTCTGAATTTTTTGAATTATGCTACCTAAAAAAAGGTTCACTTTAATAATTTTATTACCACTAGGGGTATATAGAGTTCCATCAGAACCGACCCCCATAAGTCCAATAATCATAATTTATTCCTTATTGACATGCAACACATTCAGTGTTTTTACTTGCTGATACTTCTCGTGTTGAATAGCAATAGTATAGAGAAATAATTCTAGGATCTTGCAATGCTAGTTTATGTACTCTGCTTACTTCTTCCTCTGTATCATTACCACTAAAGAACAAGTTTAAACTTTGAGACTGGTCAACATATTTTTGTCGAACTGAAGCAAGTCTAATTACTACTTCTTGATTAATTTCAAAAGCTGTTTTAAATACTTCTTTTTCTTCAGCAGTTAACCATGTAACAGATTGAACTGAACCTTTAGCATTTGTGATTTCTGCGATGTGTTCTTTTGTGAATACACCACGTTCTTTCATCAACTCTAATAGTTGAGGATTAACACGATTGATTTCACCTGCGGGAGTTACTTGAGTATACACCATTCCAACGTCAGGACTAATGGATTCAGATACTCCCCCACAAATAGTAGCAGTTGATTTAGTTGGAGCAATAGCTGTCATATGTGTGTTTCTAATTCCAAAGCCTTTACACCATTCAGGTTCACCTAAATACTTAGCCATGTAACGTGAAGCTTCCCAGCACTCATCAAAAATATGTTTACTAATTTCAACATTCAAACGATGAGCCTCAAAGCTCTCAAAAGGAATTCTTTTAGATTGCAAATAACTTGCAAAGCCCATTTGTCCAATTCCTAATGCTCTACCATTTTCTACACCTTTGATTGCACGATCAATAGGTAGATTAAACTTCTTAGCTTGATGTAAAAAGTGTTCTGCTACACAATCTTGTAGTACAGCTGAAGCAAATACATACTTACTATCTTTTATTTTATCCCATTGAGTTAAAATCATAGATCCAAGAATACAAGTTAAATCTGTATCTTCACTCATAGTTGTGGTTATTTCTGCACATAAATTACTAGAAATAACAAATAAATCATTAGCTTTGTAGCATTCTGGTCGCAATTCGTTGGCTGTATCAATTTTTAAGATATAACCCTTACCTGTAACCATTCTGTTTTTTAAGACTTGTTGGTATCTTTTTATTGCATCTTCATCTTGATTGTCTAGCTTTTCAATAAAAGCTTTAGTTATAACCCAACCGATATTAAGTGAATCAGGGTCTCTATCAAGCAATTGGCAGATCTCCCAGAAGTCACCGTGTTCAATAGGTATGTAACTCGCAATACTTCCACGACGTTGTGAACCTTGGCTAACATCTCTAGACATCTGTCTAAACATATTCACAACAGGTTCAATACCACTTGCCTGCCCACCTGATGCAATTGCCGTTCCACGAGGTCTGATGTCCCCTAGATACACCCCAGTACCAAAACCATATTTAGTTAAGTTAGCTGTATTTTTTAATGTATCATAGAATTGATCAATTGAATCACCACAGTAGCTGGATGAGCAACTTACTGGCAATCCTTTAAAGTATGGAGCACCAATGTTCCCTAATTCAGGTGTAGATACTGAATGAATACCTCCCCATAAAATATTAAAGAAAATCTCATTCCAAGTTTTTTCTTTAAAATACCCTTCAGGAATTGGTAATTTACCGTCTACATAACCAGATAATGTTGATGCAATAGCTTCATATTGTTGTCTGGGTGTTTCAGCCCACTGATAATTACTCTTGAATAATTGATAACCACCTGTGGTCATAAATTTTGGGAGCAAATTTTCTTTTTGTAATTTTTTCCGCTCTTTACTTAGAGCCTCATAAATGTTATCGCTCATATATTTTACCACATAAATTTGGAAGCTGACCAACTTCGTTGATATTCTCTGTTTACGATTTGGAAGAAGTCTCCAGATTTTAAACCACCAATTGAACCATAGAACCAATCAGAAATTGGATTGTAGGTAACTTCAAACATTTTCTTAACACCAAGATTAGATAAACACATATTAATACGTGATTTAACAAACTCTTTTAACTGTTTAGCTGTAATGCCTTCTATAGGACCTTTTGAGAATAGTTCATCACAAATCTTTGCCTCATGGTCATAAATAGCAAATGCCAATTTTTCAATCTCTGTATATAAGAAGTCGTACTCATCTAAAGATAACTCCATTTCGTGAGCCAATTGTTTAAATAAGCCACAACCAGCTTCGTGATGTATATTTTCATCAATTACAGACTGATCAATTCCAGACATTAGATTTTTTAGAAGATTCTTCCCGTTTGCTTGGAAGTGTTTTATAAATGCAAAGTTTGAATATAACACTGCACCTTCTACTAAAGCGAAAGCAGCAATAGAAAGCAATAAGTTATCTGACCTAATTGCAGATTCCATAAAGCTTATACGGTCTACAAGAACTGGATCACTCATCCAAGATTCATAGAACTCTTCTGTATTTAAACCTAAAACAACATTTAATTCATTATAGAATTTAACATGTGAATTATATTCAGTGTGGCAAAATGCTGCTGCCATACGTTGAATTTCATGGTTAGGGAATGTAGCCATAATTTTATGAGCCCAATAATTTTTCCCTACTTTAACTTCATACTTTGTAAATAACTTTAATGTTGTAGAAAGGCCGTGAAGTTCTGATTCAGTCAATTTTGTTAAAAGGTCATTTTTATCTTTTTCTACTTTGATCTCATTCCATCTCCAGAAGCTATCTAATTGATCTTCTGCGAACTTATCAAAAGCAGGATACTGAACATTAAAACTTTCTGACTCTGTTAATATGTTTGGTAATTTTTTCCCTGTTGTCATTTTCCATTCTTCTTCATTGAACTATCGGGGTTTCTTGCAAATGATCTATTCTTAGATGCAGGTACAACTCTCAAATTTGATTTGTTACTAGATCCACCCTTTGATAGGGGTTTAATATGATCTAAATCTTTGTTGTCACCTTTGTGAACAAGGCCAGCTTTTTCCGCTTCTCGTCTGTCTTTGTTTCTTTTAGTTCTATTTGCTATTTGCTCAGGTGTACCTTGATACTTCTTTTGCTTTGCTGCTGTTCTATTTTTGTAGGGCATTCAAAAATTCCTTATGGAAAAGAGAGCACTAGGCTCTCTCATAATTATTTTAACTTACCAAGAATTGCTGAAGTTAAGACTTGGAAGTAATTAACTTCTGGATCATTCTCATCATAGAATAGCCCTGTACGGTTTACTGTGTTACCTGAACGACCATCAAAAATGATCTTATCACCTACTTCGAATCCAACAACCATTGTAGACCCATTAGCATCCACACCAAGCTTAATAATCTCGCCATAGTTTTCTAATGAAGAGTTAAACTCTTGAGGAATTAATTCATCAGCATATTCTGGGCCAGTAAAGTCAGCTTGTTTTACTTTGATCAATACATAGTTACCTAATAGATCAAAATCTTCTACACGAATACCTACTAAACGAGCTGCTAATTGGACACGTTTTTTACCTAATTCAAAGGCACGAAGTGCGTCTTCTTCCGACATATATTGTTGCATACCTTGTTGATTCATACTATTCTCCTGCTTTCTGTGCTTTTGCCATATAACGTTTTACTGAATTAAAATCTTTCTCAGCTAATTCTTTATCCTGATAAATTGCGCGGACGTACCCGCTTGAAGTTCCTACTTCTAATTCATATTGAATTTCTGTATCCCCTACTCTAGCAACGGACAATTGAGCTGAAGTAGCATTACCAATAAATGCTAATTGTTTTCCTTTAAACATATTTTTCCTTTTTAATTAAATGTTCTTAGACGAGTTAATTTTAAAAACTCAGCATATTGCTTTGCTTTTTTAAGATCTTCCGCACCATTTTTCTTACTAAAACGGCTGCAATATTTCCATAAATTTCCCACGCAGTAAGAATTAAAGAGGTCTTTCTCCTCTAGAAGTACATCTTCGTATATTTCAACAATAGTTTCTTTTCTGCCCTCAGTCACATAATGTGATGGTCGAACAATGATTTCTTCTTCAGAAGAACCTACTAATGTTGGGTACTGACTTGCAAACAGTTCATCAAGAAAAACTAATAACTTTTCCTTTGATTCTTTATCACAACCTACTGAAATGATTTTAGTTAAAAGACTCTGAATGTTCTGTAACATCAATAACCTCCTTTTTGATAAATTGTTCAAAATTTGGTAATCTAAAGTTTGGACCTTTCATGATCTTACCATAGTCATTTCTTTGTGCTTCAAGTTTACCTGTCTCTGGATTAGTAATAAACTTAGAAAAGTTTGAATCATAAACTTCCGTCATTACAGCTTCAATATCTAAGTTATAGATTTTCATAACCATAACTACCGATAAAATCAAAGCTGGAATTGCCTCATTCCAGTCATTATAATCAAAGTCTGGTTTTAGTAGATCAGATTTTAATGCTGCTGCCATTGATTGTAAAGACATTAATGTATCAAACAGTAAGACCTGTTTGTCCCCGTTATTCACGTGGAGGTCTAAAATCGAATCTTCTTCACCAAGAACTCCTGGAAGCATATCATCTTTAGCATAAAATCCTGCAGACACAACTAAAATATCCGCTAAAGCATCTAATTCATCAACTGATGGATGAAAGTCTGATTCTGATAATTCTTTTACTGTAAAGAACTTTTCATTTAAAGCTTCATCTAGCTCAGATAATTCTTCAGAAATAAGTTTAATGTAAAGATTTTTAATGTCTTCAATTGGATTACCTAGTTGGCCACCAATATCCATAAACTCAATCTGTCGTTCTAATTTTGTCAAATCTAAAATTTTTTTTGTCAACCAACTCTCCTAAATAATGTTTCATCTTATACCATTATTATAACATATAATGGTATACTTTGTCAAGATTTATTTTAACTATTTTTTAACAATAATTGCCTTAATTTGTTTAACTTCCTTATCTAATAAGGTTGTATAAGCAGATTTTAAGAATAACTCTCTTAGGTTAATTACTTTAACCCCCGCATCTTCATATGAAATTTCTAAGTCATAATGATTAGATAATCTACGGCAGATTTCTTTTACATTTTCTTCAGAACCAGTAAACTCAAAAGTGTTATCATCTAAGATCTTATACTCAAACTGATCACCAAAATTAACACCAATCGCAGGGTCATTTTCCATAAACAAACCAGCTAAATTTTCACATAACTCATTTACCTTACTTTTTAAAGTATATAATACTGTAAAGAAATCTTTTATATGTACATCTAAATCCACAGCATCGTGAGTGAATGCAAAAACAGAAGTATCAATTCCATCTTTTAAATACTCATCGTAAAGAGCTTTAAATGTTAATCCTGCTGAACAAGAAGAGTAATGTTGAATTGGGTAGTTTACTGCATCTCGTTGAGCTGAAGCAACTTCTCTCTCATTACTGGGATCAAATGGAATATGGATTTTATCACCATAAGCAGTAAAAATAAATCCATTGGCTAGTACTTCATCCCTCTTAGATTGCATCCAACTAGCAAGACTTGGGTAAGCAGCATAAAAGTCATTGAACGCTTTCTCAGCTTCTTCCATATTCTTAAAGATACCCTCTTCAACAAAGGACGCCTGACCTTTACCGTATAATAAACCAAATGTCATTGCCTTTGCAACACTACGCTCAGTCGAAGTTACTTCTTCCATTGCCTTTTTAAAGATTTTGCTGGCATTGATTTTATGGATATCATAACCAGAAGCATAATTATCTAAGAGAACTTGTTCATTAGACAATGTAGCTGCAACACGAACTTCCTATATCTTCAGTAGAATTCGTTAATTTCTACCCGTCTTATTGACTGCTCTAGCTTTCACTAGATGTTGAGACTATATCTTCACTTTTCAGTGCTCTCCGTTTCCACTCACTTGAGTGTACGCCTTACGGCTAGTCGTTGAACCTTCATTGCTTTGCAATGCTTGGCTGCTGATTGTCTTCTACCACTTCGTGGCGGTCAGAGTTTCCAGCAATTAAAAGAGTTTATACAGACCAAAGTTTTAGCCTGTGAAAGATCCGTATGGAATAAAATACCATTTTCACCGTGCTTTGACACTAAACAATCACGAATATGACTGTTGGTCGCAATCGTATGGTACTGAGATGAAAAGCGTTTTGTTGTTACTGCACAGGGATTAAATCTACCACGGTATAAATAATCAAAATCAGCGTCAACATACAAATCTTCTTTAGCGGTTACACAATCCATACCTAATTTAGAATCAAAAGAACTCAGCTCCTTAGCGACCTTCTTACATAAGAAAATATCTACATAGAATTGACTTTCTGGCATACTATTAATTGAATCCCAAGATGAAAAGTCAATTGCAAAGTATCTACTGAAGATGTCTTTAAATTTAGCAATAATCTCTTTATTGAATCCAGGTAATTCAAATTTATCTAGCTGAGTAGCCATGAATTCTTTTTCAGATGCTTTTCCGCTTTCACGATAGAAATAAACTACTGGACCAAGATCTGGGATAATATCCATTAAACTTTCAGCGGAACCGTAAGGTAAATCTAAGAACTTACTCATTTTAGCTAAGACTTTACGACCATAATTATTTTGCTTTTTAATCAAGTCTTTAGAAGTTTCTAATAACCAAGCAATTTTAACTGGTGTACTCATCATAACTTTTGTCACAATTTCACGAGTTTTAATAGATCGCGGATTAATGAAACCATTTAACACGTCAAGATCAGTAGTTGTTTTAATTTCAAGAATCTGTTCATCAGAAATTTCTAATGCTTCAATAACTCGTGGATTTAAAATCATACTCTTCATTCGAGCTAACAAATGTTCTCTTAATTCAGATTCGTATTTTTGATGAGCATTCTCATCCCAAGCAATACCATTGTTTTCCATTTCCATTGCTAGTACAGTTTGCTTACTGTATGAGTCAAAAGCTTTTTTGTAATTTCCTTCGCCTAGCATTTTTGCAAATACTTTAAATAGTTTAACTGTATTAATACAGTCACTAATACAATATTTAGAAACCATTGCTGATGGAATATATGTAAAATCTACTTCAAACTCAGCATTATGTACTTTAGAAATAATGGTTTCAAACAGAATTTCTTTAGTGGCTGGAACATCTTCAGGTTCTAATTCTTCTTCTAATATGTTATAAAGATTAAAGTAACCTTCGTTTAAACCTTTGATCTTATGTTCTGGCTGAACATATTGACCGCTTTCTTGCATAGCAGAATGTTGTTCTAATAGAGAAGTAAAATGTTTATTCTCTTTACCATTTTTTGGTAAATAAGCTTTGACAATATTGCGTAAGTGCTTGTTGTACAACGAAATATTCTTCTCCCAGAATTCAAGATCAGCTGGAGTAGCATCTTCATCATCGTCATCAGAATAGCTAGGTGCGGAAGAACTTACTGTTTCTCCGAATACAAATTTACGTGTGTTGTCTTTTAATGAACCACGTGTATCAAGAGTTGTAGCAATAATCAATACATCTTGCACTTTAATATCATAATTGAAAATACGTTTGGTAACGTTAAGCTCATATGATTGGTTATATACAAGAATTATCTTGCAGCTTTCTAGCCATTGAAATAAGCCTACGATCTTTTCTTTTTGTTCTTCTGTGAGATCATTTCTGCTCTCTAAAGAATTAACTACTAGGTAGTGACCTTCATCTTCATCGGACAAACCTACTCCTCCAAGCTTAAAACGTTGGTCATTCTCTAAGGTATTGAGGCCACTGGCTTCATAGTCGAGAGCTACAAACTTACCTTTTAAGTTTTTTACAGCTAGTATATAATCATCTAGCTGATCTAAATTAAACACCATAAAACTTTCTCCTTTTTAGTATTTATTAATACAATCGTAATATTGAAGAGATTAGATTGTTTTTATTAACAATCTTCCACTTCAAAGCTTCCAACTCATTCGAAGTATGAGTTAATTCCATAATCTTAGTTGTAGATTTTGAACCACCAGATAACATAGCTTCTTTTCGAGCAGTAGCACTAGATACTCCATCTTCCTTCAACTCGACTGAACGTTCAGCAATTGCTCGCTCTAAAGCTAATTGAGTTCTACGTAATTGATTCTCAACATTATAAGCCATATTGATTAAATGGTTAGAATACTTTGAGTAATTACTAAGAGAGATGTATTTCGTTGGGTCTTGTCCAATCACTACAGGCAATCCCTCTTCCTGCAAATAATCTTCAAATTCAGCAAGTAGCTTAAGATCATTAGCGTCTAAATATTTTTCCATTTTATTCCCCTATATCCAAAGGTTTTTCAAGGACTTTATTTGCACATGGAATACATAAATTAGCATTAATTAAATGCCCACAAATAAGCTTTCCACATAAAATACAATCTGTAACTTCATTCATAACCCACCCACCACTTGATTCATAATAAATAGGCTCTATTTTATATCCAATTAACTTTTTCATCTATTTTTCACTTTACTCAAAATACTTTTTAACCTCCTCTTTTTTGTCTTTTTCCTTGAGGATAATTTCCTCATATTCTTCTTTTAATATTACCGGAATTTGACCAATATTGTTACTATACTTAACGTGAGCCCATTGCGACTTACCGTCTCGGACTTTGGCTAAATTCATTTTACCCACAGTTTTAATTTCCTTATGGGCACCGAAGGTGATAAGCAAATCAAGGTTATTTACTTTCTTAGAACTCGATTTTGTTCACTAGTAGTCGTTAATTACTAGCAGTTAATTTAATAACATCTACATGTTCCCATGCAGTCCAGACTATATCTTCATCCAATAAACTTAATTATTGGAGTTTGGCATTTCGCACCACTTGGTGCTACGAGTGTTAACCACTCTAGTCGTTGAACCTTCTGCTTATAAAGCAGCTTGGCTGCTGATTGTCCCTATTCTTAACATTTTCACTGTGCTATGCACTAGTAGTTAAGACCTAACAGGAGTTTCCAGCAATTAACCAAATCATTTTTCGAACAGATTACTCTGAACGCAGACTATTCTTTAAAGATCAATCTGATAAACACTCTTTACCTAATAACTCTTCCTTATATGCTTCGATCTTGGTTTGACTTGCTACTAATACTAATGTATTAGTTGATTGTGCTAAACCTTTTAATTTGGTATACACCTCACCACCGAAATCATACAGACTTAAGTTTTGGCAATTTAAAATATTCTGGTCATAATCGATGATTACTACGTCTGCTCTAAATGATAATAGAGTTTTCTTAATCAAAGTTACTAAGGTAACTAAATCCGTCTCACCGGCTTCTAGAATAATATTTCTAAAGTTTTCACTAATTACTGATTTCCATTTTTCTAGGTAAGGAAGATAACCTTCATTACGAATAATCTTAGAGTCTTCACCAGATAAAGTAGATAGTAATCTAAAGAACACACTCCGAGGAGACATGTCACCTAAATTCACATAAATAACCTTGTACCCATTTTTAATAAAGTGACAAGCTTCAGAGAGCATTGCTGTAGACTTACCGAGACCAGAACTAGCAGCAAAGCAGCATAAGTTAGTTTTTAAATAACCACCATCACTTAATGATTCATTAATTAGATCATAACCACTAGGAATAATTTCTAACTTAGCATCATCAGATAAGAATAAATGAAGATCATCATAATCTCCATAGTTCCAACTGATCTTTGTTGGTGATAAATTTAAATCTAATGCTTCAGCTAACTTAACACGAAGTTCTTGATCAGAAACAATAGACTTATTTTTGTCATAGTTTTCCGATAAAGCTTTTTTTACTCTTTGAGAAACTACATATTTTTCTAACTCAAACAATGAAGCTTTTAAATCTGAAGCTGTGTAGTCACTATATAAATCATAAAAGTTTTCTACTGAAGACATGTCAGCGTCTGATAATCTAAAACCACTTTGAACTTTATGCAAAAAGTCTGGCTTCTTATCAACTTCATGTGACTCTAGATTTTTAAAGTAAACCAGTAAAGCTTTTTCATGAGCTTTGTTTACTAAGTAAGATTCAATACAACCACTTTGCTTTAAGATCTCACGAATACTATTATCAAATAATCCAATAATTAATAAACGACTGCTTAATTCATTTTCCAAGTTTTTTCTCCTTTGAATTTTTGATTATGTAATTTTACAGATTGTAATAAGTCTTTAATTGCCGATTTGTATTCTGATGAATTGTGTT
>Ga0075160_10001643_pt1 | contig 13544 bp, 16 predicted proteins | sample JI91814C2DNA_FD_70969 | JGI IMG/M metagenome (GOLD analysis project Ga0075160, IMG submission 70969) | Wastewater effluent complex algal communities from Wisconsin, to seasonally profile nutrient transformation and Carbon sequestration -... | ecosystem: Engineered > WWTP > Effluent > Algae... | reverse complement strand
CCATGCAGCATGCCGTCGCCCATGAACCAGTGGCCGGGCGTCTTGCCGGCTGGCGGGTTTGGCCCGTTCCGCAGATAGACGCCCTCAAGGCCGTCAGGTACGCGTCCCTCAACCTTTAGGTCGGTCAGCGTCGCCTCATCGGCGACGGGCGCGTAATTGCCGCGCATATAGAATGGCGGTTTGCGCGTTTCGCGCACGTCTGCCTCAAGCGTCATCGCCGATATCCTCCCGGCTTGTCGTTATCCCGGAAGGCTAGGCTCGGAAGGCCAGTCGAGTCGAGGGTTCAGGCTGCCGCGCCACCTGCGCGCAGCGCCGCGATGTCGGCGTCAGACCGGCCGATCTCTCTCAGGATATCGTCGGTCTGCTGACCGAGCAGCGGGGCTGGAAGTCGTTCATCAGACGGCAGGCCGCCAAAGCGTGCGGCCGGGCGCACGCCGCGCAGACGGCCGGCGACCGGATGCTCGCGCACCACGATCTGGGCGTTGTGGACGACCTGAGGATCGTCCGCCACCTGATCGCGCGTCTGCACGACGGCATGCGGCACATCCTCCGCTTCCAGCTTGGCGCGGATCTCGGCCGCGGTGAAATTCGCCACCGCTTCGGCAAAGGCGGCCTTCAGCGCGGCGGCATTCGCCATGCGCTTGAAGACGTCGGCGAAACGCGGATCTGCCTTGATGTCCTCACGGTCCACGGCGCGGCAGAAATCGCCAAACTCGTCGTCGCTGAGCGTGATGGTGGTGATCCAGCCGTCCCTGACCTTCATGATGCCGTAGAAATCGGCGAAGTCGGGCGACGGCGGGGCGGGGTTATCGAGCAGCGCGTAGTTGTAGAATGCGTCCGGCCACAGGAAGGCGATGGTCGCATCCAGCATGTTGAGCGTGAGGTGCTGGCCCTCGCCGCTGGCCACGCGGCCGAAAAGCGCGGCGGTGATCGCCTGCGCCGCCGTGAGCGCCGTCACCTTGTCGCAGGCGATGGACTGGATCAGCTGCGGCGCCTTGGTCGTCTTGTCCTTCTGGCTGTCGGCAAAGCCCGACATGGCCTGCACGACCGGATCGTAGACCCGGCGCTTGGCATAGGGCCCATCCTGCCCAAAACCCGACATCGACACATAGATGAGGCGCGGATTCAGCGCCTTCAGAACGTCGTAGCCAAGCCCCATGCGTTGGATCGCGCCGGGGCGGAAATTCTGGACAAAGACATCGGCGGTCTTTGCAAGGTCGAGCAGGACCGCCTTGCCCTCGGCGCTTTTGAGGTTGAGGGCGATAGAGCGCTTGTTGCGATTCACGGCTGCGAACATCGCGCCGAGCCCCTTGTGGTTCGGCCCCAGCCAGCGGCAGAGATCGCCCGTGCCGATGGGTTCGACCTTGACGACGTCGGCGCCCTGGTCGGCCAGCAGACCGGTGGCCATAGGCCCCGCGATAACGGCAGACAGGTCGAGGATTTTGACGCCCGTCAGCGGTCCGGCCATGGCGTCATTCCTTCAGGGTGTTGGGGGAACCGCGTTTGGCCCGGACCAGCCAATTAGCCCGAAGGCTATGGCGATGAGGATCGCCAGGAAGAAGGCGGCAAAGCACATGACGATCAGCCGGCGGGCGGGTTCGGCGCTCGGCTCGAAATTGCGTCCCGTGAGGAAGGCGTAGCCGTTCCACAGAAACCACGAGCGCGGCACGCCCGGCTTGGTGTGGCTCATCATCGCGATGGCGGCGAAGATCGCCAGCATCCATGCGACGAACGCGACGCCACCAGCGATCGCGAAAATGATCTTGACCATGTGTCCCCTGATTCCGACCCTTGGTTAGCAAGGGCCGCGCCGCGTCCGCAAGGCTCGCGCAACCCTTTCAGGCAACCTTGCGGGCCAGATGGACGGTCAGCAGGGCCTCGCCCTTGGGGGCGATGCGGAGGATCTGGTTCACCGGATCGTAGCTCGGCTTGCCCGGTCCCTCGACCGAGACCTCCGGCCCGCCCGGGTAGACCCGGGACGGAACATATATCTCGATATCCCCGATCCCGGTTTCCACCGTCAGTTCGGCGCGGAAAGCGCCCGTGTCTGCGTTGAAGCGCTGGGCAACAGGGCGCCCGGCCCAGACACGGACATAGGGCCTTGCAAAGCCGTCGACCGCGCGGCCGCCGCTGTCGGGGTCATTGTCGCCGGTCGACTGGTCGGCGGACCAGATGGAAAGGTCCTCCTGGTTCCAGCCGTCGCCCGTAGCCAGATCGTTGCGGTTGGAGGCGGTGTAATTCCACTGCGTCGAATGCAGCAGCAATTCGTCCAGCGCATCATACATCAGCGTCAGCGCCTGGACGTGGCTGGACCACGGCTTGGCCGACCGGTCGCCCGCGGCCCAGGCCTTGTAGGCGGCGCCCTCGTCCAGATCGAACGGGATGCCGAACTCGCCGATCAGCGCCGGGGCGCCGCCACCGGGCATGGCCTCGCTCATCGCCTTATAGCGGCCGAGCTGGTTCACATACGAATTGCGTATCGCGTCTGCGCCCTCCAGCACCTGACCGGTAAATGGATTGAAGGCGACCGGGAACATGAAGGTCTTGGTCGTCAGCGTGACGACATCATACCAGTGCGAGGCATTCACGGTATCCGCAGGCAAGCCCGGCGGAAACGTCGCACCTGAAAAGGTCTTGAACGGGTCCATCTCGGCAAAGACCAGCCAGTCTGACCGGATCGGCCGGATTGTGTCCGCGACGGCATAGAAGAACGGCACCATGAAATCGGCTTCCGGATCGATCGCCCTGACGCCGTCGTGCGTGAAGAAGTTTTCGCGCGTGCCATTCACATAGGCGGCTGCGAAGGGATCCGACGCGCCGTCGCGCCAGATCCGCACGCCGTCGGGATTGGCCGTCTGCGTATGCGTCACGCGCATCTTCATCGTCGCCGCGTCGAAGCCGACGACCGGCACCTCGCGAGTCTCGCCCAGCGCCGCCATCAGGCCGTCCAGCGGCGACCAGGCGGGGCCCGGCCGCACATGTTCGGGATGCTGCGGCGTGCGCTCCACATGCTGATGCGACAGCGGCTTGCCAATCCATCCAAGGCTCGGCTCGTTCAGCGTGTCGAAGCCAATGACATGATCCATGTCCTTCACACGCTCGGCGACCGCGCGCATCGCACCGAGATAGTGCCCTTGCAGAAAGTCCTGCGCGGTCTGGCCCTCGATCCGGAAATCGGGCGCGAAGGCGTTGCCGGCGAAGAACAGCGTCCACATGATCGCATTGCCGGGCAGGCTGTAGTTCTGCGCCCAGGTCATCTGCGGGTAGGCGTCCTGCCGTCCGCCTTTGGCGTAGTCGTATTTATGCTGCATGACATGGGCCGCTCCGGCGGCATGGAACCTGGTGAAGTCGAGGCCGACCGCCTCGAACGTCCACCCAGGCGCGCCGTCACCGCCCGACATGCGACTCCATGCGTCCTGATGGAAATCGATGAAGACGTAGAAACCATGCTCGCCAGCGAGGCGGGTGATCTCGGCCAGATAGTCCAGATAGGCGGTGTCGTATTGGCCCGGCCCTGCATGCTCGACCGCCTCCCACGTCGTCAGCAGACGCAGGCAGTTGAAGCCCCAATGCGCGAGACGGCCGAAATGCCCGGCCGCCTCGTTCAGCGGAAAGGGCCGGCCGACAAAACTGACCGTGCGGTGATCGGAAAAGTCGGTCGGCAGATGGGTGCGCTGGTCAGGCGCCGCGGGCACCTTGGTGTCACCGCCCAGATTGACGCCGCGCAGCAGCACGCGGCGGCCCGAGGGTTCGCGGAACCATAGTCCGTCAATGGAGAGGCGGGGCAGCGTCATGGGGCGGTCCTCCGTCTGTCGTTTCCGGCCGCGGGAGCGTTGGTGTGCGCTCTCTGGCGCGCTCCTCGTCCCAAACCTAGACCGCGTGGCCGAGCTGCGAAACCCGGCTACGTGCGCTCAAGCGTGAAAGTTCCGCCGGTCGTGGCGGTCAGGCATTCCGACAGCGTCTGGAGCGCATCGCTCCACAGCGTCGACCCCGCGAATGCCACGAGCCGCGCCCTTGGGTCCTCACCCTTCTTGTAGGTGTAGCTCACGCTCTGATTGGAGGCCGCTTCGATGCTGCAGGTGGCGATCTGGCGCGCGCCGCTGCGGGCAAACACGAACGCCTCCAGCTTCAGCGTGCCGCCTTCAAATGTCGTGTCGTCCACCGCGCGCGGCGGATCATACGCGGCGGCCCGATAGAGAACGACATAGGGCGTGGCGAGGGCCGTCTCGAATGCCTTGCCGAATGAGTCGTTCCGTTCCTCCAGTGCGCTTTCCGCCATCGGATTGTCCGCGCCGGTCCAGGCCAGCGCATTCAGCAATTCGGACGGCAGGATGAGATCGTACAGGGGCTTGGCGCCATCCAGAGCCTCGACAGGAATGAACGCCGTGTTGAACGTGCCGGCTGCGGCGTCGTACACCGGCTTTGGATCGACATCGTTCGTCTTTCCACTCAACGCCGATCCGGGCGCTGGCAAGGTGCCGGCCATCGTTTTCAGCTCTGCACGCACCGCATCGATCTGCGGCGTATAGCGCTGGATGACATCGCGGTTGGTCTCACCGCAGGCAGCAAGAGCCATTGGCAGAATGACTGACAGGGCGATGCGGCGCATCGGCTTCTCCTACTGAATGAGATGCACCTTGCGGCGGGCGGGGCGGATCGTGAGCGTGACGCCCGCATCGAAACGCAGCGAGTCCTGCTCGATGCCGTCTGCAAAGACGACGCCGTTCTCCATGCGCGACTCGATGGCGAGCGGCTGCTTCTCGGTGATGTCGCCATGGGTCAGCTTGGCCGAGAAGCCTTTGCCCGGCCAGGCCTCGCGCACCGCAAAGCGCAGGCGGTCATCAGCGGGATCGAAGGCGGCTTTCTCACCCTGCAGCGATTTCAGCCAGCCGCTCGATCCCGTGCCCGTCGCGACGATCAGGCCGGATGACGACTGCTCGTGCTCCTGTCCCTTGAAATACAAGCGATAGCGCGCCGACTGATGGTTGGGCACACCGACGAAAATTTCGTTGAGGCCATAGATCGTCTGCTTGTCTGAGGTCACGCCCTCGGCCAGCGTCGCGTCGCGCGACGGGCGGCGGTCGTTGAGCGCGTCGTTGAGCACTGCGATGAATCCATCGATCTCGAACGGCAGCAGCGCGCCTTCGATATTCGCAGGGTCCGGATTGACGCCCGCCAGCGGCTGGCCGTCCAGATATTTTCCCACATTCGCAACCAGTCCGTCCTGCCCCACCGCGACCACCAGATCGTGCGGCTCAAACAGGAACTGGGCGACGAGACTGCGATCGATCTCGACCGTCTTCACCTCGTCGGGGATGGCGGCACGCAGTTTTCTGAGCGCCGCGTTCTCCGCGCTTTCATAGGCCTTGGCGCGCTTGAACGACGCGGTTCCGCCCACCGCCTGCGCCAGCATGAACATTGCCTGCCCCTCGCTGCCATAGCGGCGGACCAGCGTTTCGGCCTGGGTCTGGCGCGTCAGGATGACGACGCGGCTGCGCATGGGTCAGGGCGATCGCTTGACGGCTTGGGCAATCTGCTGCGCGACATCGCCCCCAAGGCTGAGATTGGCCGGTACGACGCCGCGGATGCCGAGTTCGTAGAGCGCCTGCGCGGCGACGCCTGCAGCACCTAGTTCGGCAAAAGGTTTCAGACGCTCGCGGTTGGTCTCGGCGGCCGATTTGGCTTCCGTCAACGCCGTTGCGGCCTTGGCCTCGGCCAGCTTGCCGCGCTCAGCCTCCAGCGTCAGACCGTTGGCGAGTTCATTGGTTGCGAGTTCCTGCCGGTCGGCCTCTTCGCGCAGCTTCAGCGCGTGTTCGTCGGCGGTCGCAGCGCGGCGGCGTTCGAACAGCGCACTGTCCGCCTCGCGCAGCAGCGTTTCCCGCAGCTTCGCCTCGAGCGCCTTCTTGATCTCCGGCGCCGGCTTCACCGACATGACCAGGACGCGGTCCACCGCGATGCCGTCAGCCTTCAGGCCCTGATCTGCGGCGATGGAGCGCATCGCGGCGACGGAGAGCTCGTCCGATTTGTTCAGCGCCGCATCCAGCGACGAACGTCCCAGCGCGTCGCGACAGGCCGACTGCACGATGGCGCGCAGACGCTCGACGATCTGCTTCATCGGTTCGCCCATATGGCGGCCGTTCTTCAAATCGATGCTGAAATCCTGCCGCTGCACGGCGGCGGTCGCATCGGCAATGCGGAAGGTTATGAGGCCCTGGATGACCACAGTCTGGTAGTCGACCGTCATCGTTTCGACAGCGAAGATGTCGTCGCGCGCATCCATCGGCACGGCGGCGGCCGTGGCGGTGGGCATGAACACAATGCCGCCCAGACCAGCGCCCTCGCGCGACTTGCGGCCGGATTTGTACAGAACGACGTGATCGGTCGGGCGGGTGGTCAGGAACTTGAAGCCGAGCATGAAACTCCCCGGGGGCGATGCGGCGGCGACTCTAGAGGCGGCGGGGGCCGATTGTCCAAGCGACGATGCTGCGCCTATGGTCGCAGCCGCATCATGAGTGACGACCCCATTGGCGCATACCGGCTGAATGCCGGGCGGATCGAGGAGACGCTGGCGCAGCTGCGTCTGCGCATTGCGGCGCGGTTTCCGGCCGCCAGCCTGGGGAGTGTCTGCGCCGCGCTGGTTGCGACGGCACGCGAGACGGCGGCCGCGGCCGATGCGCTGGCCCGCCCGATGTGGCTTTTGCGCGGCCTCGCTTTGCTTGTCGCTGCCGTTTGGGCGACCGGGACGGTCTACCTCATTGGCGAGGTTGATTGGGCGGCGCTTTCCCAGCGGGCAGACGTCACCTCGCTGGCGCAGGGTCTCGATTCGGCCGTGAACCTGTTGCTCCTCGCTGCCGCCGCGATCTGGTTCGTCCTGACGCTGGAGGAGCGCATCAAGCGCCGCCGCACGCTGGAGCGCCTTCACGCACTGCGGTCGTTCGCGCATGTCATCGACATGCACCAGCTCACCAAGGACCCGACGATGATCCTGTCGGGCGCGACGGTCAGTTCAGCCTCGCCTGAGCGGCGGATGAGCGAATTCGAGCTTGCCCGCTATCTCGATTTCTGCGCCGAGATGCTGGCGCTCACCGCCAAGCTGGCGGCGCTCTATGCGGGAGCCAGCAACGATCGCGCGATCCTGCAGGCCGCGACCGAAGTGGAAGACCTCGCCTCCGATCTCGGCCGCAAGATCTGGCAAAAGATCATGATCCTCTCACAGCTCGACGAGCGTCGGGCGGCGAAGACCTGAATTTAAGGACACCGGCTGGTTGCCGGGACGGGTCCCGCCAACACGTGCTCTGGTGCCAAGAGGTGTGGAACGCCGGACCTAGGCGCGTACAAGTCTTTGCGGCCGGCGGGCTGGCTGCTGTGGCCCCTGCAAGGTCGGCAGCCGAACCACAACGCCTAAAGCTTCAGCAACTCGCCTGACCGCGCGCGCAGGTCTGTCCCCAGACCGCGTCCAGCCTCGTCCGCGGCGACAGCCGTCACGCCGGCCGAAAGGCGGATCTCGCCCGCCTCACGTTCCGAGCCGTCGAGTGCGAAAACCGCCGCCCGCAGGAGAAACCCGCCATCGCCTTCCGGCGCGGCGTGAATGGCGATGGCACTGCGGCACGATCCGTCCAGAGCGACGAGACAGGCACGCTCCGCTGCCAGCGCGATGGCCGACGCGGGGTGGTTGATCGCCGCCACAAGGGCCAGCACGTCTTCATCTGCGCTGCGGCACTCCAGCCCGACCACGCCCTGTCCGGCGGCGGGGATGAAGATGGCGGGGTCCAAGGGCGAAACCTGGGGTGTCAGGCCCAACCGGTTCAGCCCGGCCATGGCCAACAGGGTAGCATCGGCCTCGCCCCGTTCGAGCTTGTCGAGACGGGTCTGCACATTGCCGCGAAAGAGGACCATTCTGAGATCGGGGCGGTGGTTCAGCAGGGCCGCCGCCCGGCGCGGGCTGGTAGTGCCCACCCGCGCGCCCTGTGGCAGGTCCGCAATGGACGACGCCCCGATCAGGGCATCGCGCGCATCTTCGCGCGGCAGCGCGGCGGCGATGACCATGCCATCAGGTAGCACGCCCGGCACATCCTTCATGGAATGGACGGCCAGATCGACCCGCCTGTCGACCAGGGCCTCTTCCAGCTCCTTTACAAACAAGCCCTTGCCGCCCGCCTCGGCCAGCGGGCGGTCGGTGATCTTGTCGCCGCTCGTCTTGATGACGACCAGTTCCAGCCGGGCGGCGACTTCGTCGGCGCTCCAGCCATGGGCAGTCGTCAGGCGGTGCACAGTCTCGTGAGCCTGAGCCATCGCCAGCGGCGAGCCTCTTGTACCGATCCGGATGCGTCTCAAAGGCCCTCTCCTGCCCTGGCAACGCTTGGGACGCCGCCAGACTCCTGACACTCGTTCATTTGATAGTCAGGAAGAACCCTTACAGTGTCCTACCCAGCCCTTCAGAAGGGACCTGCGTCCTGTCTTACGATTTTGACATAGAGCGCATGGACAGAAACTAGACAAGGCCGCCACGCGTATCACTGCGCGACGACCAACGGAGGAGATGGCGTATGGGTGTATCTGCGAAGATTGCCTGGCTTGCCGGCCTGCTTGCATTGACGGCGACTGCGACGGCCGATCCGGTCCAGACCGATATCACCGGAGCGGACGGCCAGAAGATGATGGGTGACCCGGTCGCGGGCGAAAAAGTCTTCAAGCAGTGCCAGACCTGCCATACGAACCAGCCCGGCAAAAACAAGGTCGGACCGACGCTTTATGGCGTGATCGGACGTACCGCCGGTACAGTGGAAGGCTACAACTATTCCAAGGCGAACAAGGAGGCCGGCATCGTCTGGACGGAGGACGAGATGTTCGTCTACCTGGAAAATCCGAAGGCCAAGATTCCAGGTACGAAGATGTCGTTTGCGGGCCTGAAAAAGCCGGAAGACCGCGCCAACGTCATCACGTATCTGCAGGAAGACTATAAGAAGCAGAACGCCGCCGCGCCCGCTACGCCCTGATATTCGAACCTGAGCCAAGAAGGGCGGCAGATGAGTCTGCCGCCTTTTTTCTTTGGCCGCGCGGCTATTTGAGAGGCCGAAGCTTCAGATCGACAAGGTGGGCCGGCAGGGAGTTGGCGAGACAGAGCGCGATCCAGACAGGGTCGGTGCCCGTCAGCGCCGCGCGCAGCGCCAGCAGGAGCAACGCTCCCGGCAGCGCTGCCGCCAGCAGCAGGTGCCATTTCCGCCCCAGCACGCCAAGAACCACGATCTCGACGACCATAAAGGCCAACACCAGTTCGACGATCCGTCCGCTTTCGATCAGCGATGTCAGGAAAGCCGGCATTTGGGTGCCCTTTCAGAAGGGGCCGTTGAGCCGGACAATGTCGTAGTTGAGCCACGCCGCCGCGCCCACCCATACGAGATAGGGGAGCAGCAGCAGACTGGCGAGCCTGCTGGATCGCCAGAGAAAGACGATCAGCGCCAGAATCGACAGACATAGCGCCGCAACCTCGACGATCGCGAGATCCGGCCGCTGAAGCTTGAAGAATATAAGGCTCCAGAGAATATTGAGGAGCCCGTTGATCGCGAAGAGCGCGATCATCCGTTGCCGCCGTCCGGGATTTGTGTCGCGCCGCCAGGCGATCACCGCCGACAGCGCAGCCAACGCGAAGATCACAGTCCATACGATGCCGAACGCCGCGTCCGGCGGCGTCCAGTCGGGTTTCTTCAGGGCGTAGTACCAGGGACCGAGCACCGTCAGCGTGCCGCCGATCGCCGCCACCGTGACGGCCGACAGCGCAGCGACGATCACCGCGTCCCAGCGTTTGGGTGCCAGCAGGCTCATGCCTTTGCGAGACCGAAGAGGTGGCCGAGATCCTTGAAAAAGATCTTCACGTGCGCGGCCGGACTTTTACGGACCAGCTTCTTGTTCATGTAGGTTTCCCACGTCAGCCGCTGGACGTCGGGATCGGCGCACATCTTCACGAAGCGCTCGCGACGCTTGTCGCTGGAATACCAGAAATAGTGCATCACACCGAGCACCCAGAAGACGAGCCGGTGCTGTTTCATGAACGCCTTGCGGGCGCCCGCCAGCGCGCGCGCTCGGCCGGTTGCAAGGAAAGCCTCCACCGCATCGGCGGCGACCCGCCCGCCGAACATGGCGTAATAGATGCCCTCGCCCGACGCAGGCGCGACGACGCCCGCCGCATCGCCGGCCAGCACGACATCGCGGCCGTTGTCCCAGCGGCGCAGGGGCCGCAACCGAATCGGCGCGCCTTCCTTGCGGATCGTCTCGCAGTCCGTCAGTCCGGTGACGTCGCGCAGGGACGCTGTCGCCTGCCGCATCGAGAAACCCTTATGTGCGCTGCCGAGGCCGACGCTCGCCGTCTCACCATGCGGAAACACCCAGGAATAGAAATCGGGCGAGAGGTCGCCACGGTAGTGAATCTCGCAGCGTGTCGGTTCATAGCCGGGCGTGCCCGCTGCCGGCGCCTTGATGATCTCGTGATAGGCGAAGACGAGCTTGGGCTTCGATTTCGGCACGCTGCCGCGCGCGCCCTGACTGTTGGCGCCATCGGCTCCGATGATCGACCGCGTGGCGAGACGCTGCTCCGCGCCGCTCTCGACGATCTGGGTCTACAGACGGCGTTCGAGCAGTTTCTCGAGGAATGGGCGGAGCGTGCGTCTCTGGATTTCGATCTGCATCTCAAACTGAGCGGGCGGCGCCTGCCGCCGGCCGTCGAAACCGCGCTTTATCGCTCGCTCCAGGAGGCTATCCTCAACGTTGCCAATCATGCAGAGGCGAGCCGGGTCGGCGTTATTCTCGAGGCGAGCACGACCGAAGTGCGTCTGATTGTGGAAGACGACGGCAAAGGCTTTGACTGGGCCGCGCATCGCAGCGCGTCTGCAGCATCCTCGCGACTTGGCCTGATCGGTGTGCGCGAGCGGTTGGCCTTGGTCGGCGGCGCGATGGAGATCGAATCCGAACCCGGCGCCGGCACAACCTTGCTGATACATGTTCCGCTCTGACATTCCTGTGACGATCTCTCAACACCAGAACGCCTCAAACATGCCCACCACGTCCGAAGATCACGATATCTTGCAGCGCTCGCGGCAATTGCTGGACCGCCAGGATGCCGAGCGTGCCCGCATCGCCCGCGATATACACGACACGCTGGGGCAGTACTTTGCCGTACTGGCGCTTGAACTCGAAACCCTGAAGCGGCGCGCCGCCGCCGGTGACGACGTCACCTCAGTCATCTCAAATATCGTGACACTCAGCGAAGAGGCCCGGCGGGACAGCGATCAGCTTGCCTGGGAAATCCGGCCCCCTCAGCTCGGCTCCCAGGGACTTGCAGAGGCCATTCCTCATCTGCTCGAGGAATGGTCCGCGCGAACCGGCATCATGTTCGAGAACTATATCTCGATTGGCGACCGGCGCTTTTCGCCCGTCATAGAAACGACACTCTTCCGCGTTCTTCAGGAGGCCATCCTGAATGTCGTGAAGCACGCAGGAGCCGTGCGCGCTGGCGTGATGCTTCAGATGACAGACGGTATCGTGAGCCTGACCGTGGAGGACGACGGGATCGGATTTCGCCTCTCCGGCGAAAGCGAAGCCTTCAGTGGGGATACGGGAGCCCAGGGTTTACGTGGCGTCCAGGAGCGCCTTGGGCTTGTTAGCGGCACGCTCGAGGTGGAAAGTGAGCCTGGCCGTGGCACGACCATCCTGATTCACGTGCCAGTTTAAGGTGGATGCCGTGTCCGACATGCAACTTCGCGTTTTGCTCGCCGACGATCACCCGATCGTCCTTGAGGGCATGAAGGCGCTCGTCACGGCAGATCCGGGTCTTGAAGTCATCGGCGAAGCGCGGGACGGCCATACGGCCCTCCGCCTCGCAACTGACTTGCGTCCAGACATCGCGATCATCGACATCTCGATGCCCGGGCTGAACGGCATCAGCGTCGCCCAGATGCTGCGGACAGCCTGCCCTGGCTGCAAAGTGCTCATCCTCACCGTGCATGAAGACAGCTCTTATCTGCGCCAGCTTCTGGAGGTTGGCATCTCGGGATACATCCTGAAGCGCTCAGCTTCGGAAGAGCTGATCCGCTCCATCGTCGCCATCGCGTCGGGGGGGCTTTATCTCGATCCCGCCATCGCCGGAAAAGCTGTGGCGGTCCGCCCACCCCGCATCGACAGCGCCGAAATCGTCGATCCAGTCGACTTGAGCGCCCGGGAGATCGAGGTCCTGCGTCTGACGGCGTCAGGCCATTCCAACAAGTCGATTGCGGGCGAACTGAATATTTCCGTCAAGACGGTCGAGACCTACAAAGCGCGCGCGATGGAAAAACTCGGCTTCAAGACGCGCGTCGAACTCGTCCGGTTCGTCCTCGGACAAGGCTGGCTCGATAGCTAAGGAGCCCAGCCGCGACGCGACAATGTCACGCCCATGTCGCAACAGGCGGCATGGATGACAGGATCGCCTCGACATGCCCACCTGTCTTGAGCCCAAACGTTGTGCCGCGGTCGTAGAGCAGGTTGAACTCAACATAGCGGCCGCGCCATTTGGTCTGCTCGGCACGCGCCGCGTCGTCCCATGGCTCGGCGATATGGCGGCGAACGATCGCTGGATAGGCGGCGCGGAATGTCTCGCCGACCGCTTTCGAGAATGAGAAATCGCGGCTCCAGTCGCCACTGTCGTGGTGGTCGTAGAAAATGCCGCCGACGCCGCGCGGTTCGCCGCGGTGGGGCAGCCAGAAATACTCTTCAGCCCATTTCTCGTATTTGGGATACCAGCCCGCGTCGAACGCATCGCATGTCGCGCGCAGACGCTCGTGGAAGAATTGTGCGTCGGGATGCGCGCGGTCGCGCTGGACATCGAGCGTCGGATTGAGGTCGGCCCCGCCGCCGAACCAGCTTTCCGTCGTCACGATCATGCGCGTGTTCATGTGAACGGCCGGCACATGAGGATTGCGCGGATGACAGATCAGGCTGATGCCCGACGCCCAGAAGCGCGGATCTTCGGCTGCGCCCTTGATCTGCTTGGCGAAATCCGGACTGAAGCTGCCATGCACGGTCGAGGTATGGACCCCGACCTTTTCGAACAGGCGGCCTTTCATCATCCCCATCCGCCCGCCACCCTGATCGGCTCCATCAGCGGAAGGCTGGCGCGACCAAGGCGTCAGCGCGAACCGTCCCGGCGCACCTGGATACAGATCTGCCGGCGCCTCGTCCTCCAACGCTTCCAGGGTCGCGAATATCGCGCGCTGCAGGCTTTCGAACCACGCGCGCGCTTCGGCTTTTCGGGTTTCAAGGTCGATCATGCGACGCTGGCGAAAGTTTCAGTGCCGATATGGATGGCATGCCCACCGCGGCTACGCAAAGCCCGAAAGCCATCGGGTGATCGCGCTCACGGTTTCGAGGCGGCTCGGCGCAAGCCGGTGCAATTAAGCTGTTAGCTCAATCCGCATCGTGGGCTAGGTTGCCAAAGGTCGGGGTCAGCAGCCTCAAGGTTCGTTCGAGAAACTGAGGTAATGAGCATGTCTGATGCCCTCGGTTTGGCCGGCTTC
>Ga0075160_10001641_pt1 | contig 13554 bp, 10 predicted proteins | sample JI91814C2DNA_FD_70969 | JGI IMG/M metagenome (GOLD analysis project Ga0075160, IMG submission 70969) | Wastewater effluent complex algal communities from Wisconsin, to seasonally profile nutrient transformation and Carbon sequestration -... | ecosystem: Engineered > WWTP > Effluent > Algae... | reverse complement strand
ATTAAACATGGAGTATTCACACTGAATGCAAGTTTTTGGGTGATGGAATACGATGATGGAAAAACCGTTACCGATGATTCTAAATGTGAGCATCTGTTTGTAATGGATGGTGCTCTTAATTTGAATAACCAACCTATTCCAGAAAAGATTTCTGCCTTTAGTTTTATTCGCCATAAAATATATATGGGAGCAGAAGTCCCTTTTATTAAACCAAGAATCTTAGACAAAGAGGGAGTAATTGCCGTTATCCACTCTGTATCGATTGCAGAAAAGTATATCGGTTTTCCTGTTACCTATTTTTCTAAGAACTTTATTTCGCAAAGTGAATTTGCAACTGGTTGGGCGAGAGAAGAATATGTTGCGAGAGACCAAATAGTTTCGTCTGCTACCTTTGTCGGAGAAAGAAGAGAGCCACAAGAATATGATTTGGAAAAATGGATAGAACAAAAGAAAGTCCTGTGGTTAGTAGAGGATAAGGATGATTTGCTTCTAAATAAGGAAACGGATTTATACCCTTATCATCAGATTGCCGGTAGAAGAAATCCTTTTCTCTTGCAAGATGGAAAAATAATCGATATTCCCAATGTAGAAGAAGTGATAACTAAAACTACACTCGAAACATTCATGCCGGGACAATAATGAAATGATGGAAGAACTTGCTCCCATTGCAATTGATGTTGATATAGTAAAATTTGAAAAACTGCTCACTGTGTTTGCTCACGGGGCAAGGCTTGTTCTTAAGTATAATGATATAGAATTCTCCTGCAATTTTTGCGATACTTCTCTTTTTGATCCATTTGATACATACGAAAATGTGAGTAAAGTATTATATCCGGGTAGAAAGTTTAGAGTTATGGTTGAGTTGACTGAAACGTCTACTGCGCATTATGCGAAGAAACTTTCTTCTCCTGTGTTTCCAGAAATTCAAGAAGTGTATGAGCTAGATTGGATTATGAAAGGAAAGACTATTTCTGATTCTGTGGACGATTTGATACTAGTTGATTGTAGGATTCCAATTCTTGCATTCTCCAATAAAGAAATGAATCAGAAAGGCGAGTATGGAGAATGGTTTGGAGAATTAAAAGTATGGCTCAGCGATGAAATAAACTATTTAGACCAAAGGTAAATGGATTTGAAATTCACTGCCTCCCAGTAATTCACTTTTAACCGAAATACTTCCACCGTGTAATTCGAGAACTCGCTCTGCAATAAAAAGTCCCACGCCAATTCCATCAAAAGAATCTACGTTGTTTGCTCGAAAGAATTTCTCGAATACATGTTTGAGGTTTTCTTCTGAAATACCGAGTCCTGTATCGCGCACTGTGATACGTGTTTCTGTTTTTAACCTTTCTGAGAATATCTCTACTTTTCCGTTTCGTCTATTGTAATACACCGCATTTTTAATTAGATTAAACAAGGCTTTGGTAAATAGGACTTTATCAGCTAGAACGTTACCCGCTACAGTGATAGTTATTTCTAATTTTTTGCGTTTGGAAATTTCTTCTATTTTGGAGAGGCAAATGTCTATTATTTCTTTGAGATCAAATTCTTCTTTCTTAAGTTTGATTTCTGTTTCCAGATCTGTGAGAAGTAAAAGATCACTTAGTAGAAGTGTTAGTTTCTCACTCTCTAGATAGATGGATTCCACATGAGCTTTTATTTGATCTATATGAGTTGGATCTGTTCCCTGTAATAGTTCAGAGAAACCGTGAATGAAGGAGAGAGGAGTCTTTAATTCAAAGGAAAGATTTTTTAGAAATGCATCTTTTGTTTGACTGAGTCGAATGTTTAACTCCTGTGCTTTCTCTAACATTTGGTTTTTCTGATTGATCTCTCTTAGCATAGAAAGAACTCTTATACTCGTTTTAGATTGTTGTAATGCTATGGAAGTTTGAAGACTATAAACTTCTAACGTAGTCAAATCTGTGGAGTGAAATGCCATATCGTTAGAAGATTTTTCCAAATAGATAACACCAATTACCCGCTCGTCTTGTTTGAAGCTATTGCAAATATACGAAATCTTTTTTTCTTCTTTGTCATGATTGACTAAATAAGTCCCAATTGTTTTCCCACCCTCAGCTTTCATCCCACTCTCTGCGAGAGACTTGATATAACCAAGGATTGATATTTGATGCTCGGTTATATTTTCATAATACATGGGAACTAATTTCCCTTCTTTCTTAATCAAGATAATTCCAAGATCAGCGGCTAGAGAAAGAATAGCAGATTGAAGAATCTTAGTCATGAGCGGCTTCACATCCGAAACCTCAGACAGTTCTTTGTCCATTGACAGAATATTTTGAATTACCTTATCTGCATCTAGAAGTTCCTGTCTGGAAACTTCTTGCACTAGACGAAATGCATCTACTGTTTCATAAGATTGTTTTCTTTCTTCGGCTGAAAGATTGAGCATTGCTTCATAGCCTTTGATTGCCTGTTTTGCTTCAGATAATTCTTTTTGGCTCAGTTCATGCAATGTTTCATAGGAACTGATAAGTCCTTTTAAATCTTCAATTTCTCTTCTCAATTCTTCCAACCGCAAACCTCACTTAGTAAATCTGATTCTAAAAGTATGAATTTATACACATTTCTTTATTCAAAACCATAGGCTTTTGAAGTAACTAGCATTCTTGTCTACTCCAAAATTTTTTTTGATAGTTCGGTGATGTGTAGAACTTCCGAGAGGGGTATGCCAGAAAGTTTCTTAAATCCGAAGTCTGCATATGGGTTTATATATTTCGCTTTCATTGCGATTTTACTTTGTAAAGCTCTATTAGCAAAGTCAAGAAATAATTCTTGCCTTGGAAAAGGTTCACACGCACCTTCAGAAGCTACTCAGTGTCTAGATACTTCCTAAAAAAACTCTTTCAAATAAATTAAAAGAGTGTATATTTTGTTGCAGTTTGCATCGTCTACTAGTATGGAATGTTGGATATGAAAGCAAGAAGATCAATTCTATATAAATGGGTAATACTGTTTTGTTTATTGATTATACCTTATTATATTCACTCTGCTAGAGTTGATCGAATATTAAACAATTATACTCAGAAATCAAATGCTCTCTATCTAATTCTCCCGGATCAAAAATCCAATTTTGTTGATTCGAATGATTGTACGAATATCGCTTATTTACCCATTGAAAATATCTGTCCGTTACAATTAGTTTTATTTCATTGCAATGTTAAAGAAATTAAAAGCAAAATACTTGCAAAAGTTTTCTATTTAAACACCGATATTCCCCCTCCTCACAAAGCTTAATCTGTTCATCCATTTTCATTACAAGATTGTGTAGAAGCAATTTAACTTCGACCGTAAAATACTTATAAAGCGCTCTGTTTTGAGCCTCGGAAAACAAAGTTTTTACACATTCTTCATAAACAGTATTACACTATTAAGAGGGAGAAATCCATGACGGTATGGTTAATGAGAAAGAGTAATCATTTTTCTCACAAGAAATTTGTATTAATATTACAAAATATTATTTTTATATTATTAGGTTTTTTATTTTCAAACTGTGATATATTTCAATATAGAGAGTGTGAATATATCCAATTTCCTAGTAGCACAGTGAACTGCGAAACATTAGAAGCCAAAGAGAAGAGAGAAGCTAAAGCGAGATGTGAAAGTCTTGGAATGAGATTGCCAACCCGAGAAGAAGTGAAAGAGGCTTTTAACGCAAGGGTAATTAAGCATGGAGAAATACAGGGAACTCTGTATTGGGAATCAAAAGAAGCTGCCGATGCATTCCTACGAGATTTTCCTTTGCGTTGCATTCGGTGATATAGTTTACTAACAATTAGCCACTTGCAGGGAAAAGTAGAAGACTTAAAATAAATTTCACTTTTCACTTTTCCCTATTCCTTTTTCCCTGAATTGATTGAAAGGGGGCTTGGAGATTTATGAATAGAATCGTCTTATTGTTGATTGTAGTTTTAGGACAATCCGTTATGGCTGATGTGGATCACAATATAAAGGGTGCATTTGGAGATAGGGCTGCTGGTATGAGCGGTGCATATACTGCTGTATCGGATGACGCTTCGGGGGCTTACTATAACCCTGCGGGACTTGGGTTTATGTATGATAGCTCTTCGACTACTTCTACATTTAGTGCGAGTGATACAAGGTCTTCTTATTATAATTTACAGGGTCCGGGTCAGGGACTTACGGCTCATTCCTCCGGGATGCTTCCTTCTTATATAGGTGTCGCGAAGTCGATAGATAAATGGAGATATGCTTTCAGCCTAGTGAATCCTTCCGTCGAAAACTACGATCAGAGCATTCAAAGCTATTCGCCTGCAAGCATACATACTGTGACAAGTGTTCAGTTTCAATTTACGCAAAACAACCAGATCACCTATGCAGGTCCAAGTATTGCTTATCTTTTAACTGATAAGATATCTCTTGGTCTTACCGTTTACGGCTTCCAAGATAAAAACCGTGCCTCGCAAAAATCTGTCTTTGGTCTAAAGGGTGGGTCTTACACAAATGAATCTCTTGAGCACACAAGAGATACGAGGGGAGTAATGCCCATCCTTGGTTTGCAGTATATGATAACAGAAAAAGTAGGCCTGGGATTTTCTGTTCGAAAACCGTTTGCGATGTATAAGTATCAAAGAGACCAATACATTCAAACAAGTAGTTTTACGCAGAGTGTAAGTGATATCAATCTATATGATAGTTCCACTCGTTATGACAATGCACTTCTTGGTCAGCCACAGGCAATAAATCTCCCATCCAATACTCCACTTAAGCTTTTTGGTAAGCCTGTAACGAATGGGGGAATTCCTGAGCCAGTTGAGTTAAGAATGGGAATTTCTTATTTTTTATCCAAGCGATTTCTTGTGGCAGCAGACTGGATTCATACCTCTGACTTTTCAAAGTCTAAGAAAATATATGCATATGAGCCGAGCGCTTCTTTAGTCATTTTAACAGACAGAGAGTATCGTGATCTGCGAGTCTATGCGACGGACAATTATGCTTTGGGATTTGAGTTTTTCCTGACTGACTTCATTGCAATCAGAGCGGGTTATCATACCAATCAATCGAATAGTAGAAATGTTTCTTGGTTAGAATCAGCAATAGCAGCAAACCTGCGCACAAACGGGAAAGATCTAATCAATGTGCCTGTTTCCAATGGCTCGGTCGTTATCTATCCAAACGGTCAGCAAAGCACTAGAATTCCGAATCATGTAAATTTGATAGGATACTCGGTTGGGATTTCTTATGAGACGAGTAATACTTCTTTAAGTTTGAATTATGTAATTGAATCAGGTAGAGGTAGTGCGCTTCCAATTAACTTTACTCCCGTTGTTCCCTATGAGTTCGTTGATAGAAAAGTATACCTAGGCGCCTCAGTGAAAAAGTAATCAGATAATCTTTCCATTATCTGATGATCCTAGCACTTTCCCCTTGACAGATGAGTGAAAATATGGGACAAATAATCTATGAGTAGTGAAACGCAAAGAACACTTCTCCTTGTAGAAGATGAAATCATATTAGCTATGGCTAGTAAACAAACTCTAGAGAATTATGGATACAAAGTCATCGTTGCTACCTCAGGAGAAAAGGCCATTGAAGTGTTCAAGGAAACAAAGTCTATCGAACTCATCCTAATGGATATAGATTTAGGAGAAGGTTTAGATGGAACGAAAGCCGCCGAGACACTATTAGAATTAAAAGAAATCCCCGTAGTATTTCTTTCTAGCCATACAGAACCCGAAGTTGTTGAAAAAACAGAAAAGATTACTTCTTACGGTTACGTAGTGAAGAACTCAGGACCTACTGTTCTTGATGCCTCTATCAAAATGGCATTTAAGCTTTTCAATGCAAACAAACAAATCAAAGAAAGCGAGGCTCGTTTAAGAGAGGTTCTTGAAAATTCCTCGGATGTTTCTTACAAACGCAATTTACAAACTAATTCCTATGATTATTTAAGCCCTGTATTTGTTCGAATCTCTGGTTATACAAAAGAAGAAATAAACACCATGCCTCTCGAAACTGTGATGAATTTGATGCATCCGGCGGATATTGCTGAAACCAAACGAGTGATCGAATCTGCAATGCATAACCCAAGTGGTGAATATGAAGTAAACTATCGCTTTAGGCACAAAAATGGTCAGTTCAGATGGTTTCATGATAAATTCACTGTATTGTGCGATGCAAGCGGACAGCCCTCATCACTTATTGGAAGTGTAAGCGATATTACAGAGCGTAAAAAGTCAGAGACAGCAGTTGAATTACTCGCACTTCGCAATCAAACATTACTGAACGCAACGAGTGATGGCATTCATGTAATGGATGATCAAGGAAAAATCATAGAAGTAAACCCGGCATTTTGTAAAATGCTAGGTTATACACGCGAAGAATTATTACAGCTTAAGATTACTGATTGGGATGTATTGTATTCAGAAAGACAAATCTTAGAAAAAATAGAAGAATTAATTGATACTCCCGCTGTATTTGAAACAAGGCATCGTCGTAAAGACGGTTCTTTATATGAAGTTGAAATCAATTGTATTTGTATTAAATTGGAAGGCAGTAATTTTCTATATGCCTCTGCTCATGATATAACGGAACGGAAACGAGCAGAAGATTTATTACAGCAGACCCGTCAGAATTACGAAACCTTTTTTAACACCATTGATGATTTTCTCTTCGTCTTAGATGAACAGGGAAACATAGTCCATGAAAATTCAACAGTAACTAATCGACTCGGATATTCAAGAGAAGAGCTGTTCGGGAAATCGGTACTTATGGTTCATCCTCCCGAGCGTCGTGACGAAGCGGGCAGAATAGTGGGGGAAATGTTGAGCGGAAAAGCAGAATTTTGTCCTGTTCCCGTTATCACAAAATCAGGCGTTCAAATTCCAGTTGAGACAAGGGTGTCTCTTGGTTCTTGGAATGGTAAGCCTGCCATCTTTGGAGTGACGAAAGATATTTCCAAGATTCAATTGTCAGAAGAAAAGTTTTCCAAATTGTTTTATATTAATCCGTCTGCCTGTGGATTAAGTGATTTAGAAGATCGCAAATACATTGAAGTCAATGAAGCATTTTATTCTTTACTTGGATTTGATAAAAATGAAGTGATTGGTAGAACAGCTATTGAGTTAGGCATATTAACTCCCGAAGTAATCGAAACAATTTTAGCGCAAGCAGACAAGAATGGATGTGTAATGAATGTAGAAACCGATTTGAGAACTAAAACCGGTGGAATTAAACATGTGCTGTTATCTTCAGAAAATATTTTTGTGCAAAACAGAAAGTATCGTTTTACTGTTGCTCATGATATCACGGAGCGTAAGAAAGCCGAGGAGGCAGTAATAAATCTTCTTCAGGAAAAAGAAATCATACTAAAAGAAGTGCATCATCGCATTAAAAACAATATGGGCACAATCTATGGTCTACTAACTCTACAAGCAGAAAGTCTAGAAGAGCCATCCGGAAGAAATGCTCTCTTAGATGCAGGTAGTCGCGTTCAGAGTATGATGGTTTTATATGATAAATTGTATCATACAACTAATTTCCAAAAAATATCTATAGCAAGTTTTATTCCTTCCTTAGTGGATGAGATTGTAATCAATTTTCCTAATGCTGGGGTTGTTACAGTTGAAAAAAACATTGGTGATATTGTGTTAGATGTAAAGAGATTACAAACACTTGGAATTATCATCAATGAACTCTTGACGAATATTATGAAATATGCGTTTAATGGTAAAACAAATGGAATAATTAGTATTTCGGTTAACCTGAATTCTAGAACAAATGTAAATTCTATTTTCTTAGTTGTGGAAGACAATGGGAATAGTATTCCTGAATCTGTAGATTTTCAAAACTCAACTGGATTTGGACTCATGCTAGTGGGATTACTTACAAAGCAGTTAAAAGGAAAAATAAGAATCGAGCGGGAAAATGGAACAAAGATTATTTTAGAATTTGCAATGTGAATTAGTTTCATTTATTTATCCATATCAACTCTCCTATTGAGGAGAATTATAAAGTGAAAAACGCATTACCTAAAAAGACTCGTTAGTTTATTACCGATTTTAAAAAACAATGGGAGGATGTAAATGAATGAAGTAACAGATAAAACTATTCTTCTTGTAGAAGATGAAATCTTTATTGCTACAATGGAAATTCAGCAGCTCGAAAAAATTGGCTATCATCTTATCCATGCTGATGGAGGGTTAAGAGCAATTGAAATTCTAAAAGAGTTACAGGGAAAAATCGGTCTTATCCTAATGGACATAGATTTAGGAGAAGAAAAAGACGGCACTGAAATAGCTGCTGAAATTTTAAAAGACTATGATATTCCTATCCTCTTTCTCTCTTCTCGAATAGAAGTTGAAACAGTAAAAAAAACAGAAGTAATTACTTCTTACGGATATGTTGTTAAGAATTCTGGTATAACGGTATTAGACGCTTCGATTAAAATGGCGTTCAAATTATTTGAAGCAAATAAAAAAACGGAAATTCAAAAAGAAGAGCTTAACATGCTTCTTTACTCTATCGGAGATGCGGTGATTGCAACAGATAAGTATGGTGCGATTATTCGAATGAATACAATAGCAGAAACTCTTACTGGTTTTTTATTTGAAGAGGCAAAAGGAAAACAATTAGTTGATGTGTTTAAAATTATCAGCGCAATAACAAGGAAAGTTTGTAAGAATCCAGTTGAATTGGTGTTGGCTTCTGGAAAGATTATTGGTCTGGCAAATCATACTATTTTAATTTCTAAAACTGGAGAAGAATATCAAATAGCCGATTCAGGCTCTCCAATTAAAGACAGAGATGGGAATATAAATGGTGTTGTTTTAGTATTTAGAGATGTAACAAAAGAATATTCCATTCAGCGTAAAATAGAAGAAAGCGAGAAAAAATTTAGAACTCTATTTATGCAAGCCGCAGTAGGGGTAGCAGAAATTGATACGATGACTGGTTGTTTTATCCAGGTTAATAAGCGTTATTCTGAAATTGTTGGCGTAACAGAAGAAGAATTGCTAGCATTGGATTTTCAATCTATAACTCACCCGGATGATCTTGAATTAGATTTAACGAACATGCAACATTTAAAGAATGGAGAAATCAATGAATTTTCCATGGAGAAAAGATATATAAGAAAGAATGGGACTATCGTTTGGGTTTTGCTGACAGTATCACCGATGTGGCAAATCGGAGAATCCCCAACCCATCATATCGCTGTTGTGCAGGATATTACAGAGCGAAAATTGGCAGATGAAAAAATATTCAATCTACTCAAAGAGAAAGAGCATCTATTAAAAGAAATACACCATCGTGTAAAAAACAATATGCATACAATCTACAGTCTACTCATGGTGCAATCAAATTCAGAGGACGATTCGAAAGCGGCGAAAATTTTACAAGACGCCGCAGGTAGAGTGCAAAGCATGATGGTCTTGTATGATAAATTATACAGATCCCAAACTGATGATACTATTTCTATTCGTGAATACTTACCAACTCTAATCAATGAAATTACAGATTTATTTCCAGCCAAAGATGTTATAAAAATCGAAACTGAAATTGATGATATATTTTTAAATTCAAAAGTATTGTCACCACTTGGGATTCTTGTAAATGAACTCATTACAAATACAATGAAGTATGCCTTTGTTAATCGGGATTCGGGCATAATAAGAGTAACCGCAAGAAGAAAGGAGAATCGTATATCTATTGAATTCGAAGATAATGGGAATGGAATTCCTGAATCCGTGTCCTTTGAAAGCTCAAAGGGTTTTGGACTACAACTAATCGGACTTCTGGTGAAACAAATCGGGGGAGTCATTTCAATCGATAGAACAAACGGAACTAAATTTACTATTGAGTTTTCACATTAGTCAATTCACTCTTTGGTTGGATTGATTTGTCTTGCCTGTTCGAATGCAACTGTGTAGAGAATTGATTTTAAATTTGATTGCAAAGAAAAGAATAGAATCCATGGCGCGGAAATGAATAGAATATAAGGTGATTTGATTAAAAATTCAAACACTTCTCTTGAACTCATTTCAGGTGTTATAGTCTGACCTATAAAATTTTCAATAATGAGTTGGATTAAGTAAAAGGGTAATGAATTCGTAAATTGCAAACCAAGAGAAATCACGAATGGTAAAACAACTAATACACCGAAGTTTGGTTTCACAAGTTCAATGCTTCTTCCAAGAGAACCAAAACCTTTGTCTTCAATCATGAGAGCCTGGAAAATAAATAAAAAGTAAACGATTACGAAAATGACAGGAATTACACAAAAAAACAAAGAAATTGTTGTCATTAGAGTATAAATGATTGTTAAAATAATGGAAACGGGCATGGCAGAAAGGACTTTTAAGAAAGTCTCTTCTACAGTAAGCATTTTCCCCGAATACCATTGAGACGTTGTGTGAATCATATACAAATCTATGAAATTTAAAACAAATAAAGCGGCTAATGCCAATAAACCAGTCTTATGTGCTTGTGTAAGCAAGATTTGTTTGTAATCTTCCGGTTGACTCGAAATTTTAAGAATCATAAGACTTATCTCTTGAAATAAGAAATAAAATATCGCAGAGAGGATAACAGTTGTTATTGTTGAAATCGTTATCCATTGTATCCAATTTCTTTTTAGTATTTGAAAAGAAACCTCAAACCATTTTTCTATCGTAAATTTTTCTTCCATCATTGCCTTCTCTATATCCAATTCTACATTTATCTATTCACCCTTCCTCGTTACAAGTATTAATTAATCTTGAGCACAATTCGGCTAATGGTTAATTGAGCTTAGCCAATAGATTTTTTTCGAAAGCATTTAATCTTAATGCATAGACGTTACAGTCTCAAAAGAATAATTGTGTATAATTCTCGAAATAAAATATTAGGATTAATAAAATGAAAGGCGCAGTTTATAAATATCTCAATGATTACTTTCTAAGACTAGGGCTTTCTGAAAATTCCCTTTCTGGTAAAACGAAGATAAGATCTATTCGTATTCAAGTTTCCTTAAAAGGAATTAATCTCTCCGAGCATGGACCTGATTCTATTGACGATCTAGCAGAGCTTGAAAAATTAAAAATCATTTTAAAAAGTTTAAATCTACCGGCGGCGGCATAATCAATGTATAAAAATCAATATATTTCTTCTCAACTTTTTCACAACTCGAGCGAAATTCCTTCGACAATCCAAGATAAAAATCCGGGATTAATCCTTTGTTTTTATGGGGCTGATTTCGATTACACAACACTTTTCCATACTCTTAAAAAAACTGGAATTCCATTTCTAGGTTGCATGGATATCGCAAGACTTTCCAATTCAGAGTATCACTTCGAGACAAATTCAGTTGCCGTTATGACAATTTCAAAAGAGATTCTAGAAAAAGTAGGAATCATTGCGTATGATATGAGGAAAACAACTAGTAACCATTCAATGTATCAATCTAGCAAAGATGAATACCAAAGAATCTTAAAAAAACTAGGCTTTGATCTTTCCTCTCCTGATATGGAGCGGGATTTTTCTATTAATCTACTCTTCGGACTTCAATCAGCCAATTCAGTATTATCCGCTCAAAATGAAGTCAGCCTATTTCAACAAACGGTAGGCGGAAGCTCCGGCGGGAAACTAGACTTTGTTAGTTCTAGTGTCATTTCCAGCAAAGGTATGGGTTCTATCGGGGCAACAGCCGTAATCCGTTTAAAGCCAGAATACTATTTCCTAATCGACCGTGCTTCAAGCTTTGATCCAATGGAAGGAAAACTTGCAGTTACAAAGCTTGCTTCTCCCCGTTACATTCTGGAACTAAACAATCGTCCAGCAGCGGAAGAATATGCGCGAGTCATCGGTAAATCCACTTCTGATTTGGGAGCTGCGGTATATGCAATGTATACTCTCGGAATTGAGCCCGGTGATGGAGAAAAACTAATCACTAGTATCATGAAAGACGATGGGAATACTGGTCTTTTGACTTACAATGATTTGCTCGAAGGAACTCACCTCAATATCTACAAAGCAAAACTTCAATACCAGGATCGCCTCGCAAAACTGCAAACAATCGACAAAGAAAAACTAATCGGATATATTTCCTTCGATTGTGTTCTCTGTTACTTAGCAAGAGACGCCAACAAAGAAATCGAAACCATCGCCGCTCTCTATGAAACTACATTCCCCGGCACTCCCAAAATAGGCTTCGGCACATTCAGTGAAAATTTCTGCGGCGCCAACGTAAACCAAACAGAGACTTATCTTGCGATTTTAAAAAGATAGGGTTAATGTTGAATGGATTTAAGAAAGAATGAATAGAAAAAAGTTTTCTTACAACAACACCCCCTTTCGCAAAGGGGGTCAGGGGATTTCTAAAACGAAAAGCAAAACTTAAAACACCAAAATTCGACAAAGCCCACCTAAAGTCGAACGAGCACCATCCATTTCTAAAAAATCCCTCGTATGTGCACAGAATTATATTACCAAACATCGTTCTTAATCGGTGTTAATTTTTACAAGTTCCCGGTAGAAGCCTCTATGATTACATTGTAAGCATTCTTATTAAGTAATTGACATACTTGGCTATTGCTCTGGTAAGCTATTTGTATCAAATAATTGTTTATTGTCAACTAAGAGGTATTCTTTATGGAAACTCACGGCAAGATCAAACAAAAACTTCTCCGTCTTAATCTTTCTGCTGTATTAGCAACTCTTCTCATCGCAGGAATTGTCCAATACTTTGTCTTAAAGCAAATCACAGAAAGTAAAATCAAGCAGGACTTACACTCCATCACGGAGATTACTCATAATTTGGTGAAGACAGCCGTCGATAGTTCTGTTAGTAATTATCTAAGAGCACTCGCTGAAAAAAATAAATCGCTTCTTTCTTATTATTATGAACAAACCAAAGCCGGTAAGCTTTCCGAAACCGAGGCATATTCTAGAGCGAAAAAAGAATTTCTAGATCCCGAATATGGAAAAGTGGGCATAACCGGTTATCTCGCGGGAGTCAATTCAAAAGGAGTCATTGTCATTCATCCAAAATCAGAAGGCGTTGATGCAAGTAAGGCGCCCTTTATGCAGAAAGCTTTGCAAATACAAGAGGGCTACTTAGAATACAAATGGAAAAATCCTGGCGAGACAGTGGAGAGAGACAAAGCGGCTTACCTAACGTATTTTGAGCCATGGGATGTAAAAGTATGGGTGTCTTCTTATAAGGAAGAATTTTTTTCTCTCGTGAACATGGAAGCTTTGAAGAGCCATATGAAAAAGATTATCGTTGGGAAAAAGGGATTTGTATTTATTATCAGCTACGATGACAAAATTATTTTTCATCCAGAAGAGAATAATTCAAATAAGCCGCAAGATTTAATTCCAACCAGTTTAATCGAACAGATTCATTCTAATTCGGAAAATTTACAGGGAAGCATTCACTATCAATCGCAGGATAAATCGAATGAACCCTATATCGCTTTTTATAACAAGCTTCCTGAAATGAAATGGATTATTATTGCGACCGCTTCTGAAAGTGATTTGTTCTCTAATGTAAATACTTTGCGTAATATTATAATTCTAAATATGATTTGTATT
>Ga0075160_10001639_pt1 | contig 13566 bp, 10 predicted proteins | sample JI91814C2DNA_FD_70969 | JGI IMG/M metagenome (GOLD analysis project Ga0075160, IMG submission 70969) | Wastewater effluent complex algal communities from Wisconsin, to seasonally profile nutrient transformation and Carbon sequestration -... | ecosystem: Engineered > WWTP > Effluent > Algae... | reverse complement strand
AACACGCGGCGGCTGCGCAAACGCGCCTTGCGGCGCTGTGGAAGACCGATCAGGGCTATTACCTGAAGGCCAGCCGTTCAGGCTCGGTGACGGAGCTAGCCGCATTCATCCGCGCCTACCCGGAATCCCGCTACGCTGCAGATGCCCGTCGCGACATTGAACTGATCGGCCGTCGTGATGACGAGGCCTGGCGCCGCGCGCTCGCGAGCAATTCGTATGAAGGATATGACGGTTACCTGATCGCCTATCCGGACGGACGCTGGCGCGTCGAGGCGCAGCGTTCGATCGAGCAGTTGCGCGAACGCGATTACCAAGCCTGGCAGTATGCGGCGGCGCTCGACGAGATCTGGGCGTACGAGCAGTACCGCAACCAGTATCCGTGGGGCAGCTGGTACGACACGGCTTACTACCGGATCGACTGGATCCATGGCGGCCGCCATTACAATTCGTGGGATCCCCGCTGGAACTATGGCTGGGATCGCGGCTGGCGCTGGGGCGGCCATGGTGGTCGTGATCGCGACGACTGGGACGACGATGACGACGGCCCGAACACGTACCCGCCTCTGTTCAGCGGCCAGCGGCCGCCGGCCGGCCAGCCGGGGAACCCGCCGGGCAATCCGCCGGGCGGCTCTCCGCCACCTCCGCCGTCCGGAAACCCGCCGCCGGCGCCGCCCAGCCTGTGGTCGGGACGGCCGAATTCTCCGCCCCCTGCACCGCCGCCTCCCAGCATGCAGCCGCCACCGTCGAGCCCGCCTTCGCTGTGGTCGCGCCCGTCTTCTCCGCCGCCAGCGCCACCCCCGCCAGTGATGTCGGCGCCGCCGCGCGTCGCGCCGCCGCCGGCTCCTCCCCCGCCGCCGCCACCGCCACCTCCGCCGCCGCGTGCGCCGACACAGAGCGATGTCACGCGGGTGGACGACTAACCGCGCAGTCGATTCGGCGGCGGACTGAAGGGTTCCCGCCGCCGGGACAGCACACAGGCCCGCATTCTGCCGCTCCTGACTTGGCCCGTGACTTGGCGCGGGTTGCTGCTATTTCACTGTAGCGGGATGGGTGTTCGGCCTACCCCGTGTCGGGGCGACTACGGGTAACGGGCTGGCGAAGGCAACATGGCGATGGAAATGGCGCCCAAGCGTCCAGAGAGCCTGCTGCGGCAGTGGGGCCCGCCTGCGCTTAGGGTTGTCGGCACAATCGCGGCGACGGTGGTCGTTACGTTCCTGATGATGTGGAACACGCTGTTCGCACAGATGCCTGTGCTGCCCGACAAGGAATCGCTGTGGACGCTGAACCGCGAACCGGCAGTCGAGTTCATCGATGCGAAGGGCCAGACGATTGCGGTGCGTGGCCCCCGCTATGGCCGCGCAGTTACGCTGGAGGGCCTGCCCAAGCACGTGGTCGACGCCTTCATCGGCGCCGAGGACAAGCGCTTCCGCGAGCATACCGGCGTCGACATGTGGGCGATCGTCCGCGCGATGCTGGCCAACCTTCAGGCGGGCCGCACAGTCGAGGGCGCATCCACCATCACGCAACAGTTGGTGAAGAACCTGTTCCTCACCCCGGACCAGACGCTGAAGCGCAAGGCTCAGGAAGCGAGGCTTGCGGGCGATCTCGAGCGCATGCTGAGCAAGGACGAGATCTTGGAACTCTATCTCAACCGCATCTATCTCGGCGCCGGCGCCTATGGACTGGATGCGGCCGCGCACACTTACTTCGGCAAGGCGCCGAAGGACCTGTCGCTGGCCGAGGCCGCGATGCTCGCCTCCTTCCCCAAGGCGCCTTCGCGCTTCGCCCAGCAGGTGCAGACGTCCAAGGCCAAGGGTCGCCAGGCCTACGTGCTCGACCAGATGGTCGAGGCGGGCATGATCACACCGGCGCAGGCCGACGAGGCGAAGGTGCAGACGCTGGTGTTCGCCAAGGACCAGCCCGACAGCTTCAGTGGTCATGCGCTCGACTATGCTATCGAGCGTGTGCACGAGATCATGGCCAATCCGCCGCCCGACATGGTGATCAAGCTGTCGCTCGACCTGACGCTGCAGGCGGCGGCCCAGAAGGCGGTGGAGAACGGCCTGGAGACGATGGGCAAGGATCGCAGGGCCTCCGAAGGCGCCGCGCTCGTCATCGACAACGAGACTGGCGCGATCCGCGCCATGGTCGGCGGACGGGACTATCTGAAGTCGCAGTTCAACCGCGCAACTCAGGCGCGCCGCCAGCCGGGCTCGTCGTTCAAGATGTTCGTCTACGCCGCAGCCCTCGAAGACGGGATGACGCCGGGAACAGTGCGCTTCGACATGCCGGTGACGATCAAGAACTGGCGTCCACGCAACTATGGCGGCGAATACATGGGCGCGGTGACGCTGTCCTATGCGCTGGCGGAATCGCTCAACACGGTGGCCGCGCAGATCGGCGACGAGATCGGCATCGAGAAGGTGACCGCGCTGGCGCACGAATTCGGCGTGCGGTCGGACCTGCACAACTATCCGTCGATCACGCTGGGCTCGGACGAAGTCACGCTGATGGAGATGACCACGGGCTTCGGCGTGCTGGCCAAGGGCGGCCTGCAGATGACGCCCTACATCATCGAGGAAATACGCAATTCGAAGGGCGACCTGCTCTATCAACGGCCACCCGTCCGTGCGCCGCGGATCTATCCCGAAAACCTGGCGGCCGACATGAACTCCATGCTGAGCCGCGTGGTTGTAGCGGGCACAGGCGGCGCAGCGCAGTTCGGCGGCTGGGACATTGCGGGCAAGACCGGCACCAGCCAGGAATGGCGCGACGCCTGGTTCCTTGGCTACACCACGCGCTATGTCGGCGGCGTCTGGGTTGGCAATGACGACGACAAGCCGATGGCGCGCATCACAGGCGGCGAGATGTCGGCGCGCATCTGGGCCGACATGATGCGGGTGGCCCACGAAGGCATCACGCCGGAGTCGTTGCCCGGCGCGAAGAGCGCCGAGGCGTACATGTCGCCCCAGGATCTTGAACGGCTGAACTTCTACCAGCGGATGTCATCCGCCTTCGGCCAGGTCGCCGCGCGCGGCGGGGGATAGCGCGCGAGGCGGGCCCGGGACGTTTACCCAGGCCCGCACCACGTCAGCAGAAGCCAGGGCTGATGCCCTCTATCATCTGCTTCTTCGCCGTGCTGAGTTCACCCAGCGTCTCCAGGAATTTCGGATGCGTCATCCCTGAGCCGATATAGGTCCAGCGGTTGGCCTGGTGCTGCACCGCCATGAACTGCCTGCGCTCGGCGGCGGTCAGCTTTCGGCCCGACGCGGTCTCGAATGCCGCCATGTCGAGCTCAGTCTGCGACCGGAGTCCGTCATCGAGAAAGCCGCCAAGGCCGACATAGCCGTCGATGGCGTCGTCGATCTCCGCCTGCGTCATCGTCTCGGAAATCATCCGGCACATCAGCGTGTCGAGCTGAGCGTGCTGGTGTTCCTCCTGCCAGTGATGCAGCAGCAGCGACTTGAACTGCGGATCGAGATCCTGATCGTCGCGGATCGACTCCTGGAAGTGGCGCTGGGACATCCATTCGATGTGCAACGTGAGCAGCGCCACCGAGAGGGACGGCTGCGAGAGGACGTGCGCGGCGATTGCGTCGGGTGGTCCGATGACGGCGCACTCCGTTCCGAAGCCTGCCCTGAATTCTTCGCGGAACATGCGGAACAGGTGGATGTGCTTGGCCTCCTCGCTGGCGAACTCGAGGAAGGCGCGTGCGCGATAGTCGTCGCCATTTATCAGCGGGCGCGCGTGATCGAGCACGAAGGGGAGGATGAACTCCTCGACCAAGCCGAAGATGGCGAGATAGGCGTGGCCGCGGACGTGGTTGAGGATGCGCTTCTCGCGCGCGTCAAGAAAATCGAGCGGCGCGGTGCGGGCGAGATTTTCGGGCATGAAGGGTCGGGCGAAATCCATCTTGCGATCGCCGCCGATGATGTCTTCGACACGCCAGGTGATGCGCTCGGCGCGGGCCAGGCAGTCCTTGAACGAGTAATGGTAAGTCATTGCGGGAGTTCTCCTTTGCGCGGCTTTCTGATGCGCCGTTGCATGGAGACTTACGCTTCTCTCCCCTCGCCCTGAATGGCCGGGCCGCCGTCCGGCTTGGCCGCGACGCCGCCGATGCAGCGCGTGGAGTCTCGGGGGTCATGAGTTTTGCTCATGACCTGTCGCCACCGGGCAGCCTTATTTGGACGTAGGTGGTGGTCCCGCTACGCAAGAAGAGCCTAAGGGATAAGGGACATGGACGCACTATCGGACGTTCTACGTGTTGTCAGGCTGACCGGGGGCGTCTTCCTCGACGCGAAGTTCACGGCGCCATGGTCGGTCGCGGGGCGCGTTGAGCCGGAGGAAATCCGCGGCTTTGTCGAGCGACCCTGCCACGTCATCGGATTCCATTATGTCGTCGCCGGACGGATGGTGGCGCGCGTCGCCGGTTGCGATCCGGTCGAGGTGAAGGCGGGCGAGATCGTCCTGCTGACCCGCAACGACACGCATATCCTCGCGAGCGCATTGGAAATCTCGCCGATCTCGGCGGGAGCCATCGTTGGCGAAGGCGCTGGCATCGGGACGCTGGAGTATGGCGGCGGCGGCGCGGAGACGCGGATGGTGTGCGGCTATCTTGGCTCGGACTGCCTCGACAATCCTGTGGTGGCGTCCCTGCCGCCCATGCTGACGCTGAACGTGGCGGCGACGCCGGGCGGCGCGTGGATTGCGCAAAGCTTCGCCTTCGCCGCGCAGCAGCTGGCCGAGGGCGCGGTGGGCGCATCCACCATCATATCGAAACTCTCCGAGCTGATGTTTGTCGAAGCCGTGCGCCGGCACATTGAACATCTGCCGCCGGAACAGACCGGATGGCTGGCGGGCCTGCGCGATCCGGCCGTGGGCAAGGCTCTGGCGCTGCTGCACACCGAGCCTTCGCGCGACTGGACGGCCGAGGGCCTCGCCGACGCCGTGCACCTTTCGCGTTCGGCCTTTGCGGAGCGCTTCACCGCCCTGCTCGGCCAGCCGCCGATGAAGTATCTCACCGGCTGGCGGATGCAGCTTGCCGCACACAGGCTGCGCGAGAACCGGGGGACGGTGGCGCAGATCGCCTTTGATGTGGGCTATGAGTCCGAGGCCTCGTTCACCCGCGCTTTCCGGCGCGAGATGGGCGCGCCGCCTGCTACCTGGCGGAAACAGGCGGCGCCGGCCGATCATACCGCGGTGATGAGAACCGCGGCGGGCGAGGCCGAAGTGCGCACGGCCAGCTCAAGCGCGTAGTGATTGAAGGCGACCGCCAGCGAGGCGGCGAACATCACCAGCGCGCGAAGCTGGGCGGGCGGGAAATTCCAGGGCGGCATTTTGCTCTTCTCCTGTCGAGGCAACGCCTGTGCGCGTCACACGATCTCGATATCGACTTTCACCGGCACCGAGCGCGACACCACGTCGAACACGGGCGACATGCGCGTGAGGGCGAGGATCGTTTCGTGCGAGGCCGATGTACCCACGCGCATCTTCACGCGGATTTCCGAATAGCCCTTGCGCACCTTGTCCGAGAGGCCAAGGAAGCCGCGCAGGTCGATGTCGCCATCGATCATCGAACTCATCGAGCGGATCTCGATGCCGGCTGCGGCCGCGTGATAGGCGGTGGTGGTCGTCATGCAGCCGATAAGCGCGTGCAGCAGCCATTCCACCGGGTTCGGCGCCTTGTCCTGGCCCAGCAGGACCGGGTGTTCGCCATTCTCGACGACAAAGGGCATGGCGCCGACGCGGTGTTCCTGCTTGGCGCCAGTGAAACTGCCGATAGTGGTGCGGTTCGTATCGCCGCCCATCCATTTGTTGGTCGCGCGGAAGTTGAAGGCGCCGATGGCGGGCGTCTCTTTCACGGCGCTGATCGTCTCCATCATGGCGGTGACGTTGACGCCGTTGCACATGACCGGTCCGGGCATGGCGCGGGGGGAGGAAGTGTCGGGCATTCTCGTATCTCCAGTCGGTTGTCTCTGTTCTGGCCGGCTCTTCGTCCGGTGAGACTGGATTTAGGCTGCCCCGCCCCCGCGCAACATGCCCGCGCCGCCGCCAGACTTGTCCGGGACGCCGGTGATGCAGTTGGGAGCGTAATGCGTTCCGCGATTGGGGCGCCCGCCCCTGACACTCGCCTACCGTGCGCACCCTGATGGACGGGCGAGGCAGGCCAACCTAGGGTTTTTGGCAAAAGACTAGGACTTTGGGGACTGATGATGGACTTCGGGGGAATGTGGGCGGCCGCGCACGCGGGCGTACCGAAGACTTGGGACCAGTGGCAGGCGTTGGTCTACGCCATTCTGGAGAACCCGTGGACACGCGGGCTCGCGCTAATCGTCATCGTGTTCTTCACGATCCGGGTGATCGCGAGCATTTACAGCGGCGACAAGCAAGGCGCCGAGCTGGGGCCTGTTGCGATCCGCCAACACAGTTCCGCCCGGTATGGCCGCGACACAGTTCGCATGCCACATCAACTGATGCCTATGACAATGGACGGCGTGTCGGCGCAGTGCAAAATATTCTATGTCTACAACGACGCCCGTGGACGCCGCCGCCGGTATCTGGTGCACACCGTCAAGCAGGCCACGCTCAGCATTTCGCCGGTCAATCTGAGCGCTGTGAGGGACATCATCTTTGGCCAAGAGGTGCCGGAGGGCGTGGCGACGCAGCACGTGTGCTTTCCTCCGGTCGACATTCAGGACAATGGCCAGCCGATCCCGGCAACGCCGCCCATGGCGAGCGACTATGTGAAGCTCCACAAAATTCTTGAGAGCTGGACAGAGGACGACACCGCAGTGCGCGTGTCCATGTCGACCGACGTCAAGGAAGAGATCGCGACCAGCAAGATCGACTTCATCCAGGACTACGCAAAGCGATTGGAAAAGGCGGATCGCGGCTGGCGTCTTGGCTTCAAACGGCTTCACGTCAACCGCCCCAACGTTGTGGGTAGCTACTACCTAAAATTCGAATTTTCCCATGATCCCCTATTCGTACTGACACGCCATCCGGACCGCGACCTCAAGATGACGGCGTGGCTGACGATCCTGACCAGCATGTTCGCGCTGATCATGGACTGGTGGCCGAATGGCGATGCGCCGTTTGGGTATCTGCCACCGGGCGAGATTGCGCGGCCGGCCGACAGCTCCCCCCCGGCGAGGACCGTCCGGGTCGTGCCACCCTGATCTGTAAAGCCTGACGGAGCCGCCTCCGGCACCGCACCAACCCGTGAATGATACCACCTTGACCTCCTGCCCGCCTTGGCGCTGCATGGCGCGCAAGAAGCGATCGAGACTTCGAGGGAGAGATTCCATGTTCATCAGGCTCGCCACGGGCGTGGCGGCGGCGGCTTTGCTGGCGGCTTGCGGGGCGGAGACCGCGTCGACCGGCAAGATGTCGGCGGAGATCAGGCGCACGGCGTTTGGCGTGCCGCATGTGAAGGCGGATGATTATGCCGGCATGGGGTTCGGGCTCGGCTATGCGATGGCCGAGGACAATATCTGCGAGATCATGGAGCGCTATCTCACCGTCTACGGCGAGCGCGCGAAGTATCTGGGCGCGGGCGAGAACAACGCCAACGTGCTGAGCGATCTCTACCACAAGCGCCTGATCGCCACTGGCGAGATGGAGAATCTGCTGCACGGCGCGACAGATTCGGTTGACACGCCGAGCGCCGATGCGCGGGCGCTGGCGCGGGGCTATGCGGCGGGCGTCTCGAAGTATGTGCGCGAGACGGGTGTCGCCAACATCGCCGATCCGCGCTGCAAGGATGCCGCGTGGGTGCGCGAGATCACGGAAGAGGATTACTGGCGCCACCAGATGGCCGGACAGGTCGTCTATCAGCTCGCCGGAATTTCGGCCGCGGCGCCTCCGGGCGTGGGCGACGAGGCGCGCGTCGAAGACGATCCGCTGATTGAGACGACGCAGTTGGGCTCGAACGCCTACGGCCTCGGCAAGGAAGTGACGCAGAGCGGCATGGGCATGCTGCTCGGCAATCCGCATTATCCGTGGGACGGGCAGAACCGCTTCTACCGCATGCACATGACCATTCCGGGCAAGCTCAATGTGGTGGGCGCGGGGCTGGTGACCAACGCTTCCGTCGGCATCGGGCACACCGACAGCATTGCGTGGACGCACACGGTTTCGACTGCGCGACGCTTTGGCTATTACGAACTCGCGCTCGATCCGGCTGATCCGACGAAGTACATGTTCGATGGCGTCTCGACGCCGATGGAGAAGATGGACGTCACGGTCGAGGTGAAGGACGGCGAGCCCGTTACGCACACCTTCTATACGACGCGCTTTGGCCCCGTGATGGAGACGCAGGTCTTCCCGTGGTCAACGACGAATGCCTATGCAATCCGCGTTATTCCGCAGGGCCTGCGTTCGGCCGACCAGTATCTCGCCATGTGGCAGGCGAAGAATGTCCGCGAACTCCAGGCGGCGCTGGCGAAGTATCAGGCAACCGGCTTCAACACGACGGCGGTGGATGCCGGCGGCGAGGCTTTCTATGGCGACATGGGCATGATGCCCAACGTGCCGAAGGAGCTGGGCGATGCGTGCGCCACTTCCGATCTCGCCAAGCAGCAATGGGCGACAACGCGCGTGCCGGTGCTCGATGGCTCGAAGTCGGAATGCGACTGGAAGACCGACGCTGACTCTTCCGCGAATGGCGTGTTCGGCGCCAGCAAGACGCCGCAAATTTTCCGCAACGACTATGTCAGCCAGATGAACGACAGCTACTGGCTCACCAATGCGTCTGCGCCGATGTCCGGCTACAGCCCGCTGTTCGGCGACGAGGCGACGGCGCGATCGCTGCGCACAAGGCTTGGCCTCGACATCCTCGCGGATCGCGTTGCGGGAACGGACGGGCTTGGCGATCCGAAGTTCAACCTCGCGAACCTGCAGGCCTCGCTCTACCAGAACCGGCATCTCGGCGCCGAGCTGGTGCGCGATGATCTGGTGGCCGCATGCAAGGCCTCGCGGAAGAACTCGCTCGCGGCTGCCTGCGCCGCGCTAGAAGGATGGGACCTGAAGGTCAATCTCGACAGCAAGGGCGCCCACCTCTTCCACCTGTTTGCCGAGAACGGCGGACTGGTGTTCGAGGTCGCGTTCGATCCGGCCGATCCGGTCAACACACCCAACACGCTGGATGTCGCCAATCCGAAAGTGCTGGAGGCGCTGCAGAAGGCCGTCGACACGCTGGCGGAAATGAAGATCCCGCTTGATTCAGCACTGGGTGATGTGCAACGCGAAACGCGTGGCGAGGAACGCATCCCCATCCACGGCGGCGCTGGACCGGAAGGCGTCTTCAACGTCATCACGGTGGAAAGTCTTGAGCCGGAACTGGGCTGGACCAGCGTCCGTCACGGGTCGAGCTGGATCATGACCGTCGAATTCACGGCCGATGGCCCGAAGAGCCAGGGCATTCTTACCTATTCCCAATCGGCCGATCCGACCTCGTCCTTCCACTCCGACGAGACCCGCGCCTACTCCGCCAAGCAGTGGGACGACCTGCTGTTCAGCGAGGAAGCGGTCGAAGCTGCGGTGGTTTCCCGCAAGACGGTCTCGGAATAGCCGAACTGGCTTGACCTTGCGTCCGGCTTCCTGTCCATGCGCGGCATGGCCGGACCTCCGATTGCAGTTCTTCGCGGCGTCACCCTGACGCTGGGCGCGACACCCCTGTTTACGGGCGTGGACATGCAGCTCGCGCGCGGCGAGCGCATGGCGCTCGTCGGTCGCAACGGTGCAGGCAAATCCACGCTGATGCGCATCCTTGGCCGCGCCATCGAGCCAGATGGCGGCGAGGTGTTCATGCAGCCGGGCATTGTGGCGCGCCACCTGCTGCAGGAGCCGGATTTCGCAGGCTTCTCGACCGCGATCGAATATGTCTCCGAGGGACTGGATCCGGATTTGGCCTATCGCGCCGAATCCGAGCTTGGAGCCTGGGGCGTGCCGCTTGAGCTGGATCTCAAGAAGGCGTCCGGCGGGCAGGCGCGGCGCATCGCCCTAGCCCACGCCTTCGCACACGATCCGGACATCCTGCTGCTGGACGAGCCCACCAACCACCTCGACGTGCCGGCCATCGAGCTCCTGGAAGAAGAGCTGAAAGCGTTCCGCGGCGCGCTTCTGGTCGTCAGCCACGACCGCCGCTTTCTCGAGAACATCGCGACGTCTGTTGCCTGGCTGCGCCAGGGAACAGTGCACACGCTCGGCAAGGGCTACACCGCGTTCGAGGAATGGGCCGAGACGGTCGAGGCCGACGAGGAGAAGGCGCTCGACAAGCTCAACACGCAGCTGAAGGCCGAAGAGCGCTGGATGGCGCGCGGCGTCACGGCTCGTCGGAAGCGCAATATGGGTCGCGTGCGCAAGCTTCATGAGATGCGCGACGAGGGGAAACAGCGCCGCACCGCGCTGAACCAGGCGGCCTCCGCCGCCAGCCTCGCCCTTGATTCCGGCGCCCAATCGAGCCGGCTCGTCATCGAAGCGAAGAACCTGTCTCTCACCTTCCAGACGCCGGATGGGCCGCTGCCGATCGTCAATGATCTCTCGCTGCGGGTCATGCGTGGCGACCGGCTTGGCATCATCGGGCCAAACGGGGCGGGCAAGACCACGCTGCTCAAGCTGCTGCTTGGCAAGCAGGAGCCTGACGCGGGCACGCTGCGCCTCGCGAAGACGCTGGACATCACCTATCTCGACCAGACGCGGGCGACGCTGAATTCCAGCACGACCCTGTGGAACACCCTGACGCCGCTGGGTGGCGACCAGGTGATGGTGCGCGGCCACCCGAAACATGTCGCCGCCTATGCCAAGGACTTCCTGTTCGAGAGCCGGCAGCTTCACCAGCCTGTTGGCGCGTTGTCGGGCGGGGAGCGGAACCGGCTCACGCTGGCCGTCGCGCTGGCCAAGCCCTCGAACCTGCTGATCCTCGACGAGCCGACCAACGATCTCGATATCGAGACGCTGGACCTGCTTGAGGACATGCTCAGCGAGTATGACGGCACGCTTCTGCTGGTCAGCCACGACCGGGCGTTCGTGGACAACGTGGTTACCTCCGTATTAACGCCGGAAGGCGGCGGGGCCTGGCTGGAAACGCCAGGAGGCTATTCCGACTATGTCAGCCAGAAGAAATCTGGAGCCGTGGCGTTCCGCTCCAGCGCCCTGGCGCCGGCGAAATCTCCCTCGCAGGCAGGCCAGCCCGCCCGCACGCCCGCGCCTACCTCGAAGCTGACGTACAAGGACCAGCGCCGCCTTGAGGAGCTCAATCGCCTGATGCCTGCGCGGCAGAAAGAGATCACCGATATCGAAGACGCCATGGCGGATACGAATTTCTTTACCAAGGACCCGAAGGGTTTTCAGTCGCGCGTTAATCGTCTGACGGCCGCCCGCGCCGAACTTGAAGGCTACGAGCTGGAATGGCTCGAACTCGAGGAAAAGCGCGAGGGGCTTTCACGCAGCTGACCTCGATCTGGAATAGTTGCTTGTGCTACTCATTCGCTCCCCGCGTGGCGGCGTGTCTCCCCATCGAATTCTTCCCCGGCGGCAAGGCTTTTCTTAACCGCCGCGCCGTATCGTTACCCGCTGACTAAGGGGAGATCCGGCATGCCGGCGGCCGCCAACAATTTTGCGCTTCTGCTCGACCTCGCCAAGGAAGGGTCCAGCGAAAAGCGGCGCGAACTTCTGCGCCAGATCACTGACGTCTTCCTGTCGGATCCGCCGGAGCGTTCGGATCGCGAGTCCCAGCTGTTCGACGAGATCGTCGTCGCCGTCGCAGCCGACCTTGAAACACAGGTGCGTGTCGAACTCGCCAAGAAGGTCGCCGCCAGCAACGCGCCCGTGCAGCGCACCGCCCGCCGCCTCGCCATGGACGTCATCGAAGTCGCCCGCCCGGTGATCGAAGGGTCGCGCGCACTGAGCGAGAACGACATTCTCGACGTGATCCAGCAGAAGTCCCAGGACCACATGCTCGCGGTGACCAAGCGTCCGGACATCGGCGAGAAAGTGTCGAGCGCGCTGGTCGCCAAGGGAGAAGACCGTGTCGTCGCATCGTTGCTGGAAAACCGTACCGCGCGGATGGACCGTGAGACTTTCGAAGCCGTTGCCGACCGTGCGCAGGCAAGCCCGGTGCTGCATGCCCCCTTCGTGCGCAACCAGAACATGCCGCTGGACCTGCTGAACAATGTATATCTGAAAGTGGAAGGCGGCCTTCGCCGCGAGATCATGCGCAAGTTCCACGGCGTCTCGCCGGCCGAACTCGAGGCCGCACTGGAAGCGAGCCGTACCCATCTGTCGTCCGCCTATGGCGCGCTGCCGGATGACTTCCAGGCCGCAAGAGACCGGGTGGACGCACTCAACAAGCGCGACGCGCTGAAGCCGCCCGTGCTGGTGCAGCTTCTGCGCGAGAACCGCCGCACGGACTTCTACGTGGCATTCTCTCGCCTCGTGGACATTGAGTTCGATCTCACGCGCCGCCTGGTCGAGGCCAAGGATATCGATGCGCTCGCCATGCTCTGCCGTGGCGCCGGCTTCGACCGCGGCCTGTTCGTGACGATCACGCTGCTGCTAGCCGACGAAGGCGGTGGTCTCAGCAAGACCGAGGAATACGGCAAGCTCTATGAGCAGGTGCCGGTCGCCGCCGCCCAGCGCGCGCTTCGCTTCTGGAAAGTGCGCGCCAAGAGCGCGGGCCCCGCACAGGCGGCCTGATCGTCGCCAGGCTCGGCGCGCGTACCCTGTTCTGATGATCTTCCTCGCGGATTGCGCGAACTCGTCTGGGGTTCACCCCGGTCGCGCGCGCCTTCGACTCGCTAAACGCAGTTCCCGAATTGCTCCGTGTCCGACCCTAACCTAGGTTCGCGCCCCTTGTGGGAGTGGATCGTCGATGCCGAACCGGGTCATTCGTTCGCAGACCATCAGCATTGGCGAACTTCTTCGCCTGGGATCGTTCCAGCCGGCGCGCGTTCAACGGGATTATTGCTGGACCGAACACCAGCAGGCCGCCCTTCTGAACGACCTGATCGCCTCGTTCGGCGAGTTTGGCCTCGACCCTGATTCGGAGCCGGACGTTGTTCCGGTCGAACCCCGCGACGGGGAAGGCGACCTTCCCTTCGACATGGCCGAGTACGACCGCGAGATGGAGGCGACCGCGCCGTTCTGTTTCGTCGGAACGGTGATCCTGCATCAGGGGGCCGAGCGCTGGGACGTTTATGACGGGCTTCAGCGGGTGACGACCTTTTCGGTGTTCTTCGCCGTGCTGCGCGACCTGCTGCAGGCGGAAAGGGGACATCCGATCCATTCGCTGCTGGCTGATGATTCAGGCATCTGGCGCCTCAACCTGCACATGCGGCACAACACGCTCGAGGCGGATATCCTTGCCCCCGGCCGCACGGCCAAGCGCCATCGCCCACACCCCAACCTCACCGAGGCAAGCGATCGCCTGCGCGATTGCGTGGCCGTCGCCCGCGCGCGCTTTCAGGGCTGGAGCAAGCAGCGGCTCACCGCCTTCACCGATTTCATGTCGCAGGCCGTCATGGTGACCGTGACGCGCATCACCGACCGGCGCATCGCGGCGAAGGC
>Ga0075160_10001631_pt1 | contig 13578 bp, 15 predicted proteins | sample JI91814C2DNA_FD_70969 | JGI IMG/M metagenome (GOLD analysis project Ga0075160, IMG submission 70969) | Wastewater effluent complex algal communities from Wisconsin, to seasonally profile nutrient transformation and Carbon sequestration -... | ecosystem: Engineered > WWTP > Effluent > Algae... | reverse complement strand
GATTCCACTTCCATCCTGTCCGCATTCCGCAAAGGAACTTTCAGTGGCCATTTCAGGTATTATTTCATGGCCACCAATAATCATCCCGGTCTCACCGATTATCATGCTAATGCCGTCGGTGGAGGGATCAAATTTGAATCGGGCAAATTCAAAAATTTCCAGATTGGGGTGAGCGGCTTCTTTGTATTCAATATCGGTTCTTCCAATTTAGCAGTACCGGATACCAAAACCGGACAAATGAACCGCTATGAAATCGGGTTATTTGATATTGAAGATCCATTGAATAAAAAAGATATTGACCGGCTGGAAGAATTGTACATCAAATATTCTTTTCGAAAGAATCAGATCATTGCCGGCAAACAACTCATCAATACGCCCTTTATCAACCTGCAGGATGGCCGGATGCGACCCACCGAAGCAGAAGGGATCTGGGCTGATATCCGATCTATCAAAAAGATCAAACTTCAGGGTGGCTATCTCTACAATATCTCTCCCCGCAGTACCGTAAAATGGTACCGGGTGGATGAATCCATTGGGATCTACCCTTCCGGTGTTACTGTGAATGGTACCAAATCCACATATGCCGGCAACCTGCATAGCAAAGGGATCCTGCTGGCCGGCATAACCTGGCAGGCCAATTCAAAACTATCCATCAGCGGATGGAACCAGTTCACCGAAAATATTTTCAACAGCGCCTTGTTACAGGCCGATTACAACCATCCACTGAAAAATAAATCAGTGTTATTCGCGTCCGCACAACTGATTCGCCAGGATGCAGTGGGAAATGGGGGTAACAATGATCCTGCAAAAGCATATATCCTGCCCAATGCCAAAGCCATGACCATGGGTGCCAGGATCGGATGGAAGAATGAACAATGGGAAACCAGTCTGAACTATAATCGCATCACCGCACATGGCCGTTACCTCATGCCAAGGGAATGGGGACGTGACCCATTCTTCACTTTTCTCCCCAGGGAAAGAAATGAAGGATTCGGGGATGCAACGGCCATCATGCTCAAAGCCGGTTACAAAATTCCCAAAGCCAGATTGAGCAGCTCCATCTCTATGGGTTATTACCATCTGCCCGAAGTCAGCAATTACCGGCTGAATAAATACGGACTTCCCTCCTATCATCAGCTGAATATTGACACCCGTTATCAGTTCAAAGGATTACTAAAAGGACTGGAAACCCAGCTGCTTTTTGTGTACAAGGGAAAAAGCGGGAATTCCTACGGAAATGACAAATATGTCATCAATAAAGTGGATATGAGTTTATGGAATATCCTCTTTAACTACCAGTTTTAACCTTGTTTTTATAGCTTAGTGTGATATTGGTCACGTTGCAATTCATTCAACATTCAGATTTTTAAGCTGCATATCTACCTTAAACTTTTGCCATGCCCGATACCGGAAACAAAAACCAGGTACCTGAAAGCCGTCGTGATTTTTTAAAGAAAGCCGCACTGGCCGGAGCAGGAACCGTTATGGGAACCGGCATCATTGCTGCTTCATCAAAGGCCATACCCGGTGCTGCCAATAATCGATTTTCCATTCTCATCACAGCTGATATCCATGCCCAGCTGAATACCCATGATGAATTTTTCTGGGAAGATGGAAAAGCTGTTTACCGAAAAAGAGGCGGACTGGCGGTGCTGAAAACAATGATTACTCATTTCAGGAAACAGGATCCTGCCAATACAATTTTGATAGATGGCGGCGATTATTTTCATGGCAGCGCCGTTGCTTCCCTTACAGAAGGAGAAGCCCTGATCCCGCTCATCAATGAATTTCAATACGACCTGCTCCTGCCAGGTAACTGGGAGGTAGTGTATAAGAAAAAGAAAATGCTCTATGACATGGGCCATGCACAGGGGGCCAAGATCTGCGCCAATATGTGGCACAAGACAAAAGATGCCGATGACGGAGAACTGATCTTCCCTCCTTATTGGATAAAAAACATAGCTGGCACCAAGATTGGCTTTATTGGTTACACCGATCACCTGATTCCCAAAAGACAATCACCTGCTTACAGTGAAGGCATCCGCTTTGAACATGCCGAAGAGAATGTAGCAAGATATATCCGTCGCTTAAAAGAAACAGAAGGATGCGGAATCATATTCCTGGTGACCCATATGGGACTGGCACAACAGGTCGGACTGGCCAATAATTCCGCAGTGGAAGGAGTTGATTTTATCATAGGTGCCGATACCCATGAAAGAGTAAGGGTACCCATTCAGGGGAAATATGCCAAAGTAATCGAATGTGGTGCATTTGGTTCTTTTCTGGGTAAACTGGATATTGAAGTTGCCGATGGTAAAATGAAATCTTTCCAGTACCAGTTACTGGATGTGGATCCGGCGCTCTATCCACCCGATCGGAAGATGCAGACCCTGGTGTACCAGGCCATGGCACCCTTTCAAAAAGATTTATCCCGCGTAATAGGTATCAGCAGCACGCCGCTGGTCAGGTATTTTGTAATGGAAACACCCATGGACAACCTGATCACCGATGCCATTCTCTGGAAATTCAAACCCGATATTGCCCTGAGTAATGGTTTTCGTTTTTGTCAGCCGCTGGCAGTGGATAGCAAAACAGGAAAGGCCAATATCACCAAGGAATTTTTGTGGAATATGCTGCCGGTTGACAGTGAAGCCAAAACAGGATGGGTCAAAGGCAAACAATTACAGGAATGGCTGGAAAAAGAATTACAGAATGCCTTTGCCAAAGATCCTTCCAAAAGATTTGGCGGCTGGTTTGTCCGTTTTGCCGGAATGGAAGTGAATTTCACGATCGGTAAAGAAAACGGCAAAAGGGTCAATGAAGTAAAAATCAACGGGGCAGCCCTTGATCCCGAAAAATTATACAGCGTAGTAGCCTGTGAAAGAGAAGGTGATCCCGATGATACCATTTGCCGGATTGAAAAAATTAAAGACCCGAAACGGCTGGGTGTATTAATGCATAACGTGATTGAAGAATACCTGGCGGCTCACTCACCTGTTTCGCCGCGACTGGAAAACCGCGCAACAGCTACGGACCAGCCGCCTACCCTGCTGACCCAATTACAGGGAACAACTTATGAATTCAGATGATATAATTGTATGTGGAAATTAATCAGATCAAACTGGCCCCTGGTCATCATCCTTGCCATCACCGGCATTGTTTCCTTGCGTGAAATAGTCAGCGCATTGAAAAGTACAGGCACATCTCAGGCAGCAACTTCTTCAACAGACAGCAGCTGGGTAGCCCCCAGTCTTTATACCGACCATGATTTACAAGGAAAGGAAAGAGAACAGGTGATTTATGGGGAAGAACTGATCATGCATACTTCGCTTTATTTTGGGCCTAAAGGATCTGTAGCACCCATCACCAATGGCATGAATTGTCAGAACTGTCACCTGCTGGCCGGCAAAAAAAACTGGGGGAATAATTATAGTCTTGTTTATGCGAACTATCCCAAATTCCGCGACCGCAGCGGTGCGCTGGAAAGCATCTATAAAAGAGTGGGTGATTGTTTTGAAAGAAGTCTGAATGGTACAGCACCAGATAGTAACAGTAAAGAATACCAGGCCATGGCTGCCTATATCAAATGGCTGGGAAAAGATGTACAAAAAGGTCAGAAGCCGGTTGGATCTGGAATTGAGAAAATTCCATTCCTGAACCGGGCTGCTGATCCGGCAAAGGGACAACTTGTTTATACGGCCCAATGCCAAAGCTGCCATGGCGCCAATGGCGAAGGACAGCTGGCCCTTGATGGGAAATACTATGACTACCCGCCACTCTGGGGTGAACACAGTTACAATGATGGTGCAGGATTATTCCGGCTCAGCAATTTTGCAGGGTATATCAAAAACAATATGCCTTTTAATCAGGCCTCACATGATAACCCCAAACTAACGAATGAAGAAGCCTGGGACCTGGCCGCATTTGTGAACAGCCGCCCCCGGCCTAAAAAAGATCTTTCCAGAGACTGGCCCGATATTTCAAAAAAACCATTTGATCATCCCTTTGGTCCCTATACCGATGGATTTACGGAAACAGAACATAAATTTGGCCCTTACCAACCCATCATGGCCCAAAAAGAAGAATTGGCCAAAAAGAATTAATTTTTCCTGTGATAAATATCACCAGCAAGCGGTTTTTCTGACCGGAACTTTGTAAAAGAAAATCAACTTTATGCCTGACTTTATTAAAAACCCCTGGCCCTGGTATGTGGCCGGGCCCCTGATCGGACTCACCGTCCCCCTGCTGCTCATCCTTGGAAATAAATCATTTGGCATCTCTTCTTCGCTCCGGCATGTTTGTGCCGCCTGTTTGCCAGCGAATATTCCCTTTTTTAAATACGACTGGAAAAAAGAAATCTGGAACCTGTTTTTTGTAGCAGGTATCCTGATTGGTGGTATACTGGCAGCACAGTTTCTTTCCAATCCCAACCCCGTAGAAGTAAACCCCAAACTGGCCGCAGAAATGGCCGGATATGGTGTTACAGATTATAGCGGTTTGATACCAGCTGAGATATTTTCCTGGCCCCAGTTACTGACCGCACGCGGACTGATCATGATGGTATTCGGTGGATTCCTGGTAGGATTTGGCACCCGTTATGCCGGTGGTTGTACATCCGGACATGCGATCATGGGATTGAGCAATCTGCAATGGCCTTCGCTGGTAGCTACCTGTTGTTTTATGGCCGGCGGATTTATTATGGCCAATCTGATCCTTCCTTATGTCCTGCATCTCTAATCAATTTTAATTACTCAGTATGTCAGTACAAAATATCAATCCCGAAATCGCCAGCAGTGAAAAACCCTTTGTGGCACAACAGGTGAATACGGATTATGAAGTCCGCTCTGAAAATGCGATGTGTGTGAATCATTCAGAACTGGATAAACCCATTGTATCCAAAATTAAATATGGTATTGCCGGTATCTTTTTCGGCATCATCCTGGTGAAATCCGAAGTGATATCCTGGTACCGGATCCAGGAAATGTTCCGGCTCCAGAGTTTTCATATGTATGGAGTCATCGGCTCTGCAGTAGTAGTGGGTATCATCAGTGTCTTCCTGATTAAAAAATTCAAACTCAAATCCATTGATGGCGAGCCTATCAAACTGGAGCCGAAAAAATTCAATAAAGGGCAGATCTATGGTGGCCTCATCTTCGGACTGGGCTGGGCGATCACCGGTGCCTGTCCGGGGCCCTTGTTTGCACAGATTGGTACAGGTGCATTGGTGGTAATCGTTACCCTCTTCAGTGCCATTGTGGGCACCTGGGTATATGGCAGGTTCAAGGACCAGCTGCCGCACTAAGGAATCAGTTGGAAAGGCCAGGCCGCTGATTCAGCATACCCTGTATGAAATATCGCCACAAAGACTCGAAGACACAAAGAACCGGATCTCTTTTTTTACTTACTTCTTCACGTTGAATCTTTGTCAACATGAACCGGCGAGTGGTAATCTGATTTGTACTGCCATTGTAATTCATTGTGATCAATATCACCCTTTTCGCTATCGTATGCAGGTAATTTAGCAGTCCGGTTTTTAGCCGCTTTTCATCACTCAAAAAAAATTACGATGCGCCTGTTGTTCTCTTTTTTATTTGTGATGAGTCTGCAACCTGCTGTCCGTGCACAGGAAGGATTTCCATATAAAATAAATCTTGACCCGGTGATTATTCCTTCTTTCACAGGTTTGCAGTCTTATGCCTGGGCCCGCTCCGGTGATCTGCTCCTGCTCATTGGCGGCAGAACCGATGGCCTGCACAAGAAGCAACCCTTTGCCGCCTTCAATAAAAACAGTAATAACAATTACCTGATTGTACTTGATCCGGTGAAAGAAAAAATATGGAAGAGATCACTGGATGGCCTGCCTCCTGCCATTAACCAGCAATTACAGAGCACTAACATGGAATTTTATCAGGATGGAAACGAACTGATCCTGGCAGGTGGTTATGGTTACAGCGAACTGGTAAAAGATCATATCACACATCCCTATATCATAAGGATACAGGTAAAGGAACTGATCCGGGCGATCGTTGCTGAAAAAGATCCGGCTGAATGGATCAGTCAGTTAAAAGATGAAAGAATGGCGGTAACCGGAGGAAGAATGAATAAGCTGGGTGATGCCTATTATCTGGCCGGTGGCCATCGCTTTGATGGAAGATATAACCCTCATGGTCCCGATCACGGACCCGGGTTCTCCCAGCAATATACCAACCAGGTCAGGGTTTTCCGGCTTGCAACTGCTGGGCTTCCGCTCAGCATAATATCTTATTCTGCAATCACGGATACAACTTTGTTTCATCGGAGAGATTATAACCTCTTGCCGCAATATGATGAAGCCGGTAAAAAAATGCTGACCGTTTTTTCGGGTGTATTCAGACCGGATAAAGATCTTCCATTCACCAATCTTACTGACATATCCGAAACTGCTCACCAGGAAGTCAAAGGATTCAATCAGCAGTTTTCCCATTACCATGCCGCCTGTGTTCCGGTGTACGATGCAAAGAACAAAACAATCTGGTCCGTATTTTTTGGAGGAATAGCCGTACAGTATGCAGACAGCAACGGAACGGTTCAGTCTGATCAGAATGTTCCCTTCGCCAGGCATATCAGTGTGATCGAAAGAAAGGGTGGGCAGCTGAAAGAATACCTGTTACCAGAAAAGTTCTCAGGCTATTTTGGTGCTGCAGCTGAGTTCATCCCTGCAGCCGGGAATAGGTATAATGAAGACGGGTTCTTTCTTGCTAACCAATCAGGTCAAAACAAAATACTCGCCGGGTATATCATTGGCGGAATCGACAGCCGGGCCCCGAATGTATTTTGGGGGAATGCTCCGGATGGGAGCCGTGCATCACCGGTTATCTGGAAAGTATATTTTAGTAAAAAATAAAACGGGCTGCTGTTCATTTTACAAGCGCTGTCCGATCATACGCAATACAGCTGCCTTTCCCTGGTGAAAAGGGCCTTCATCCAGTTCCAGTTCCTTTTGCTCACAACTGATCAGGTGCAGAAAGGGAAAATCATGGCAAAGCGAGGGGGCATCATATAACATGGCTGGATCCTTAGGTCCGCCGCTATTAAAATGTATTTGCTCTTTTGCATAGGCTTCCAGCACCAGAAAACCTCCGGGTTTGATGGACTGGTAAATTTCCTGATGAAATGACTGGCGGAGCAATGGCGGCAAATGAACATAGATCAGCCCGACAGCATCATACTGCTTACCGGCTGTAAAGGAATCGATATCCATCAGCTCGTACTGAATGGGGAGATGCCTTTCGCGGGCTGCGGCTACAGTTCTGTCTCTGGCAACGGCACTGAAATCAAAAGCATCTACCGTCCAACCTTTCGCCGCAGCATAGAGTGCATTGCGCCCCTCTCCTTCAGCAGGCAATAAGATAGTACCGGGCTCATGCTGATCAATAAAGCTCTTGAAAAAAGCATTGGGCTGCACCCCGTAAACATTGCTGTTTTCCGTATACCGGTTATCCCAGAACTCCTTCATTGTTTCCGGATTGAATGACCAGCAGGTTTTCTTCGATCACTTTTTTCAATACATGTTTGGGTAAAGCGCCGGGCTGCATCATGGGTTCGCCATCGGAACCAATGAATAAGAGGGTTGGTATACTCTGGATGCCAAATACGGAGGATAATTCCTGCTCCACATCGGTATCTACTTTATAAATCAGTAAACGGCCTTCATATTCATCAGCCAGCTCTTCCAGTACCGGTGCCACCATTTTACAGGGACCGCACCAGTCGGCATAAAAATCAATGATCGCCGGGAGACTGCCCTGGTATTTCCAGTCTTTCTCCTGGTCATAGTTAAATACTTTATCCTTAAAGTCCTGTGTGGTCATTTTTATCGTTGGCATATTGAATAGCTTTAAAGTACAAATGTACCGATGATGATGGATACCTCCGGTGACCCAAATCACAAAAAAACCGGCCCGTTACCCGGGCCGGTTCCACTAAAACCCCTTCAACATCAGAGCATCGTTTTCGGCTCTGTATATTTCGTTTTCTTCAGTCCGGTCTGACTGAGTGCTTTATAGCCACCCCTGATATTCACCAGATTTTCAAATCCTCTTGACTGCAGGATCGAACACATGATCACAGAGCGATAGCCACCGGCGCAATGGATATAGTATTTTTTATTCCGATCCAGTTGGGCCATGTTATGATTGATGAAATCAAGCGGGAAATTTTCTGCTCCTACGAGATGTTCGGCCTCATACTCACTTTTACGACGGGCATCCAAAAGGTTAACCTCTTCGGTGCCGCTATCATACAAAGCCGCAAATGTTTCTGCATCGATCTCTTCCAACACTGTTGTATCAAAACCTGCCTCCTTCCAGGCCCAGATACCACCTTTCAGGAATCCAACCGGGTTATCATAACCAACTCTTGACAAACGCACAATTACTTCTTCTTCTTTTCCTTCATCTGCCAGGAAAAGAATGGGTTGTTTCAGATCAGTGATAAGTGTTCCCGCCCATGGCGCGAAATTATCATCCAGTCCGATAAAGACGGATCCCGGTATATGCATGGCGGCAAATACATCCTTCCCTCTTGTATCCAGTACCATTGCTTCCAGGCTTTCCCAGGCTGCCTGGAATTCCCGCGGATTCAATTCGCGCATTCCCCTGGCAATAATATCATCAATACTATCCACCCCTCCTTTCAGGTTCATCAATACATTATAAGGGAAATACTGGGGAGGTTCTACCAGTCCGTCGGTTACTTCTTTAATAAATTCTTCTTTAGTCATATTGGCACGAAGGGCATAATTCACTTTTTTCTGATGACCCAGGGTATCTGTTGTTTCCCGGCTCATGTTTTTACCACAGGCACTTCCGGCTCCATGTCCGGGATATACGATCACGTCATCAGCCAATGGCATGATTTGATTCCGCAATGAATCAAACAAATGACCGGCTAAAAATTCAGGTGTCACTTCTGCTTTTACTTTTTGCACCAGGTCCGGGCGACCCACATCTCCAATAAACAGTGTATCACCGGTAAAAATCGCCTGCTCTTTTCCATTTTCATCAATCAGCAGGTAGGTGGTAGATTCCATGGTATGTCCGGGTGTATGCAATACCCGGAATTTGATATTCCCCAGTGTGAGCTCTTCACCATCTTTGGCAACATAAGCATCATACCCGGGAACGGCAGTTGGCCCAAATACAATGGTGGCCCCGGTTTTTTTGGACAAATCAATATGGCCGCTTACAAAATCAGCGTGGAAATGGGTTTCCAGGATGTATTTTATTTTGGCACCATTTCTTTCCGCCCTTTCAATATAGGGACGGGTTTCCCTTAAGGGATCGATAATAGCGGCTTCACCATTGCTTTCAATGTAATAAGCTGCTTCGGCCAGACAGCCGGTGTAGATTTGCTCGATTTTCATATGCCATGCATTTTAATTGATGAATAAAAACGACCGGTTTCAAGGGATCCTGGACTGCCTGCCTGAATTTGTTCGGCTACTCACAGTTTGAGAAAAACAAAATTCAAGTGGGTACTCACCTGTGTGAATGACATAAGTCACAAAATTGGGTGACTGTTATCAGGTCTTTCCCTTTGCACCGATGATTACACGGGTTAATTTCATATAAGTGACAGATATCACGTTACTGCCCTTACCATGACTGTATTTTAGTATCCTAAAATCAACAGTATGTCACATCAACACCAGATTCTTATTGTAGGCGGGGGCAATGCCGGTATTTCCGTTGCTTCACAATTGCTCCGCAAGAACAAGCAATTGGATATTGCTATTATTGAACCTTCTGAAAAACACTATTACCAGCCGGCCTGGACCCTGGTAGGTGCAGGTGTATTCAATATGCAGGATACCATTCATGCTGAAAAAGATGTGATGCCAAAAAATGTAAAATGGATCCATCAGAAAGCAATCTCCTTCCAGCCCGAAGAAAATACGGTAACACTCGATAACCAGGAAAAAGTCAACTACCAGTACCTGGTGGTAGCACCTGGTATCCAATTGAACTGGCATGAAATCAAAGGACTGAAAGAAACCCTCGGTAAAAACGGAGTTTGCTCTAATTACAGCGTGGAAAATGTACCCTATACCTGGGAAACCCTGAAAAATTTCAAAGGCGGAAAAGCCATTTTCACCAATCCCAATACACCGGTAAAATGTGGTGGAGCACCACATAAAATCATGTGGCTGGCTGCCGACTACTTAAAAAAACACAATGTCTTTGACAAAACAGAGATCCAGTACTGGAGTGGTGGTACCCGTTTGTTTGGGGTTGATAAATATGAAAAAACTTTGAAGAAAGTAGCCGAGCGAGACAAAGTGCAAATGAACTTCTTTACCAAACTGGTGGAGATTGATGGCCCGAACAAGAAAGCAAAATTTGTGGGATTTGGGGAACAAAATAAAGACAAGGAATACTGGGTTGATTTTGACATGATCCATATTACCCCACCACAGAGTGCGCCCGATTTCATCCGCAATAGTCCTTTGGCCAATACGGCCGGCTGGGTGGATGTTGACAAACACAGTCTGCAGCATGTAAAATATCCCAATATATTTTCATTGGGAGATGCCTCTTCTTTGCCCACATCCCGTACCGGGGCAGCTATTCGTAAACAGGCCCCTGTCCTCGTGAAAAACCTGATGGCAGTGATGGCTGGTCAGCAACCGGCCGCCAGTTACAATGGCTATACCAGTTGCCCTGTTGTAACCGGTTATGGCAAACTGGTGCTTTGCGAATTTGATTATAATAACCAACCCATTGAAACCTTCCCCTTTGATCAGAGTAAGGAAAGATGGAGTATGTACCAGTTGAAAAGAAGGGTATTGCCCTGGTTGTACTGGAATAAGATTTTGCCCGGAAAAATGTAATGTGTTGATGTAGGTTTTATACAAACGGCTGTCTTCGGGCAGCCGTTTTGTTTTAAGCTTACTCTTATGAAAGATACCGGCTCAAGGCCGGTATGACGTACTCGTGGCCCGTTGCAAACTCAAAATAATCGGAGTCTCGCCACATTCTTAGAATATGTCACCCCGGACTTGATCCGGGGTCTTTCGGAGGAAGTTAAATGTATTTCAAAAGATGCCGGATCAAGTCCGGCATGACGTAGTTGAGGCCCGTTGCAAACTCAAATTATTTAGAGACCCACTTCACTCATGCAAGACGTCATCCCGGGCTTGACCCGGGGTCTTTTGGAACAATTCGTTATTGCTTACTTCATTTAAAAATGCCTGAACCGTACTGCACGCCATGGCAAGGTTTAACAAACCTGTTCCCAGTTGGTAACTATAGTCACCTCCCCATCCCAAAAACTCCCTGAAATTTGTACGAAAGATTCAAAAATGCAACTCATCGCACGAATAAGCAGTGGCTGGACGGCCTTAAAATTTATCCGCGTCATCCTGGGTGTACTCATTCTGTCTTCCTCTATTAGCGAAGGACATGCGGGAGGTATCGTTCTGGGCACCCTTTTCACCCTTATTGCCCTTTTTACTGACGGTGTTTGCTGTGCCGGCGGCAATTGCTATACTCCCGTTAATCGCAACAACAATCAAAATAAAACAGATGAAATTGAATATGAAGAACTGGGTACTAAATAATAAATTAACCATTATTGGTGTCCTCCTCGGTTCCATTGCGGGTTATTTGTACTGGCAGCAGATCGGCTGCAGCAATGGTACCTGCCGGATCACATCCACCTGGCATAACAGTACGGCCTACGGGGCCCTGATGGGTGGCTTATTATTCAGTATGTTTAAAAAAGAAAAAAATGTCAGCAACCCATAAAAAAGAGACCTTTGCGGAAATTCTCAATGGAGAAACACCGGTATTAGTTGATTTTACCGCTACCTGGTGTGGTCCCTGCAAAATGATGAAACCCGTGCTGGAAGAATTGCAGCAGCGAAAAGGTGATCGGGTCCGGATCATTAAGATTGATATAGACCAGAGTCCGGCAGCGGCCAATGCCTTCCAGGTGCAAAGTGTACCCACGCTGATCTTATTTCAGAAAGGGAAACAACTCTGGCGGCAATCTGGTGTAATGCAGGTTCACTCATTGGAGAAAGTTATTGACCAACTGATAAGTAAATAATAAAATGGCAGAAACAACAACCAGTCGCGGCTATCTTGCTTCCACCCTTAGCTGTCGTTGCCCGCGTTGCAGGGACGGAAAATTATTCAAAAATCCGCTCACCATCAGCTTCAAGCGGAATATGGAGATGAACACACAATGCCCGGTTTGCGGGCAACCCACCGAAATTGAAACCGGCTTTTACTACGGAACCGGCTATGTGAGTTATGCCCTTACCGTAGCCCTGAGTATTGCAACCCTGGTGGCATGGCTCGTACTGATTGGAATGTCCACTGATGACAATCGTTTTGTATACTGGCTGATCTCAAACGCCGTTCTCCTCATCTCACTTCAACCCTGGCTCATGCGCCTCAGCCGCAGCATCTGGATTTCCTGGTTTGTAAAATTTGACAAAAACTGGCGGGAGAATAAACCGTTGGATGTGTCAGAAAGGATCAATCCGGACCAGGTGAATAACTGGTAGGAAATGAACAGCAGAACAGAGGAACAATAGAATTAAGAATAATGAAGTAAAGAAAAGTTCTGCTCAAGTCAGGCGTAGGTTACGTCTAAATACAAATGATCGGCTTCAACTCGTCGGGATTATTCATCCCAATAACTGCACCATCGGATTCCGGATCAGGTGATAGTTTTTTCTTTTCCGGAATTCCAGATCGCCAATGATTTTGATCCGCTGACCCACCCAATCCTGCTCCCATTGCCGGATTCCATCCACTCTGTAAATACCCACATTTTCTGCCACCAGCATGGCCCCTCCCTCCATATTTCTGGCACTACCTGTAATATTAATGGTCCGCTGTTTCATGTATACCAGCTGAAGGATCGAATCAACCATTTATTTTCATAATTGCTTTTTAAGAACACCCACCGAGAGATCAACAGCATACTTGATACTGGTAATAATGGTGACGAGCTGACAACTACAATTACCCGTACAGTTTAAGCCGCCGTTCAGAATAACCACACTACAGGCACCTGTTGAAGAGTTATTGCCACATCCACAGCTGAATGTACCACTGGTACTCACTCCTTTCGCATTCACCAGCGTAGCGGATTTTCCATCAGTAGTCAGTTGAAACTGGTAACCCGGCTTTGCTTTGAGTTTCCCCTTGACTACTTCCAAACCTTCCGGTAATGGGCGGGTATTGTCCGGAACTGTTTTACCATTTTGCGCAAACAATATGCTGCAAAAAAGCAACAGCATCGTTGTAATACTTAATTTTTTCATTACTGCTGATTTTAAAGTTTCTATTATTGTTTTGTCATTTTACGAATACAATACTGATCACTTATCAGGATATTTCCTTTACTGTCGATACTTATACCAGCAATTTTTCTAAACATGGCTTTGGCACCTGCTGCATCCCGCCAGTCACTGTTTTCATTGCCAGCCAGGGTAGTAACGAGCCCTGCGGGGCTTGCCCTCCGAACCCTTGTATTCTCTCCAATGAGCAGGTTATCATCCTTATCAATCAGCAATGCATTGAT
>Ga0075160_10001629_pt1 | contig 13581 bp, 10 predicted proteins | sample JI91814C2DNA_FD_70969 | JGI IMG/M metagenome (GOLD analysis project Ga0075160, IMG submission 70969) | Wastewater effluent complex algal communities from Wisconsin, to seasonally profile nutrient transformation and Carbon sequestration -... | ecosystem: Engineered > WWTP > Effluent > Algae... | reverse complement strand
TTCGTAAAATTGTAACGGATACTGTCAATTCGTCGCTAGGGCATTTAAAAATTCTAGAGCGTGATCCAGAAACAATATTAGGATATGTGAATAGACCTTTCAAGAGAATTCTATATAACGAGGCGATTGAAGTTCTACAATCAAAGGGAGAGAGTATTGAATGGGGAGAAGACATCAACGCAGAGAGAGAAAATATTCTAACGACTCATTTTGATGGTCCCGTATTCGTAATGAATTATCCAAGATCAATCAAAGCATTTTATATGAAACAAAACCCACAAGACGAGCGAACTGTTTTGTGTGCTGATTTAATTGCTCCGGAGGGAGTTGGAGAAATCATCGGCGGATCAGAGCGGGAAGAAAATTACGATAAAATTGTAGAGCGGCTAAGAGAAGAAAACCTCCCAGTAGAAAGCTATTCCTGGTATTTAGACTTGAGAAAATACGGCTCCGTTCCTCACGCGGGCTTTGGTTTAGGCTTAGAGCGATTAGTCGCTTGGATCTGTGGACTTCCTCATGTTAGAGAATGCATTCCATTTCCAAGACTTATGGGTAGACTCTATCCTTAACTGATTTCTGTCGAGTATGGAATTGGTTTAGAGCCTTTTGTATCAAGAATAAAATCAATCTCTAAATCAATTTCATTCGAGAACAGAGATTCAATTTCTTTTCGAAATTGTTTCTCTGCGGCAAAAGAAAATGGATGTAGTCTGCGAATAGAGAGTTGAATACTTAAATCTTTTTTTTGCCTGTATTCATATTGGAGAATAGGGTAACGCTTCATTATCCGCGTAAGATCAACTGGATTGACTAACTGATTTTTCTTATTGTAAAATAAAACCTGTCTTCGCATTTCCATTTCGTAGAGTCTGGGAGTAGGGTCACCGCAGGCACAGTTTTCAAATTTTAATTTGGCTCTATCTCCTGTTTTGTAGCGGAGTAGAGGTATATAAGGATTACGCCCTCCAGTCACAGTGATTTCTCCCAGTGTATGCTCTCCAAGAGAATTTCCCGATTCATCAGTAATCTCCAAAAAAATATCCGTTGGCAGAATATGAAATTCTTCTGGATGAAGAGGACAACTGTAAGCTAAAGGTCCTGTATCGTTCAGCGAATAATAATCAATTACCTTTGTATCAAAAGTATTTACTAATTTTTCTCTTAGAGCAAAACTCATTTCCATAGAAGTCGAAACAAGTGCAGGAGGCTTATATTTTAAATCCAAATTTAACATTTCTGAAAAAGCAAATGGATCTCCAGTAAGAAATTCGGGCGCGAAATCATCTAGATAAATCTTTGAACTTTCCTCTTTTCTCCAAGAACTTTTATCTAAATTGATTTTTGCAAATCCAGTTCCATTTAGCATTGGCACCACTGTCGAATATACTGCAGTTTCTTTCTGAGCACATAGAAGCATACAACCAACATTATCCTTTGTGAACTTTGGATTCACTTTATGTCTTTCTAATGCAAAGAGTAAAAGTGGAGTATAACAACCAATAGCCATTGGATGATTGGGAGTAATAATGGGATGCCCCGTTGTGCCGGATGTGGAATTTACGATTAGCCGCTCTAAAGAAATATTCATGGGAACTACTTTTTCAAGATAAAGTGCTAGATCTTCTCTAGACATACATTTGATTTTTGAAAAATCTTTTCGAATGTCAATCCCCCTGGTATTTTCTTTAAATAGAATTACATTCTCTTTTAATCTTTCAATCCAGACTAATAATTCTTCTGAAATTTCATTTCCTGACTTCCTTTCAGTGTAAAGTCTTTCTTTAAAAGCATTGATTTGCGTTACATCTTCTTCGTTTAGTCTGTCCCCACAGATGTAATTCCAAATAGGTGAGTGCTCATGCTCTTTTAGTTTTTGGTAAAGCCCCATATACTCCGACTTCATCAGCGGCAAACGACTCTTAACTTCTTCTGGTATGTTCATTCTCTGTTCCATTTTGAAGCGGCTTCCTCTGCTTCTTGTCTAGCAATTGCTTCTCTTAGTTCTTGGGCTCTTTTTTGGGCAGCTTTACTTTCTTCTATTAATCTTTGCCTTTCGATTGAGTTAACCGTTGTTAGCCTGTCTAATGCATGGTTATCAGTTTCCCCTTTTGGTTTTAAGTTTAATTCTTTCAGGCAGAATCGAACGAGCTCTTCCCTTCGTTCTGAATCTAATACAAATTCTTTTGCTTCCACAACACTGGCTAAAGTCTTTAACTTCACACCTAACAGTTCTTTTGCTTGGTTCCCGAATTTATTAGCAGAAGTAAACCAGGAATCTCTAAGTAAATACGACGTGATTAATACTAATTGTAGATAATTCTGATTTTGCGCTGAATGCTTCATCTGAAAGGATTCATAAATTTTACGTGGATCTTCTGAAACTCCTAAATCGAAAAGTAAATCATTGACGATAGCTCCAACGTAAATTTCTCCTGCATAATTCTTAGGAGGGGAAAGCAAAACAGGCAGTCTAAAAAAATCCTCGGGACAGTTCTGCAATCTTTGTAGTAAATAGAATAAATCAGGACCGTTATCCATTACATTTCTCCATATTTCTTCTTACTAAATTCTCTTGCAAATACAACAAGTGCTTCCCAATCGTTTACTCTATGTATATCCCAACCTTGCTTACTTGCGGCTACTAGGTCTTTGTCTTTATTCCAATCATTGTAAAGATTTAGAACAAATGTTCCTCCAGCTCCGCAATTTTTCAAACTCATTTCTGAAATATTCCAGCCGGAATTTTTCTTCTCGTCTTTGTCAAACATGGTAGTGACTCCTTCATCGGACACAACTAAAATATGCACTTTCCTTGCATTGGGCTTTCTATCTTTATAAGTATCTCGTAATATATGAATGGGAAATGCAGTAGAGCCTCCCAAATAACCTGTGATAATTTTTAGTAATTGTTTTTCCTCTGAAATAAATCCATCAGTTGTAATAAATTCTCTCGTTCCACTCCAAAGAGTTGCCTGCACACGAGCACCCACACGAAGTGCGGATAATGTGATGATAGTCCCTGCAAGCGCAAGATAAGAGACATTACTTCCTGGATTTGGCATAGAGCCCGAACAGTCAATGTAGATATCTAAATCAATTGGCTCTTTCTCCGGTAAAGAACCTTCCGCATAACCATAAGTTTGCTCTACGGTTGTAAATCCTGGAATTACAACAGGACTTCTCATCGCCGTTTGAAACCAATCTATATTTTCAATGGGGGAGCTAATATCCCATACATCGACTCCCTCCATCAAAGGCTCTTTCGAAATTGGATTTTCTTTTGTTGGAAACGGAATCAGATAGGGAGCTGCTCTTTCTTTATAATACTGAATTGTAATTTCTTCCTGTGTCATTTTAAGACCAAGAGCTTTCAGAATCTGTCCGTATTGAAATGGCTCTCTATGCTGTCCGCTGCTTCCTCCTACTTTTAATGAGTCAGAAGGCTTATCTTTATTATTCCCATCTAAAGCGGGATGATTACAGTCCGTTAATTCTCCATCGTCAACTTCGGTTAATCCACTTGGAAAATCAGCTCCCGCACCGGCTTCAATTGCATCTAGCCAAACACTCATTATCTGCTGGATCTTATTGCCTCTATCTTTGATTAAATAGGGATAGCATAAAGCAGCGAATCTTCCTGCACCACGAAGCCAGTCTTTCGAGAAGCTTCGTATAAGTCTGTTTCCGAGTTGCGCGTCTCCTTCTAAAGTAGAGTCCATTTCTCCTTTTGCGAGGCTACCCTTTGTTAATCCCCAAAGAATTTCATAGATTCGCATATAAAAAGTCCACATTTGGTCTTTGGAATCGCCGCCGATTTTCTCATAGACTTCTTCCATCTTTAGTCCATATTCTCTTTTTAATTTATCATTTATTAGTAAATCCGAATATAGATTGGAAACAAGCGGGGCTAAATGTTCATAGCCTGGCAAAGCTCTCTGGATACGGGCTATTATGCGCGCATTATCCGTTAAATCAGCGGGACAGTAAACATGATGTCCAATTTCATGACACATAATTTCAAGTGGATAATTTTGTAGTTCGTTTTCGATAACCATCCTAAGACTAATTACTACAGCGTGATCATCTAGACGAATCATAGCAAAGCTAGAAGATAAATACTCTTTAGTCTCTTCTTCTTTTGTAAGACAAAAATGCGGATCGGACAATTTTAGATATTTGCTCCAGGTCTCTATTGCATCAGGCCAGAGGGCAAGCCATTTCTCTTTTAAATTGATAGCCGCTTGCAGTTTTGAGTTTGAGTTAGCCATTTTTATCTAACCAAGTCCTAGAACAAAAACACAATGAGAGTAAGGACTCGAAGCACAGCAAGTAAATTCATTGCTCGCTATATTAGAATAATTCACAAGAGGATAATAAGTAATTGCCTCTTTTCCATTTTGAATATTTCCTTCTTTTGTGATTTTGAAATTGCTATTAGTTATATCATTTTTCTTCGATGTAAGAGATAAATAGGTTTCGTCTGAGATTTTTTGAAGAAAGGATCCAAATACATCAGCATACAAGACATAGGAATTTGCGTTATCCGATACAATGAAATTTCCATCCAAATATTCCACATCGGGAGGCTTATTAAAATGACCGCCAAATCCGGTGAAACTGCTAATACGTTTTATTAGAATTTTTTTAGGGGGAGAATTTTCCTTCATGGCATTCTCAGGACTAAGCCACGGATCTCCATTTAATCTTTCAATAAATCTTTCACGGTTGATATTTTTTATATTAGAATTATCTAATATAATTTGTAGCAATTCCATATCGAGGGACTTCATTATTTCTAAACTAGCCTCTCTATACTGAGCCATTCCCGATACCCATGCAGTTACTTTTCCAGCCAAAAAGAGTTCTTTATTATCCTTCGCTTTAAGAGTTAGCTTTTGAAATTTTGCAACCCAGATTTCAAGTATTGCCAAATCATAATTTCCAATGTTAAAAATCGCATTGGCAACAGAGCTTATATATGCTTCTGGATTTTCAAACATTCTATCAGCAGAAGTCTCAATGCACTGGATAAATTTATTCTCGAAGAAAGGATAACGACCCGAATTCCCTAAATAGTTTTTGCCAACCAGTTCCAGAATTTTTTCATAGAGAGTAAGTAATAGTAAGGATAACTCTTCTTTGCCTCTCGAATTTTCCCTTTCAAACGCAGGCTCAATTACAAATCCAATGTAAAAGAAAATAACTTCCTTTTCTATTACTGGATAAGAGAATTTATAAAAACTAAAAAGAGAATTTAGTTTCTCTCTATTATCTTTTAACAGTGTAATTAGGATCGGATTTCTTATTTGTTCTGTAGCCATCTTAAATAATTGGAATATCTTTGGTGAAGATACTTTAATTTTAACACATCGTCAAACACATGACCGTAGAGCTTTCTATTCTTACTCCAATCTTCCATGATTCTTGCAATCTTCGCCAACTCTTCGTTAACCTCTTTTTCGGTTACTCCCTCTAAGCCGTGATCAAATTTCTTTTCTAAAGCGTCGAGAGGATCTTGCTTGTCTAAGTCTAAGCGATCGTATTCCGCACAGGATAAATCAAATAACTTTCGAATCCAACTGACTCTATCTACTCGATACACTGTGTTTCCGGGTTGTTCAAAGAAGGGAGCATCTGGATTTTGCACTAACTTATCATGAAAGACAAAGGGTAGTATATGCCTAACGTCATCGAACTCTACGATTTTTTTTCCTCTAAAGTAAGATAGCGCTTTGATAAAAACAAGACAGGTCATGATGGAGCGAACAGATAAACCATTTCTAGTTTGATTTCCGAGATCTTTTAATTTGTCTTTTCCTGTTTCTGCATTTGCAATGGAGCGAAATTCAATGCCTGAAATTTTTACATTGTCTTTAGTCTTATATTCTAATTGCTCACTTGCTGATTCGTAAAGTTCAAAATGACTGGAAAAAAATTCAATTCGACGAAGTAATTTTTCAGGGAGGTTAACTTCGAGTATCTCCTTATTGATTTGATTGATCTCTTCTTCTGTAAAGATAATTTGCTTGGGAACAGATTCTTCCGGTTTAATTCCCTGCTCAATTCTAGAAAGTAAATCCCCAATGAATCTAGAATTAAAATGAAGTGCCTTCACCACAATATCAATTCGGTCTCGGAGTGCTTCAATCACTTGATAAGTTCCACCGCCGGCATCATCGTTAGCCGTTAGATACCAGGCGGCTTCGGGACATTCATAAATTTGATCTAAAATTTCTGCATAATTATCGCCTAGCACAGTTAAAAGTGCAGACTGTGTTCTTGTTGGAATTCGATTGTATTCATCAATAATTTTAATTCGCATACCTAGCCATTTTCGCCAGGAAATTTTAATATCGTCCATGTCTTTGGCTGTCATTAAATCGGACGGAATCGGATTACCGAGTAGATCTGAAATCGTCATCTGAGGTTGTCCATGTTGAATGGCTCTCTTAATATCTTTAAGAGGATAACCGGCGATTACCCCCATTAGAATTGCACTTGCAGTTTTGCCCCGACCGGGTCCACCAATAATCAAACATCTTCTTCGTGTGACCAAATTCAGAAGTGGAAGCAGAACAAAACTGGAATAACTCTGGTCTGATGGAAAGGTTACTCTACTTTTACTATCACCTATCGCATATGTTTGATTAGCCCCCTTATTGTATTCTATATCATAATAGGGACTTATGATTGCATTATTTACAATCCAGAGATATGCTTTTCTGAGTTTTTCGTCTAATCCTGATTCGCCGCTAGTTTCTGACTGAGTTTCATTGCCACTAACAGGACCGGTGTATAAATCGGCAATATCAAATTTACTCTTCGATTTATTTGTTCCGGGTAGAGTAGGAGATTCAGAAACTTTTTGTGTTTTATTAAATATTGCCATATTATAATCCTAATTTTGTATCTACTAATAACTTCGTAGCAGATTGAATTTCTCCTGTTTCCGTATTGATGAATTTGATATAGATTTCATAATTCGCATCTTTTTTGTAAAGCTTACTATTTACCAATAAATTCGCACCCAGGAGCTTACCGACTTTAACTGCATTTGCTTCGTCTACTGCCTGTAGGTTGAGTTTCCATTCTGCTAATACTTTTTGCAAATCTTTTCTTTCTACTACTTTAAAAGTCTTGTTCCGAATAAATCCCAAAAGCAACTGCTCTGCAAAGTATTCTCCGTTCTTTGCGGAAGTTTTGCCCTCTATAGCGAATGGTAGAACGCTCACGGTGGTCGCTGGATTAATCGAAAAAGTTGAATAGTCCACGAGTTGAGCAATGGCTTTGTCGAATAGTTTATTTAAAGTCTCTTCTTTATTCTCAGTAGAAATTTTACTTGCACTAAAATACTCGTCGCCAGAAGGAAGAGGTTTGCCTTTAGCCGCTTGAATTTCTTCTTTTGCGAATCGAATAACGATACTTTCTAATTTATCTGTTGGGAAATTTTCTCCAGTATGATGACTAACGCTTCCTGCTGTCCCACCTTCGCTTTCTCCTTTCTCACCATACGTTAGAAAAATATATTTCGCAGAAGTAAACTGAGAAATCTGCCGTAACACATATTCTCCGTTTATATCTAAACCACCCGTTCCAATCGTAAAAAGTTTAATTCCTCTCTCCCTTGCTTCTTTCATCGCTGAGACATAGGTATAATCTTGCTTATAGTCTAAATGAGGAGGTGCATCTGTAATGATAAAACTGAGTCTAATAGCATTTTTGCGCCATTCAATTTCTTTTAAGGAATCTTTTAAAGCAGATTGCAAATCTTCTGGATAATCGCCACCACCTGCAGCATCCACTTTGTTTAATTCTTTCTTGAATTTTTCCAGATCACTTGTAAGTGGAATTACCTTGGTAACATAGGCTTCTTTCTTATCCCGATAGAGAACCATTCCGAATTGAACCTGGTTTTTAGATTCGCCTGCTAAATTTAGATTAATGATTTCAATTGTATTTTTTAATCTTTGGATTTCTTCTCCCATACTTCCAGTTGTGTCCATGATAAAGACTACATCAAGAGGAATGTCATTTTCTTTTGTTTGGGTTATATCTAAAATAATTTCTTTATTCCGAGAACCCTGTCTGTCAAGCGTCAAATCATTCTTAGCCGTATCTTTAGAAACAATGGCTTTGAAAGTAAACACCTCTGGATATATAGAAGGAAAAAAAAGAAAAGTTCCATCTGCATAGGTCTTTCCTGTGGCTATTTCCTTATTATCCGCTAGTATGACAATGTCAGCATTCGGAATCGATCTTCCGTTTTTATCTTTTACGGTTAAGGTAATTCTTTCCTTGATGTTTAGATCAATGTGAGCCGCCGTTGTTTTGAATTTTTCTAGAAAGTTTATAAATAGATTAAATTGCTTATTGTCATCCGCAAAACCCGCTTTTAATCCTGATTCTGATTTTTCCGTCTGCTTATTAGAAGTTGGCTTAGACTCATCTTCCGAAAAAGCCTCTCCGTCAGAAACACCGGAAGCTCCTTTCGCGTCTTCAGATTTATCCTTTTTCTTGTCAATGGAAGGTTTAGCTGGTGCCTTAGAAGGGTCTTTTCTTTTTTCTTCTGTCTTTGCCGTTTCAGTGTGAGCGGGCTCGGCTTCTTTTCGAACCGAACTAGCACAGTGAAGAGTTTGCAAAAGAAAAAAAACTGAGAGTATAAAACGTAAGAACTGATTTCGTTTATTCGTTTTCAATGAAATAAAGTTTTTCTGTATAGTCATAAATTATCCGATAGCTATGGTAGTGATTAATACAATGAATATATTAAATATCAACAGTTTTTCAAACGAAAAAGTAAAATATGTAATAAAATTAAAAGAGAAACGCTTTCGAGACAGAGAAAGAAAATTTGTAATCGAAGGTTACCGAGAACTCGCCAAAGCAAATCTCTCGGGTAAAATTAAATTTGACACTCTTTATATTTCTCCTGAATGTTTTTTGGGGGTAAATGAAGATGATTTGATTCGAAAAATCAATGTCAAAACGATTGAACTTCCTAGAAAAATTTTTGAGAAAATTTCTTACCGGGACAGACCCGATGGGCTTCTCGCAGTTGCGGATACTCCTGATTTCGGATTCGATTATGAAGGAGATAAAAAGGGAAGTCTTTTCTTAATCATAGAAGGAGTGGAAAAACCGGGAAACCTCGGAACCATTCTTAGAACTGCAGATGGAGCGGGAGTATCTGCGGTGTTTGTAACCGATGCAAGGATTGATTTGTTTAATCCAAATGTAATTCGTGCTAGCACCGGAACCGTATTTACTTTACCAACTTACATTGCAGAAATCGAAAAATTAATTGAATACTTTCAAAAGTATAAAGTGCAGATAATTGCCCTTAGCCCAGAAGGGAATCAAAATTATTTAGAACCAAATTATAAATTAAGAACTGCCTTGCTCTTTGGTAACGAACAATACGGGTTATCCCCTTATGCGAAAGAAAATTCTGATTCGCTGGTATCAATTCCAATGCAAGGAGAATCTGATTCTTTAAATCTTGCCATGTCATGCGGAATTATGGTATACGAAGTTTTACGCCAGAAAATGCAAAGGAAATAGCCTGTGAATGTAGCTTATTATATTAGTGGACATGGGTTTGGTCATATTAGCCGCTCCTATGAAGTAATTAAATATTTACAAGAAAATGCACCAATTGAAAAACTTTTTATCAACACTACACGAAAGGATTTTGTAAAAGACAAAACAGACAATTTAATTTTTAGAGAAGTGAGTGTTGATGTTGGAATGGTGCAGCTTAGCTCTATTAGCCTCAATGTGGAAAAAACACTGGAGTCTATTTTTGAATTTGAGAAAAACAAAAGCTTATTGATTGAGTCAGAATTGGCATTTTTAGAAGCAGAGAAAATTGGTTGTATTATTTCAGACAGTTCTTCTCTTCCTTTTTTGCTTGCGGATAAATTAAGTTTACCTTCTTTCTTTATTGGAAATTTTACCTGGGATTTTATTTACGATAACTACACGAAAGACAATTCCTATTTTGGAAGTTACGCCAATATTCTAAAAAAAGAATACTCTCTTTGTCATTTCGGACTAATTCTACCATTTCATTGTCCAATGGACTCAATCCCAAGAAAAAAAGAAATTGGAATCATAGGAAGACGAAGTCTAGAAGATCGTCAAACAGTAAGAGATAAAATTGGGTTTACGGATCAGAATCGTTATTTTCTTTTTTCTTTTGGTGCCTACGGAATTTCTGATAGTTTAGGATTTGAAAACTTGAAAGACAATGAATGGATCGTTGTCTCTGGATACGAAGGACTTATTGGCGAGAAAGTAATTGATGTAAAAGATATCCATTATCCCGATTTATTAAAAGCTTGTGATTTTGTTTTAACAAAACCTGGATACGGAATTCTTTCCGAAAGTTATTTGGCAAATACTCCAGTGATTTATACAGACAGAGGAGACTTTGCAGAATATCCCTATCTTGTAGATGCATTAGAAAAGTTTCATTTTGCAGCATTCCTGCCTCAGTCTGATTTATTGAGTTTTCAGTTAGAAAAGGCAGTCTTAGAGATTGAAAAACAAAAGATTCGCAAGAAAGTTCCTACTTTACTCGACGGACGGAAGGAGATTTTAGAGCAAATTTTTTAGCGCGGGTTGTGTATTTCACTTTTCATCGAGGTGTATATGGTAAATTATGGCGTTGTAAGAACTTTTAAACTAAGATTCTTTACTTAAATATATTTATGGAGACAAGTATGTTAAAAAAATTAGGGATACTTATTCTTATCACTTCATTTTTAGCTGTAGCTAATGTTTTTGCTCAAGAAGAGGAAAGCGATACAACTGAACCAAAAGAAGAAATGACTGAAGAAAAAAAAGATGCAAAGGACGCTAAAGAAGTGAAGCCTGCTAAAACCGAAAAAAGCGACAAAAAAGCCGCTAAGAAAGGTGGAAAGAAAGGTGGAAAGAAGGGCGGCAAGAAAGGTGGAAAGAAAGGTGGAAAGAAAGGCGGCAAAAAAGATGCTCCTAAAGCTGAAACCAAAACAGAAACACCTGATGCAGAAGAAACAAAGTAAGAGTCGTAATTAGATAAGATTCTTTCCCAAAAGGGATAGTGGTTCCACTATCCCTTTTTTATTATTTAACCTCTAGCGTTTTAATTTTCTTCAAAGACTTCAGACTTTTTTTCAAATCCTTTTTCTTTCCAACAATGATGATATGTGTTTGATCGGGAGTTATATATCTATTAGCCGCTTGAAGCACATCTTCTTCGGTTACTGATTGAATTCCTTCCAAATATTTTTCGTAGTAATCAGAAGGTAAATTATAAAGTGCTGTTTTAATTCCGAATAGAGCGATTGTAGAGGGATTTTCGAGAGAAAGGGAGAACTGCCCTGTAAGATAATTTTTTACCAATTGCAACTCTTCATTTTTTACTTTTTCTCTTCTAATTCTATTCATTTCATAAAGAATTTGCTCGATGGACTTACCCGTTAAAGAGCTTTCTGTGCTTAGATCAATAGAAAAATTTCCAATCCATTTATCAGGCCGCAGCGAGGAATAGACTCCGTAGGTTAATCCGTGTTTTTCTCGTAAATTTTGATAGAGTCGAAACGTTCCCCCGCCTAATAATGTATTCATTACAACCGCACTATAAATTTCTTTTTGCCCTGGCTTTAAATCAATATTATGACTTACTTTAATTACAGATTGCACAGAGTCATTTCTGTTTTTAAGGTAAATCTTTGTTTGTCGCGACTTAAAAAGTTTTGGTGCTTTAAATTTTGGAACTTCGCCTGACTGCCAATTTCCAAAATGAGTTTCCGCTAATACTTTGGCATCTTCGAAATGAATATCACCGGATATTGCAAGATGAGCAATATTTGGTTTAAAATAACGACTGTGATAATTCTTGCAGTCTTTCATTGTTATCCGCTTTATGGATTTTTCCGTTGGAACTTCACTATAAGGATGGGTTGCCGGATAGAGTAAGGTTTTCGCGACATTATTCAACTGCGCATTCGGATCTTGCTTATCAGATTGAATTTCAGAAAGCATTTCGTCTTTTAGTTTTACAAACTCGGATTCCTCGAATTTGGGATTCTTTACTACATCGCTTATGATTGATAGGCTCTGACTCGAATACTTTAAAAGTGAACTTGCAAAGATTAAATTTTCATCTATATTAAAATCAACCCCCATAAAGTCGAGTTCTTCATCAATATGTGATTTATTTCGATTACCCGCTCCCTGTTTCATCAGTCTTGTAGTAAATTCTCCTAGTCCAGCTTTGTTATTTTCTAAATTCGGAAAATAATCCAAATACAGAAAATAAGAAATAGTAGGTAGTTTATGATTTTCAATAACGTAAACCTTTAGTCCATTTTTTAAGGAAAATGTTTTATACGCTGGTAAATGAATTTTACTAAGTGTAGTTGACTTTGGAGGTAAATCAATATTCTCCTCTTCGGCATTTAAGCTTAAAAACAAAGTGCAAAAGAAATAGATAGAAAAGCTAATTACAACTAAAATTCTCTTTAATTGGGTTTGGATTTTATTATACATAATGCTATTTCTTCTTTGGTGGTAGATAATTTAGAATCACTTTTTTATCCGAGATAAAATACTTTTTGGCGACTCTTTGAATATCTTCCTTTGTGATGACCAGAATTTTCTTATACTCGGTGTTAATTACTCCCGCATTTCCATAAAAGGTTTCATATTCAGCAAGATTTTGCGCAATCCCTGCAAGATTTGCATTAGAATCGAATATGATTCTTTGCACACGATTTTTAACTTTTTCTAATTCTCTATCTGTGACAAATTCAGTTTGAAGACGAAGCAATTCATCATTTAGATTCTTTGATACCTTTTCATAAGCTTCTTCATTCTTTGCGTAACAGGTAATCGAATAAAGCCCGTTATCCTCCATAGCATTATAGTAAGTTTCTGAATTTACGACTAGATCATTTTTAATTTTTAAATTTTGATTTAACCGAGAACTCTCTCCGTTTGATAAAATTAAGTCTATAAAAATGAACGGATAATAGTCATCTGTCCCTAGAGCCGGAGCATGAAAGGAATATGAGAGTGCAGGAAATTCAACATTGTAATAAACCGTTTTTGAAATTTCTTTCGCAAAAGGATTCTCTGAAATTCTCTCGCGCTGCAATTTCTTCTCCGATTTTGGAATGCGCTCAAAGTATTTTTTAATTAGCTTCTTTGCTTCTTTGATTTTAATATCGCCTGCGATTACTAAGACTGCATTCTCAGGCACATAGAATTTTTTATGAAAATCTTCAAATTCCTGCAGAGTAGCTTTATCAATGTATTGACTAGAACCAATTGGTAGCCAGCGATAGGGATGCTTTTGATAAGACATTTCATGTAGTATCTCTGTCAGATTACCATAAGGTTGATTGTCGAGCCTTTCCCTTCTTTCTTCCTTGACTACTTTCCGCTGTGTTTCTACGCCGCTTGCTTCAATTCTTAAATGGAGAAGTCTTTCTGATTCCATCCATAAAATAAGGGGAAGCTCGTTTGCAGGAAGAGAAGCATTGTAATACGTATAATCGAACGTAGTATGCGCGTTAGACTCACCACCTGCATTTA
>Ga0075160_10001621_pt1 | contig 13608 bp, 16 predicted proteins | sample JI91814C2DNA_FD_70969 | JGI IMG/M metagenome (GOLD analysis project Ga0075160, IMG submission 70969) | Wastewater effluent complex algal communities from Wisconsin, to seasonally profile nutrient transformation and Carbon sequestration -... | ecosystem: Engineered > WWTP > Effluent > Algae... | reverse complement strand
GGTTGATGCAACCAGTATGCGGGCTTTTTTAGCTTTTGCCAATCCTAAACAATTATGTGTTCCCAGTGAACTTACTTTTAAGGTCTGGATGGGAATTTTTAAATAATCTATCGGGCTTGCCGGAGATGCAAAGTGTAAAATATAATCGAGCTTGCCGGTTACGTGAATGAACTTAGAAACATCATGATGATAAAATTCAAACTCTTTTAATTTAAAAAGATGCTCGATGTTTTTAAGATCGCCGGTAATTAAATTATCCATACCCAGCACCTGGTAACCTTCTTTAATAAAGCGGTCACAAAGATGCGATCCTAAAAAGCCGGCAGCGCCTGTTATTAATACTCTTTTCATTTGATTTACAGATTATTGGTTATTTATTTTTTGATTACGTACTACGGAGAAATACAGTATACTGCCATTTAAAGGCAACAAAAAAACAACCAACCCCCACATTAACTTTGTTCTTTGATCTGTGAAATCACTTTTTGCTATGTTCACAATTGCTGATATGCAAATACGCAAAAGGAAAATTGAAAAAGCGATCCAAAAAATCAATCCATATTCAGGTTGAATGAGTTTCATATTTTAAGAAGTTACAACTTTTCTTCCCACACTCACATAGTGGAAACCAAGTTCTTCCATTTTGTTAAGATCGAACAGGTTTCTACCATCGAAAATTACTTTATTTTTCAGCAAAGACACGATGTTATTAAAGTCGGGTGTTCGAAACTCACTCCATTCTGTAGCAATTACCAGGGCATCGGCATCAACCAATGCATCATACTGACGATCAGCAAAGTTTATCTTGCCGGCATACATTGCTTTTACATTGTTCATCGCTTCAGGGTCGTAAGCGCTTACAGTGGCGCCTTCTGCCAGCAAGGCGTCAATAATAGTTAAAGCCGGTGCTTCACGAATGTCATCAGTATTTGGTTTAAAAGCCAGGCCCCAAACGGCAATTCTTTTGCCTTTCAGCTCATTGCCAAAATAATTTTTTATCTGCGGAACCAGGTGTAATTTCTGTTTTTCATTTACATCCATTACCGCATCCAATATCTTAAACTCGTAATTCACTTCGGCCGAAGATTTTGCCAGCGCCTGCACATCTTTTGGAAAGCAGCTGCCGCCATATCCTATACCGGGAAATAAAAACCTTTTGCCAATGCGTTCATCACTGCCAATGCCCTTGCGTACCATGTCCACATCGGCGCCTAACAGTTCGCACAGGTTAGCAATCTCATTCATAAAAGTGATCTTGGTTGCCAGGAATGAATTGGCTGCATACTTGGTAAGCTCTGCACTTTTTTCATCCATGTAAATGATAGGATTGCCCTGGCGTACAAATGGCAGGTACAATTCATTCAAAGCTTTTTTTGCTCTTTCAGATGTGGTACCGATCACCACACGGTCGGGCTTCATAAAATCATCTACGGCCACGCCTTCACGCAAAAATTCGGGGTTGGAAACGATATCAAATTCAACTTTTGCATTTCTTGCAACTGCAGCATGTACCTTTTCAGCAGTACCAACAGGTACGGTGCTTTTATCAATGATGATCACATAGTCGGAAATTATTTTTCCCAGGTCGTCGGCCACACCCAAAATATATTTCAGGTCGGCACTTCCATCTTCGCCGGGAGGTGTAGGCAGCGCCAGGAATATGATCTGAGCGCCGGCAATACCTTCAACTAAATTGGTTGTAAAATGCAGGCGGCCTTCTTTCTGGTTACGCAAAAAAAGTTTTTCCAGGCCAGGCTCATAAATGGTAAGCTCGCCACCATTCAGTTTATTGATCTTTGATGCATCAATGTCAACACAGGTAACGGTGTTACCAGTTTCTGCAAAACAGGTTCCGGTAACTAAGCCAACATAGCCGGTTCCAACTACTGCTATTTTCATAAGCGCTTGCTCCTGAACAGGAGTTTCTCTTTTAGGGGTTAAGAAACTATTTATTTACAAATTCCAATACTTTGCTTACTATAAAACTTTGTTGTTCTTCATCCAGTTCTGTATGAATGGGTAAAGAAATCACCCTTTCTGTCAGCCAGTCGGTAACCGGCAGATCGAAACTACTGCCACCAAAAGCATCAAACATTTTTTGCCTGTGGGCAGGAACCGGGTAGTATATCATAGATGGTACGCCTTGTTCGGCCAGGTACTGGTTTAGTCCATCACGGTCAACATCATTTAAAATCAGGGTGTATTGATGAAAAACGTGGTTATTGTTGCTATCTCTAAACGGAATAGTTATAAAATTATTTTCCGCAAAGGCATTATCATAAAAATCTGCTGCTTTTCTACGGGCAACAATGTATTCGTCCAGGTATTTCAGTTTAATATCCAGGATAGCGGCCTGCATGGCATCCAGCCTGCTGTTGCAGCCCACCACATCATGATAATAACGCTTGCTTTGTCCGTGCGATGCGATCATCCTTAATTTGGCTGCAAGTTCATCATCATCGGTAAACATGGCGCCACCATCTCCAAATGCACCCAGGTTTTTAGAGGGGTAAAAAGAGGTGCAGCCTATCTGACCGATGCTGCCAGTTTTCTTTACGGTGCCATTACTAAAAGTATAATCATTGCCAATAGCCTGTGCATTGTCTTCTATTACAGGTAAATTGTGTTTGGCAGCAATAGCCATAATTTTTTCCATATCGGCCGCATGGCCATACAAATGAACCGGTACAATGGCCTTTGTTTTTGAGGTGATCGCTTTTTCAATTGCTTCCGGATCTATACAAAATGTTGTTGGGTTTACTTCAACAAAAACTGGTTTGATATTCAGCAAAGCTGCCACTTCAACCGTAGCAATATAGGTAAAGGAAGGAGTGATCACTTCATCGCCTGGCTGCAGGCCCAGGGCCATCATGGCAATCTGCAATGCATCGGTACCGTTGGCACAGGGTATACAATGCTTACTGCCGTGGTATTTTGCCAGGTTTTCAGCAAAATCGTTCACCACTTTACCACCAATAAACATGGAGCTTTCCATAACTGCTATCACTGCAGCATCCACTTCTGTTTTTATTTTGTGGTATTGTGTTTTGGTATCAACCATTTGTAGGGGTCTCATATATATTATTTTATACGCCGCAAAGATAAGGATTGCTGCAGGAATGAAGAATTTGTAATATGGCAGCTTCAATTGAAAAATAGCCATTAGATTTGCCGGTATATCAATGCTTAGTAAATCTTTATATAACCTTTTCCTGTTCCTGTATTCATGCGGTATACGGGTTGTTGCTATTGCCAATCCCAAAGCAAGGAAATGGATACTGGGCCGCCGCAATATTTTCGATACTATCAACGAACAACGTTCAACAAGCAACGAACAACCAATATGGATGCACTGTGCCAGCCTGGGCGAGTTTGAGCAGGGGAGGCCTTTACTGGAAGCATTAAGAAGTCAAAATCCAAAAGTAAAAATAGTACTTACTTTTTTTTCACCGAGTGGATATGAAGTGATGAAAGATTACCGGGGAGCTGATCATGTTTTTTACCTGCCAATGGATTCACCGGTAAATGCAAAAAAGTTTCTTGATCCTGTTAACCCGTCATTGGTGCTTTGGGTAAAATATGAATACTGGTTTTATTATCTGGCTGAAATAAAAAAACGCAATATCCCTGTACTGCTTATATCCGGCATCTTCCGCAAAAAACAACCTTTCTTTAAATGGTATGGTGAGATATGGAGAAAAATGCTGGAAAGCTTTACACATTTTTTTGTGCAGAATACAGAATCCCAGCAATTACTCTCAACAATTGGATTTACAGAAAATGTAAGCCTGAATGGCGATACAAGGTTTGACAGGGTGCTGGAAATTGCTGATCATTTTACTGCAGTACCAGGCATTGCTGAATTTTGTGGCAATAGCCAGGTAATTGTTGCCGGCAGTACCTGGGAGGAAGATGAAATAGAATTATTGCATTTTGTGAACGTACATAAACAGGTAAAGTTTATCATTGCGCCGCATGAAATTGACAAGGCCAACCTGAAGGATGTAAAAGAAGAATTTCCTGATTCCATATTTTATTCTGAATTAAATAACGAACAACGAACAACGGACAGCGGTCAACCCAATGTTTTGATAATCGATAATATCGGCATGCTCTCACGCCTGTATAAGTATGCAACTGTAGCATACGTTGGTGGCGGGTATGGGGCCGACGGGGTTCACAATGTGCTGGAAGCTGCCGTGTATAGTAAACCAGTTGTATTTGGGCCGGTGTACGAAAAATTTGATGAAGCAACCGGACTGATAAATGCAGGAGGTGCTGTTAGTATTGATGGAGGTCCGGTGAAGCTTGAAAATATTCTGAATAATTTGCTGCAGGATGAAGCTGCAAGAAAAAAAATGGGAGAAGCAGCCCAACAATTTGTAAATGAAAATGCCGGGGCATCTAAAAAGATCATTCAGTTCATTCAGGAAAAACGCCTTTTAACCAGTTGATAAAACTGTGCAACCATCTCATTGCCGGCATCCCACCCGTTCTTTACTTTCAGTTCTCTTTGTATCCAGTATTCGGCTTCGGCAAAAATAGAAAAACTATTGATGGTCTTAATGCTTCTTTCGTAGGCAACTTCGTCACCACGGAATAGTTCATTGATGAATAAATAACGGTCATTTACACCAATCGCTTTTCTCAGATCCCTGATGGGCGCTTCTGTTAAAGTATCACCCAGGTCAATTTTAGATTGTTTCAGTTTTTCATTTACCGAAGCCTGGTTGCTTGCAACAACTTCATTGATCTCCCTGGATGTATCTTCCTTTTTGGGCTGTGGCTTATAGTCCTGCTGGTGAATAAGTGTGGGTATTTCTTCTTCGGGTTCAAAAACAATATGCGGCTTGCTGTGCACACTTATCTGCTGCATAGTTTCGGCATGGCGCTTGATCTCTTCCAGTTCGGCCTCTATTTCCGCTTCATCTACCTGCAATACTTCAATGATCTTCTCTTCGGCCACAGGTTCTGCTATTTCATTTTTTAATGCGGCCTCAACCGGTGGCGTAAACTGATTAGATACGGTAACTGCAACAGATTCCTGCTGAAATGCAGGCGCATGCTGCTGCAGGTGCAGTAATTCTGCCTGTAGCATCTGAACGGTAAGTAACAACTGATCGGCTGAAGCCTGTTGTGCAAACTGGTCCTGTAATTTTTTTATGAGTGTCTCCACTCTTTCCATGATATTATTATACTTTTGATGCCCATGCTTGAGGAGGCAATGTACAAATTATTGCTGCGGCCTCTAAGTTACTAACTGATTTTTAAAAAAAATACTTAAATGTTTATAGAGCCTAATTTAAAAGGAGAGCGGAGAGGCTGGATTGAAGTGATATGTGGCAGCATGTTCAGCGGCAAAACAGAAGAATTGATACGCAGGTTGAAGCGGGTTAAAATTGCAAACTTAAAAGTTGAAATATTTAAACCAGCGATTGATATACGGTACGACGAACAGAAAATTGTAAGTCATGATACAAATGCCATTCACTCCACACCGGTAGACAGCTCGCAGGCCGTATTACTGCTTGCCCAGGATGTAGATGTGGTGGGGATTGATGAGGCTCAGTTTTTTGATGCAGAGATCGCCAATGTTTGCGAACAACTGGCACTAAGGGGTATAAGGGTAATAGTTGCCGGGCTTGATATGGATTACCTGGGCAATCCCTTTGGACAAATGCCCAACCTGCTTGCCAAGGCAGATTATATAACCAAGCTGCACGCCATTTGCCAGGTTTGCGGCAATATTGCTAATGTTAGCTATCGCAAAATAGCCGAAGGGCCGCAGGTGCTTTTGGGCGAAAAGGATATTTATGAGCCACGCTGCAGGCATTGTGCACAGCTAAAGGATTAATACTATTATGGTCAAACGTGTCATTACACTTTTAAAAAAGGATATACTACTCGAGTTTAGGCAAAAGCATACATTTTACGGTGTGCTGCTTTATATAGCTTCTACCATTTTTGTACTCTATTTATCTATCGAAAGTCCCGATGCCAATGTTTGGAACGGTTTATTCTGGACAATTCAGTTATTTATATGTGTGAACGCCGTTGCAAAAAGTTTTTTGCAGGAGAGCAAGGGAAGGATGTTATATTTTTATTCAATAGCCTCGCCGGTTGAGTTTATTGTGGCCAAAATGCTGTATAACCTCTTGCTGATGGTGGTAATGAGCCTGCTAAGTCTGATGCTTTTTACTGTTTTTCTGGGTAATCCTGTGGAAAAAAGTGGATGGTTTATCGGAATAGTGGTTTTAGGTGGTGCCAGTATTAGTATTGTTTTTACTTTAATGAGTGCCATTGCTGCAAAAGCCCAACAAAATGCAGCACTGATCGCTATTTTGGGTTTCCCGGTAATATTGCCACAGCTTTTACTTTTAATGCGCTTAAGCAAGGCAGCTTTTGCAGAGGTATTCAGGCAGGGAGCGGTAATGCAGCTGTCACTTTTAATTTCGGGTCTCGATGTTTTGGTTATTGCCATGGCAGTAATTTTATTCCCGTATTTGTGGAAGGACTAGGTTAATAAAACCAATATTTTTTTTAATTCTTTGCAAAGGTTTACCCTAACTTTGCCCCACTTAATAAACTTCTTTTCTTGAAGAAAAACTGGTGGAAAATATTATCCCTTCTTTTGCTGATCTATACGGTTATTGCCGGTTACTTATGGAAAGTGCCTGACCTGCCAATCATTCACCAATCCATACGCAATCTTTATTTTCATGTGTGTATGTGGTTTGCGATGATGATATTATTTATTGTCAGTTTTGTTTACAGCATAAAATACCTGCGGGGATTTAACCTGCGCAACGATATTTATGCCAGCAATTTTGCTGCGGTGGGTACCTTTTTTGGAATACTGGGTTACTCTACAGGAGCCATTTGGGCCAACTATACCTGGGTTACAGATCAAAGCCAGTCTTTAGGAAGTGTTTTAAAAGAACCTAAACTAATAGGTGCAGCTATTTCATTGCTTATATATGGAGCTTATTTTGTTTTGAGGGGCTCATTTACTGACATGGATAAAAGAGCAAGGATCAGTGCTGTGTACAATATTTTTGCTTTTGCATTGCTTTTTCCAAGCATTTGGATAATACCCAGGCTTATTGGCAGCCTGCATCCGGGTGCACCAGGAAGCGATAGCGGTAACCCGGCACTAAATGCACAAAACGACCTTGACCTTGGTATGCGGCTGGTTTTTTATCCGGCAGTTATTGGCTGGACATTGCTGGGGGTATGGATAGCTAATTTAAAAATTCGTTTACAATTACTTAAAGATAAAACTTTGATAAATGAATAAGATAATCAGAAGTTTGTGCTTGCTGATCTTTGGCTTGCTGTGCAGCAGTATTTTGTTTGCACAGGACGCAAACCAGGAAGCTGATATAATGCGTGGTAATGGTAAAATTTATGTGGTGGTTGCCGTGTGCCTCACCATTTTGATAGGGTTGTTCCTGTATGTTTTTCTTTTAGACAGGAAAATAAGCAGGATGGAAAAAGGGAAAGAATAAAGTACAGTTTGGGGCGAAGGTAAAGATCAGATGTACGGACGCAGCCACAGTTTATAAGTACCCAAGTCTGAAGTTAAAAATACCAGGCCAGAATTTTAAATAACGATTGCTAATATAAAACCAATTTTATGAGTGCTCAACAGCCATACAGCTTTTTCCATAGCGTGGAAAGAAGCTTTGACAAAGCAGCCAAATTTACCAAATGGGATTTGGGAATCTTAGAACAGATTAAAGCCTGTAACAGTGTTTACCAGATGCGTTTTCCGGTAAAGCGTGATGATGGAAGTATTGAGGTAATTGAGGCATACCGTGTGCAACACAGTCATCACAAAGCACCTTGTAAGGGTGGTATCCGCTTCAGCGATGAAGTTAACCAGGATGAAGTAATGGCTTTGGCCAGTTTAATGACCTATAAATGCGCCATTGTGAATGTTCCCTTTGGTGGCGGTAAAGGTGGTATTAAGATCAATCCCCGCAAATACAGTGAATACGAACTGGAAAAGATCACCCGTCGTTATACATCTGAGCTGGTTAAGAAAAATTTCATTGGCCCGGGCATTGATGTACCGGCACCGGATTATGGAACCGGCTCACGTGAAATGGCATGGATCGTAGATACATACGCATCATTAAAACCAGGAGAAATAGATGCAGCAGGTTGTGTTACCGGTAAGCCTGTAACGCAGGGTGGTGTACGTGGCCGTACAGAAGCTACTGGCCTGGGTGTTTTCTTCGGTATTCGTGAAGTATGTAACATGCCCGATGTAATGCAAAAGCAGGGGCTTACTGTTGGTATAGAAGGAAAGTCTGTTGTAGTGCAGGGTATGGGTAATGTGGGATTTTATTGTTCAAAATTTTTCCGTGAGCATGGAGCCAAAGTGGTAGCCATTGCTGAATACGAAGGTGCTATTTACAAGGCCGATGGTTTGAATGAGGAAGAAGTATTTGCTCACAGAAAAGCAACCGGATCTATTTTAAATTTCCCGGGTGCAACCAACCTGGCTAAAAATACTGATGCGCTGGAACTGGAATGTGATATTTTAATTCCTGCTGCACTGGAGAATGTTATTAATGGTGATAATGCACCAAGAATAAAAGCAAAGATCATTGGCGAAGCTGCCAACGGGCCTTGTACACCGGAAGCTGATGAGGTTTTTGCAAAAAAAGGAATTTTATGTGTGCCTGATATGTACCTGAATGCAGGTGGTGTTACCGTAAGTTATTTTGAGTGGCTTAAGAACTTAAGCCATGTACGTTACGGCCGTATGGAAAAACGTTTTACAGAAAACCTGAACTCACATATCTTAGGCCAGATAGAAGAGCTGAGTGGAAAAAAAGTAAGTGATAAGGAAAAAGAATTCATCATGCATGGGCCCGAAGAGGTTGACCTGGTGCATAGCGGACTGGAAGAAACGATGATATCTGCCACACGTGAGATCATGGAAATATGGAAGAACAATCCTGAAATTCCGGATATGCGTACAGCTGCTTATGTAAGCGCCATTAACAAGGTTGCCATCAGTTACAGCGAGTTGGGTATTTTCCCATAAGATAAGATCGATAGATAATAAAAAATGTCCTGGTTTAACCAGGACATTTTTATATTAATGGGCTACAGTTTTTTGTTTCTCAGGATTATAATTTGGTAATGTTGATCTCTTCAATAACTTTTGTTTTCCTGTTGATGTTGTAAGTTACTGTTTTACCTGTTTTTTTGCCGGTAATTTCAAAATGTATCCTGGATGCTGACAGGTCTTCGGCATTAAATAAAAATTGTTTTGAAATTTTTCCGCCTTTTACGGTTTCATTGTAAAATACATAGCCGTTTTCATCAACAATGATGATGTTGAATTCATTCTCTTCTTCCGATCCTGAAAAATTCAGCTGGAACAAAGGCTGATTTTTTACTACGCCCATGTAATTTAATTCAACCGGTAAGGTTGAAATACTGTCGGGTGTTTTTTCTGCAAACAAGCTGGTAAAAGACAGCATTGAAAAAACGGCAACTGCGATGATTGTTTTAATCTGCTTCATAAAGTTTAATTTAATGGTTACTAATAATTACTGTTTAAAAAATTGATAGTAAACAATCGGAAAATCTTTCAGCTGGCAAACAAAGATTAAAGAAGCGGAACAGGTCCGTGGTTGTTGCAATTACAGATAGTAACTGCGTTTGATGATGTAAAAGTAGAACGGTTGTACTTGTGATGCAAACCAACCTGTATGGTGAATTGATTTGTCCAACATGAATTCAGAAGTCTGAAAAGCCTGTCAGTAAAGGATTTAGGGGTAATAATTGTATGACAGCCAAATCATTTTTACACAATGAAAAGCCCTTTTACTTAACATTACGTTCACAATGAAGCAGGTTCTATCAGGTCCCAGAGATTACCATAGAGATCTTCAAAAACGGCAACAGTGCCATATTCTTCTTTTGCAGGTGGGCGAACAAAATTTATCTTTTGCTCCAGCATGTTATGATAATCTCTCTGAAAATCATCTGTAAATAAAAATAAAAATACCCTGCCACCGGTTTGATTGCCCACCCTGCTTTTTTGTTCTTCGGTAGCAGCCTGAGCCAGCAACAGGCTGCATTGACCATCGCCTTTGGGCTTTACGAGTACCCAACGTTTTGTTTCGCTCAATTTTGTGTCTTCTACCAGGGTGAAGTTTAATTTTTGAGTATAAAATGCAATGGCCTCATCATAATTATCTACAACTAAGGCAATATGGGCAATGTGTTGGTTCATGGTTTATATTTTGTTAATGCGGAAGATATGATCATGGTTTCCGTGGCAATTCTTTTAATGCAGTACTGTTCTCCAGGTATAGCCTGAAGTTATGATCAGGCCTGTTTATAACATCATTGTGCTCTTTAAGGCTATGAATAAAAATAACCTGGTTTGTTTTCAGCATAGGTGTATGCACATCTTTTTCTTCAGCACTTATAAAAGGAATATTTTTCTCACTGAGCAACTGCATCATTTTATCGGAAACCCCATCTGTTCCGCCACCTTTGTTTGTGTACAGGTTTATAAACTGATGGGAAGGATTGGCCTGTATCCAGGCAGTGTATTTATCAACCTGGCTATACAAACCATCAAATAAAATAACCTGGCTTACTTCAACACCTCCGTTTTGTAAAATATATGCCATCACCCTGAAAGCCCCGCTGTGGCCTGCCAGTACAATATTTCCGGCCTTTGTTCTTTTGCTGATCATCTTTTCTGTTTGCAATTTATTCAGCACATCATTCAGCAGGTTTTTAAAAACATCTTTTTGCTCCAGTTTGCCACCATAACTGTCCGGCGCATTCCTGGTAGTTTCGGGTAATACCAATACAGCATTGCGGTTTGATGCCATGAACTGCTTTATCAATTCAAAGTAAGCAGCAGCGCTGTCAATATTATTTCGCCAGCCATGAAACCAGATAATTATATCAACCTGCCTGCCGGGTTTTAATTGTGGCGGAACTATAATCAGTACACTGCTGTCGCTGTAATGTTCGGCAGCTGTGTATAAAACCTTATCATAGATATGTCCCCCAGCCCTTGCTGTATCGGGAAAAGCAGTAAATGAAGAACTGATACGTAGAAGTTTTGGCGTAACTTCTGTTTGTGCAGATAATAGCAGGCACTGAAGAATAAACGCCGGTAACAGTATGACTTTCATCTTAAATAGTTGTGATAACAAGTTACTAAAGATGTATCATTTTTCTGCAGCAATTCAAAATACCAGGTATCGATTCTTGTAGTTTGTACCCGCTATAATTTCAATTTTGTATAAAGCGTATTTTGCACTAAGTTTAATAAAAAAAGCGATGAAAACACTGGAAGAACTTAAGACAGATAAAACGGTTTTTTCAATCGGACAGGCATTGTCTGATGGATGGGCTATAGTTGCCAAACACCTGGGATATTATATATTGGGTGGCATTATTGCAGTGGTCATTAGTGCTGCTGTTGGTGTAATACCTATTGTGGGAAATTTTGTAGACAGCCTGATTCTAAGCCCATGCCTGATGGCAGGTGCCATTTTTGTAACCTGGAATATTTCAAGAGGGAAAGGCTGGGCCGATTTTGGAGATATGTTCAAAGGCTTTAATTACCTGCAGCCACTGGCTATCAGTACTGCCATACAGGGAGTAATATCTTTGTTATTGATTGTACTGGTGTTTTTTAATTTTCTTCCCGAGCTTCTGAATCTATTTAAAATATCACAGGGTGCCAATGCATTTACCAGGCAGGAAGAAATCAGGGATGCTATTTTTGAATTGTTTAACGGTAAGTTCATTGTATCCTGCCTGATATTAACAGTTGCATTGTTATTCCTTTCTGCGTTATGGGCCTTTAAAAATCATTTTATTGTTGTTTATAAAATGGAAGCCTGGCCGGCAATGGAAATGTCACGCAGGATTGCCAGGCATAATTTGTGGCAACTGGTCGGGTTCTTTATACTGTTAGGCATTATCATTATCATTAGCGCCATACCTTGTGGTATTGGTTTATTATTCAGCCTGCCGTTGATGATCGGTTCTACGTACAGTGCATTTGCGCAAATTACCGGTTGCGACCAGGCAGATGAAATTAATGAGCAGATGTTTGACTTTATGGCTGATGAGAAAAAGGATATATAAACTTCCCGTTGCTTAATGTAGTTCTTTCCCGCATTCAAAACCATTCCAAAGCTTATTCAGATCTGTCCATACCGGATCAGTAAATGGCCTTGGTGAAATTTCATGAAACAGCATATACTTATTTACAGCGCTGCAAAATTTGAGGTGAACAATGCTGTTTAGTATTTGAGGCTGCACCCGCATGTAGTCAACCATTTTTATGGTTCCCTTAAAAGTCTGCAGATCGCCATTTTCGGATGCAACTTTGACAAATGAAGTTTCGGTAATATTCATTTTTGAGTTTGGTATGTGGAATTGCTGACTATTGCTGCGTACCAAACCATTATAATAATACTTCAGGTTATTTTCAACAATACTGTTGCTGATGTTTGGGTCAGCATCTATACACCATAAAAAGGCATAGGTCCAGTAATCATTCTTTGTTGAATCGCCCCAGCCGGGTGCAAACCGAATTTCCTCGTGACCTTTGTAATTGATCTCTGGTGCAAAACTAATTGGTATTGAAAAAACTTCTTTGGTCCATTTATCAGGCAATGGCAAGCTGTATTCAGCATAATCGGTTTTTTCTTTTTGTTTCTTTTCAGGAGTAGAATTACATGATAGTAAGAGTGAAACTGCAAACAAAAAAAGCACGTGTATTACTTTCATAATGGTTAATTTATTTTTAACGGGGGCCCTACAACCTGCATTTCATTATCGGTAAAAATTTTTGAAATTTCAGCAGGCGTAAGTTCATGATCCATGCCTGCCATGGTTACAAAAAAGTTTTCCAGTTTTCCGGCAGGCTGCATGGTTACAGTCATTTTTCCTTTTTCCGAAACCTGTGTCCAGGCATGAGGAACTTTGCGTGGTAAAAAAATACTGTCTCCGGTATTTAAAGTGTATTTATCTTCTCCCACCTGGAAATAATAAGAACCTTCCACTACATAAAAAACCTCATCCTGCAGGTGATGAATATGAAGCGGCGTTCCTTTGCCCGGCGAAAGGGAGGTCTGTTCAAATATGGCCAGGTCTCCATCAGTATCACTGCCTGAAACTTTTACATCCAGTATATTGGCATTAACACCCTTCAATTTTATATGGCCATGAATGCGGCCTTCGCCGGCATTGGTTTTAAAACCCTTTTCATTTCTGGCAATACTGTTTTGTATTGTAGAATAAGCCAACCGGGGTGTTGCAACCAAGGCCAATACGGATGCAATAAATTTATTTCTTTTCATAATTTTTCCGGTTTACAATCATTAAAATTCTGGCTCAGGGTTGTCGTGATTTTATACAAAAGCTTTTATATAGATCGCCCCAGTTGTTATTGTTATTATTATTGGGCAAACCCTGTGCGTTCAATAAAGCATCGGTATCATTGCCATCATATTTCCAAACCCAGCCTATAACAGAAATGCCGCGGTTATAAACTGAATCTAAAAAAGTGTTCGGGTTCATAAGTACACCTGTATTCAAGGGTGC
>Ga0075160_10001616_pt1 | contig 13635 bp, 3 predicted proteins | sample JI91814C2DNA_FD_70969 | JGI IMG/M metagenome (GOLD analysis project Ga0075160, IMG submission 70969) | Wastewater effluent complex algal communities from Wisconsin, to seasonally profile nutrient transformation and Carbon sequestration -... | ecosystem: Engineered > WWTP > Effluent > Algae... | reverse complement strand
AAAAGAATTTGGTGTGGTGGCCGGTATCAGTATTATGATCATTTTTGTTGTTTCCTTTATTTTATTACCTGCCGCACTGAGTTATTTACCTGCTCCCAAACCATCACAAACAAAATACCTGAATAATAAATGGCTCACCAGTTTTTTACTGCAGATCGAGCAATGGGTTTTTCATCATAAAAAGATGATCTATGGTATTACGGCTATTGTTTTAGTTTTTGCAATCGTGGGTATTTTTAAACTGAAGAGTGTTTCTTATATCGTTGATGATCTTCCTAAAACAGATAAAATATACACCGACATTAAATTTTTTGAGAAGCATTTTGGCGGAGTAATGCCACTGGAGATAGTTATAGATACCAGGAAGAGACAAGGTATCAGAAGTGAAAAGGTTGATATACATAAAATAGCCTTTTTCGAGGATTCCTTCCTGGTACAACAAAAAGATATAGCCAAACCGCTTTCGGTGGTTGATGGCATCAAATTCTTTTACCAGGCTGCCAGCGAAGGTATCGGCGATTCTACCTATACTTTACCGGCTTTTGGCAATCCCTTGCAGGAATTGCATAAACAACTGGTACAACTGAATGCCCGGCGCAGAAATAATGAGATGACGGCATCGGATTCTGCCACCAGTAAATTAATGGGTTCTTTTGTGGATAGCGGTGAGCAATATATCCGCATCAGCATGAGCATGGCTGATATCGGCACTCAAAAACTACCAGCATTGCTGGACAGTATTCAGCATAAAGCAAACGAAGTATTTGATACGGCTACTTATAAGGTACAACTTACCGGAACCAGCATTACCTTTTTAGAAGGCAGCCGGTTTATTGTGAACGGGTTAAAAGACAGCATATTCTGGGCCTTTGTGCTCATTGCATTTTGTATGCTTTACCTGTTCAAATCGCCCCGTATTTTAATATGCTCCCTTATTCCCAATGTAATACCGCTGGTAATTACAGCGGGTATCATGGGCTGGACAGGTATTCCCTTAAAACCCTCTACTGTATTGGTTTTTAGCGTGGCATTAGGCATAGCGGTTGATATTACCATCAGGTTTCTTGTAAATTATAAGCAGGAAATGCCTGCTTACAACAATCATGTGCAGGAAACTGTAAGTGCCACCATAAAAAATACAGGTTTGAGTATTCTATATACTGCCCTGGTTTTAATTGCCGGCTTTGTTATTTTTTGCGCAAGCGGGTTTGGCGGCACCAAGGCACTGGGCTGGTTAACCTCGGCAACCTTGCTTATAGCCACCCTTACCAACCTGGTTTTGTTACCCGTATTGCTGCTTTTATTTGCCCCTAAAAAAACAAGTGTAAAAAAGGGGTGATTTTTTTATAATCTGTTTATTATCAGCTGTTTTGTCAAATACCCGCCTGTAAAGCGCTTTTGCAAAAAGAAAAGCAGCAATAATGCCAATAAAATTGTCAAAGTATTTGATATTTACAGGGAATCTGAATTATATTTGTCGCCATAAACTATTAAGCAAATGAGAAAATTGATTTTAATCGTATCGGCTGTATTTGTATTCGTACTAAATGCTGCCGCCCAAAACCGTACAGTAACAGGTAAGGTCACTGACGAAAAAGGAGCTCCGCTGGAAGGAGTTTCTGTTACTTCTGCAAACGGTAAACAGGGAACCCAAACTGACAAAGACGGTATGTACAGTATTTCGGTACCAACTGCAGTAAAAAATCTGACTTTTTCCAATGTAAACTTTGCATCGCAAACCAAGTCAATTGGAAATAATACTGTTATAAACATCACTTTAAGGTCTGTTGACTCTAAACTGGAAGAAATAGTGGTAGTAGGTTATGCCACACAAAAGCGTAAAGAGGTTACCGGAAGTGTTGCATCAGTTAAAGGACAGGCAGTAGCAGAAAAACCAGTTCAAAGCTTTGAACAAGCTTTGGCAGGACGTGCAGCTGGTGTTCAGATCACTATTCCAAGTGGCGTATTGAATACTCCCCCAGTTTTCCGTATACGTGGTGTCAATTCAATTTCTTTAAGTTCATCTCCTTTGATCATTGTTGATGGTACGCCTGTAACTACAGGTGATCTGGCAGGCTCAAATGCTGCCGGTAATGCATTGGCAAGTATCAATCCCGCAGATATTGAAAGTATGGATATTGCCAAGGATGCAGCTGCTACAGCTGTTTACGGAAGCCGTGCAGCCAATGGCGTTGTTTTTATCACAACAAAGAGAGGCCGGGCTGGCAAAACCAAGGTTAACTATAATGCATCGGTAGGTTTTACCAGTGTTTATGGTGTTCCGGAGGTTTTAAATGCACAACAGTATACTGATTATAAAAATTATGTAGCATCTACCACATTGGGTGTTAATACAACTAACCCTGCAGGTGCCGGGTATGTTAAGTATAACCTGACTGCGGGACCAGATGGCAACCCCATTAATACCAATTGGGCTAATGTTATCTATCGCCAGGGTTTTAACCAGGACCATAACCTGAATGTATCGGGTGGAAGTGATAATACATCTTACTATTTCTCTGCAGGTTATACCAGCCAGGAAGGTATTTTAAAGAATAATGATTTTACCCGTAAGAATATATTGATGAATGTGGATACAAGGGTCAGCAAACTGATATCCCTTGGCGGTAAAATCTCATACTCTAACGAACGTAACCGAGTTGCATCAGCTACCGGTTCATTAGGTGATGCATTTGCAACAGGTGGTTTTGGGCGTCTGGCACTGGCAAATTCTCCTAATATCAGTCCATATAATAATGATGGATCTTACAATTTAAGTACGGCTGGTAATTTCATTGGGCAGCAGGGTAATGCGTTGAGTACAGGCCAGGTTGGTTTTTACAATCCGGCATATCTTTTCGACAAAAACCGTTCAAACAGTGAAACCAACCATATCCAGGGTAATGTAAATATCCAGATCAAACCTTTTAACTGGCTTACCTTTAAATCGTTATATGGTATCGACTATATATTGGTTGACAATGACATTTTCCGTGATGCAAAGCATGGCGATGGTGTTACAAACGCTGGTGATGCATTTGCAACTTTAAGCAAATTTAAAAGATGGACCTGGAGTAATACTTTACAGATTGACAAGACCTTTAAAGATAAACACAGTTTCAGGATATTGGGTGGTCTGGAGCAGGATCGCAGGACAACTGCAGGTTTTGGTTTAACCCGCCGTGTTGTTACCGATCCTGTGTATAATGTAATACAGGGTGGATTTACAACAGATGTGAACAGTGGTCTTGCTCTTGGAGAGAACTATCTTCAATCTTCATTTGGTACGTTTAACTATAACTATAACAAAAAATATTACGTTAGTGCCAACCTGCGCCAGGATCAATATTCTGCCTTACCTGGTCAGAAAGAAACCTTCTACGGATTTTCTGCGGCCTGGGAAGTTAGCCAGGAAAAATTCTGGGGAAATGCTATCCGTAAGGTATTCTCAAGCCTTAAGCTAAGGGGAAGCTTTGGTAAAGTGGGTAACACTGCCGGTATCGGAGATTTTGCAACTTATTCAACATTCAACTCTGCGGGTGTTTATGGCGGAAATCCTATCCTCTCATTTAACCAGGCAGGGAACCCCAACCTGAAATGGGAAACCAGCAAGAAATTCGACCTCGGTGCCAATATCGGGTTCTTCAAAGACAGGATGAACCTGGAAATAACATATTACAAGAATAATATTTCAGGCCTGATCTTAAATGTACCTCAGTCTCCATCAGCAGGTGTACCAAACAACGTTCCTCAAAACGTTGGTAAAATGTACAACAAGGGTATTGAGTTAACACTTTCGGGCAATATTGTGAATACCAAGAACTTTACCTGGACTACCAATTTCAACTATACCAACAACCAGAATGAAGTAACAGCACTGGCGCCGGGACTTACCGAAATACTTACTGGTACAGGTGGACTGGAAACGGTTAACAGAACTGCAGTAGGATATCCGGCAGGCTATCTTTGGGTGGTTCGTTCAGGCGGTGCAGACCCGGCAACCGGCAGAAGAATATTATATAATAAAGTGGGCAATACTATATTATACCGCTTTGGAACTTTACCTGCAGGTGAATTTAATTATCAAAATACTGATGGTACAAGGTATAACTTAGCGTCTGGTGCTGCAACCACGATTAATGCAGCTGCTGATGCGGTAATGTACGCCAATCCAACACCAAAAGCCTCTGGCGGTTTCAGCAATACTTTCAGGTACAAAGGATTTGACCTCGATGTACTGTTCACTTACCAGGCTGGCTTCTCTCTTTATTATGGAACCAATGCAGGTCTTTTTGACCAACGTTTCTGGAACAATTCTGTAAGGGTATTGGAAGGCTGGAGGAAATTTGGCGATATTACAGATATACCTAAACCTGTTTATGGTGATAACGTATCTAACGGTTCTGGCTTACCGATCAGCTTCAATGTATTTAAAGGCGACTTCATAAAACTGAAAAACCTGACCCTGGGCTACAATATTCCTGCAGACCTGCTGAAAAAAGTTAAAATAACCAATGCAAGGTTTTATGTAAGTGGTCAAAACCTGTACATCTTCACCAAATATCCGGGTCCTGATCCTGAAGTATCTTCAAACGGAAATGGAGCTGCAACCGGCCAGGGTGTTGACAGGAATACACTTGCAAACGGACGTACGATGACTGTTGGATTAAATGTTGGTTTCTAATAAACTGTAACTCATAAAAAAAAATTTTTTCGGCATGAAAAAGAAAATCAAATATATTATAGCCTTAAGCCTGGTTTTAATTTCCGGCGTCTCTTGTAAAAAGGAATATCTTACACCGGTTCCACAAACTGTTGTAAGTGATGCAACAGCTTTTGATACACCCGAACGTATTTTGGGTAACGTAAGAAGTTTATATTTTAACGCTAAAGGTGGTAGTTTTTATGCAGGCCGCTATATTGTATACGGCGATATACGTGGGGAAGACTTTATTAATGAAACCGGTAACCTGGTAACAGGTGCTGATGTATGGTCTTTAAACCCTACTGGTACCTCAACCAACTCTGTGATCAATCTCTGGGCCCAGGCATATTTCACTATTAATCTTTGCAATGTTACCATTGAGGGAGTTGCAGCCAAAGGACCGACTGTTGTGGGTGCAACTTTAACCAATAACTATCTTGGTGAAGCCAGGTTTATCAGGGCATTGTGCTATTATAGCCTGCTTCAGTATTATGCCAGGCCTTATGCAGATGGAGCTGGTAGCAAGCCTGGTTTGCCGCTTCGTTTAACCAGTATCAAAGGTCCGGGATTTTCTGACCTGGCAAGGAGTACGGTAGCCCAAGTGTATGCACAAATTATCGATGACCTTAATTTCGCCGAAACAAACCTGCCATTAACCAATGCCAGTGCTGAATTGAATACTACCCGTGCACATCGCAACACTGCCATCGCACTTAAAACAAGGGTGTACCTGTCAATGCAGAATTACGCAGCTGTAATAACTGAGGCAAATAAAATTGTTAGTGCTTCAGCTCCTTTTACTGCAACGAACCCTGTTACTCCCGGACCTGCCGGTGTAAATCATGCACTGCAACCAGTCATCACTACAATTTTTACAACAACATACAATACTACAGAATCAATTTTCTCATTTCCTATGAGTGCTGCTTCTGGCGATAACCCGGGTACGCAAAACCAGCTTGGCTTTTATTTTTTACGAAACGGGTCAAATCCGGGTAGTGCCGAATATTCTTTAAACCCAGCTGGCATTGTGAGTGATTCTGTTTTTTCAGCAACCAGTGCTGATGCAAGAAAAGGTCTTGTATTTAACAACCTTACTAATGGGAAAAGATTTGTAAATAAGTATCAGCTTCCTTCACCTTTTCTTGATTATGCGCCGGTTATCCGTTATTCAGAAGTTTTACTGAACCTGGCTGAAGCGCTGGCAAGAACAAATGCTGCAACTGCTGATCCAAGGGGGCTGGCATTGCTCAGGGCTGTTCGCTTGCGCTCAAATCCGGCTGCAGCCACCATTAATGCAGCTACCCAGGCGCAACTAATTGCTATGATTATGCAGGAAAGAAGAATTGAATTCCTGGGTGAAGGTCTTCGTAACAACGACCTCATGCGTTTATTGCAAACCATCCCTGCAAAAGGGTCGGTTCCGGCAAAAGCGCCTTCAGACCAGGGTTATATCTGGCCTATTTCTGCCAATGAAATGTCTTTAAATAAATTGATGACAGATAATTAAAAACGTTTTTAGTACAAAGAAAATCCGGTCGGCTTATGCGACCGGATTTTTTATTGCCTGCTGGTCATTTAACAGGTTGCCTGAACTATTATAGTGAAATCAGACGTGCATAAGCCGGTAAACCCGGCTTTATTCAGGAATTAATAAATATATGGGTGTTTTCAACAGCTGTATACAGGTGAATGAACGGTATATAAATAAAATGTGTATCCGTATTTTGTGTATGATTAAAGCTACCTGTAATGGTTATACTGTTTATAGATTAGCACTTAAAATTATATTTTTGCAAAACAATATGGAGACTAAACAGTACGTGTAAATGATAATAAGAAAACAATTTGTATAGTTCAGATGGAATCTATAATTTCACGCAGTAATCAGATATTTGTATTTGATTTCCCTCCCCCAATCAAACAGAAACTACCGGTTGCAAATTACCGGGTATTCAGATAAAATTTATTCATATAAAACCAGTTATTATTATAGCCGGATCAAAAATTAACTGTTAAACCAATTTTACAACCTTAATAAAACGGGGCTTACCGACAGTTTGAAAAACTGTTACATATGTTGCCCCAAATGATAGAAATACCCAAAACTCTTACAACTCAATTAAACCCTAAACCATGTTGAGATCTTTACTCCTTAGTATCGCAGTATTTTGCTTTATCGGAACCTTTGCGCAGGCGCCAACTGCAGGCTTATTAGCCTATTGGCCATTTACCGGAAATTACAATAATGCCGGACCGGCCAATGTAACTGCAGCGGGTTTTGGTACCAGTTTAACAACGGGCTATGCCAATACCCCCAATACGGCAGTGCAGTGTGCCGGTAACGTGAATTCTTATGTAAACTTTACAGATGATGGAAGTGTAGATTTTGCCGGGTCGGCCAATTTTACAACTACTTTTGGTTTTTTCTTTAATGGTAGCAGCACGGGTGGGTTAATTGATAATTGCCTGAATTACGGTGGCTGGGGTGTATGGCTTTGGTCAACAGTACCCGGAACCTGGAACCTGCAATTTAATTACAAAAATGCTTCTGTTGGTAGTGCAGCAGCTACTAATTTTTCTTTAAATGCCTGGCACCATGTGGCAGCTGTAAGAAACAATGGTACTATTTCTCTTTATATAGATGGTGTACTCCGGCTTTCTGCTTCAGAAGGCTCGACGGCTCCCAGCTATCCGCTCAATATGATATCGGGGGCATTTTCTTTTGCCGGTTTCTCACCACCCAGGTATAATCCCTTAAACGGTAAAGTAGATGAGATCAGGATATATAACCGTGCATTGACGGCACTTGAAATTCAGCAGACATCTGATGAATTTTTTAATGTAGTTTCCTGTACTCCTCCAACGATGAATACAGTGGCAGACCAGTTGGTTTGTAACAACTCATCTACAGCTGCCATCAACTTCAGTGGATCAGATCCGCTGGCCAACTATAACTGGACAAATAATAACCCCTCTATTGGCCTTGCGGCCAGTGGCAGTGGCAATATAGCTTCGTTTACAGCAACCAATGCAACCAATGCACCGGTAACAGCAACCATAACAGTTACACCAACTTCTGCAGGATCAACTCCTGTAACACAAACTTTTTCCTATACGGGTGCGGTGCAAACATGGACCGTGCCACCGGGCGTTACCTCTATTAGTGTGGATGCAAGCGGTGCAGCAGGCATGGCCAATACAAACAATGATGCCATAGGTGGTAAAGGAGGACGTGTGCAGGCAACGCTTACCGTTGTGCCTGGCGAAGTATTACAAATAAAAGTAGGTCAGGGTGGTAATGTATCCGCAACAGGTGGATACAACGGAGGAGCAAATGGAGGAAATACCGGATGTGCCCTTGCAACCGGTGGCGGTGGTGGTGGTTCTTCTGATATTTTAAGAGCGCCCTACAATTTAGCAAACAGAATTTTAGTAGCTGGTGGCGGCGGTGGTGCCGGTGGTGCAAGAAGAGCGGGATGTGGCCCGGGTTCTGGTGGTGGTGGTGGTGGTGGTTACTACGGCGGCGGCGGTGGTGGCGGATATATGGGAACAGCAGGTAGTGGCGGAACCCAATTAGCCGGTGGTTCCGGCGGTATTTTAGGTTTTACCGGAGGAGTTAATGGCACAGCAGGTTCATCAGGCCTTGGTGGAGCAGGTGGTGGTACCATAACCAATAACCAGACTGCCGACGAACCGGGTACTAATGGAGGTGATGGAGGAAATACTACCGGTGCAAACGGAACATCCAGTACAACCTGGACCGGTGGTGGCGGTGGCGGTGGAAGCAGTTACACCATATCCGGTGCAACGGGTGTTATACACACACAGGGTTATCAATCCGGCAACGGCCAGGTGGTAATAAGTTATGTTACAGCATGCGATGGGCCTCCGGAAACTTTCACTATTACGGTTAACCCAATCCCAACTGTAAATACAGTATCTAACCAGGTTGTATGTAACGGAACTTCAACTGCAGCTGTTAATTTCAGTGGTGCGGTTGCTGGTACCAGCTACAATTGGACAAACAATACCCCATCCATTGGCCTTGCTGCCAGTGGTACGGGTAATATAGCTTCCTTTACCGCTACAAATGCATCGAATGCACCTGTAACAGCAACGATAACGGTAACACCGACTACGGGGGCCGCTTTTAGTGCCGATCAAAGCCAGTTAACCGGCAATACCTGCATGGCAAGCTTCGCCCAGACAGGTCTGGCGCAGTCCTTCAGGCCGGTTGCAAATTCGATCTGTGGAGCAAGAATATTCCTTACTTCAGGCATTGGTAGTGGTACGGGTAATATAACCATCCAGTTATATACCAATCTGCCCAATGCAGGCGGAGTTTTGATGGCGCAGGGAACCGTGAATGGTATTGGTGCAGGACAGTGGGCGCAGGTAAGCTGGCCATCCATAGCTGTAACACCGGCTACCACCTATTACCTGGTGTTTACATCAACCAACTCCAGTTTATGTGTATCCGGAAATACAGGCAATCCTTATCCAAACGGGCAGGTATATGCCAATGCGGGTTACGGTTCATTTCCGACATTTGACTATACTTTTGAAACCTTTGTCTGCGGAGTTTTGTGTACAGGTGCCCCAACAACGTTTACTTACACAGTAAACCCAACCCCAACCGTAAATGCAGTAACCAGCCAGGTAGTATGTAACAATACATCAACTGCTGCGGTTAATTTCAGTGGATCTGTACCAGGTACAATTTATAACTGGGCTAATAATAATACAACTATTGGCCTTGCAGCAGCAGGTACTGGTAATATAGCAAGCTTTACAGCCACCAATGCAACTAATGCGCCGGTGACAGCAACGATAACAGTAACACCAAGCTATACCAATGCAGGAACTACCTGTACCGGTACTCCAATTACATTTACTATAACAGTTAATCCTACAGCAACTGTAAGTGCCGTCAACAGCCAGGAATTATGTAACGGAGCTTCCACAGCAGCCATTAATTTCAGCGGCGCTGTGGCTGGTACTATATACAACTGGACCAATAATACCCCAACCATCGGCCTTGCGGCTGCCGGATCGGGCAATATAGCATCCTTTACAGCAACGAATGCAAGCAATGCGCCGGTAGTGGCAACGATAACTGTCACACCTTCATATACCAATGCTGGAACAACCTGTACCGGTACGCCGATCACTTTTACGATAACTGTTAACCCAATACCAAGCGTAAATGCTGTTGCCAATCAGACAGTTTGTAATAATTCAGCAACAACTGCGGTTATATTCAGCGGATCAATTGCGGGTACTACTTATAACTGGACGAACAGTACGCCATCCATCGGCCTGGCTGCCAGTGGTACGGGCGATATAGCATCCTTTACAGCCACCAATGCAACCAATGCACCGGTAACGGCAACCATTACCGTAACCCCAAGTTTTAATACCAATGCACAATTAGTATCTCAATATAATCCGGTTGGTTTCAGTCCATCCACCACACCTGTTCCGCCAACCAATGTTGCGCCCGGCTACAGTGCTTCAGGCCTTTCGCAAACAGGGTATTTAAACACGTCTAATACGAATGTTTGGCCGCTGGGGCGAATCAGTAATTCTGCAACCATTGTAACTACTCAATATGTTCAGTTTACAGTTACTGTTCCTGCGGGAACAGCCATGAACCGGGTTGAGTATAATAAACGGTCTTATTTTGGTACGGCGGCTACTGCTGCAGCCATCCGTTCAAGCCTGGATGGTTTTGCAGCCGATATAGCCAGTATTCCTGTTAACCCGGCCGGGGTTCAAAACCTGGTATTTAATATTTCTTCGCTCAACAATATTTCCGGTGCTGTTACCTTCCGGATATATTTCTGGGGAGCGCCTTCTGTAAGTGACTTTTGCGATTTAAACAGTACCGCATCCGGAGGAACCGGATTAAGGGTATATGCAAACCCGGTTACATGCACCGGCACACCAACAACTTTTACTTATACGGTTAATCCTACTCCTGATGTGGCACAACCTGCCAACCAGGTTGTATGTAACAATGGTGCAACAGCGCCCGTTAACTTTACGGGTTCGGTTGCCGGAACCATATTTAACTGGACGAACAATACGCCTTCGATTGGCTTAGCTGCCAGTGGAACGGGCAATATTGCAAGCTTTACCGCAACCAATGCAACCAATGCACCGGTAACAGCAACCATTAATGTTACTCCTACAACAACTGGCAGTGGGTTGCAGACATTTAATTATACCGGTGCCATGCAAACATGGGTAGTTCCTCCAGGGGTTACTTCCATTAATGTAGATGTACAGGGAGCCCAGGGAGGAACCGGTTTTGGATTATTTTCGAATGGCGGTATTGGTGGCCTGGGTGGAAGAGTGAGGGCTACTTTACCGGTAACGCCTGGTACAACACTGAATATTTTTGTAGGTGGAACGCCTTCACCATCAGTAAACCTGGCAGGCTTTAATGGCGGAGGAACCGGGCTGGCAGCAGCACAAAGTACCGGTGGTGGCGGTGGTGGTGCCAGTGATATACGCATTGGTGGAACCACATTTAATGACCGGGTTATTGTAGCCGGCGGTGGTGGCGGAAGTGCACAGGGTTCGGGCGGTGCAGGCGGAGGACTTGTGGGAGGTGATGGCTCAAATCTCGGAAATATTACTACTATTGCGAAAGGTGGCACGCAGGCTGCGGGAGGTGCAGGTGGACTTTATAATAATGGTAGCTGTGCGCCTGGTACAACCGCACCATCAGGTGTATTTGGCATTGGAGGTAATGGAATAACAGGAACGGGCATACCTTGTACTACGCTGGGAAGCAGTGGCGGTGGCGGTGGTTACTATGGTGGTGGCGGTATGCAAACAAACGGAGCAGGCGGAGGAAGCAGTTATGCTGCACCTGCTGCAACCGGTGTTTTACATACACAGGGGTTCAAAACCGGAGACGGATCTGTTACTATCAGTTACAGTGCGGTGTCATGTACGGGAACACCTAAATCTTTTACGATCACAGTTAATCCAACACCAACCGTAAATGCGGTAGCCAACCAGGTGATCTGCAATAATGGTTCAACAACTGCGGTTAACTTCAGTGGTTTTGTTCCGGGTACAGTTTATAACTGGACAAACAATACGCCATCCATTGGTCTTGGAGCATCGGGCACCGGCAATATCGCCAGCTTCACTGCTACCAATGCAACCAATGCACCAGTGGTTGCAACGATAACGGTTACACCAAGCTACACCAATGCAGGTACCACCTGTACGGGCACGGCCATAACATTTACGATCACGGTAAATCCAGCGCCAACTGTAAATGCGGTAGCTAACCAGGTGATCTGCAATAATGGTTCAACAACTGCTGTTAACTTCAGTGGTTTTGTTCCGGGTACAGTTTATAACTGGACAAACAACACAACATCCATTGGTCTTGGAGCATCTGGCACCGGCAATATCGCCAGCTTTACTGCTACCAATGCAACCAATGCACCAGTGGTTGCAACGATAACTGTTACACCAAGCTACACCAATGCAGGTACCACCTGTACGGGCACAGCCATAACATTTACGATCACAGTTAATCCTGTACCGCAGGTAAATCAGCCTGCTAACCAGGTAATATGTAACAATACTTCTTTCCTGCCTACCAACTTTACAACCCCAACAAGTGGCGGTGTAGTAATGTATGCATGGACCAATAACAATGCAAGCATTGGCCTGGGTGCCAGCGGAACAGGCAATATACCTGGCTTTATTGGCACCAATGCCACTAATGCTCCTGAAGTTGCCACAGTTACGGTAACACCAACTATTATTACAGCAGGCAGTCCGGCCCTTGCAGCCTATCCTTTAGAAACTGGCCTGGCAGAAGCGACGGGTAATTTTGGTAATGTTTTATTACAGGGCAATCCAACAGCACCTACTGCGCCTTCAGCAGGTAACCCACTTTGCCAGAATGGGATTTATATTGGCAGTGCGAACGGGCAGAATATAATAACCCCTAATATCTCAACGCTTAACCCTGCTAGTTTTACCCTATCAGTTGATTTCAGGGTAAGTGCATTTGGATCACAGCCGGTGATCATGGGAGGTAATTCCTTCCGGTGGATCGGTATTTACATGAACGGAAGCAATATTGGTATTAAGTGGAATAACAGCAATACTGCTTTTTCTGGCACAACAGTAAACCTGAACCAATGGTATAATGCCAAAATAATCTTTACCAATAATACCGCTTACCTGTTACTGGATGGAAACCTCATTCAAACACAGGCTACCGGGGTGCTAAACACCGGAAATAATCACAACTTTACTACCAATGATTTTTCTACCGGCAGGGCATTTAACGGATGTATCCGCAACCTGGTAATATCTGGTAACCAGACATGTGCCGGTGGTACTCCAAAAACATTTACCTATACCGTTAACCCCACAGCAACTATTAACCCGGTTGCCAACCAGGTATTGTGTAATGGAGCCAACAGCGCTGCTGTAAACTTTACCAGCCCCACAACAGGTGGTACAATCGTTTACAACTGGACCAACAGCAATACAGCGATCGGTTTAGCTGCTTCAGGCACGGGTGATTTACCGGTGTTTGTAGCAACCAATAGCGGCAATGCGCCAATCAGCGGAACGATAACTGTAACGCCTACCTACACTAATGCAGGCGTAAGCTGCGTAGGCACCCCTATCACATTTACCATTACAGTTAATCCACCACCGGTGGTTAATCCTGTAGCGAGCCAGGTAGTATGTAACGGAGCGCCGACAGCTAATATTAATTTCACTACACCATCCAGCGGTGGAACAGCGGTGTTCAACTGGACCAATAATACCCCATCAATCGGCCTGGCAGCAGCGGGTACGGGCGATATCTTATCGTTCAATGCGACCAATGCAACCAATGCACCGGTAGTGGCAACGATCACCGTAACGATGGATTA
>Ga0075160_10001612_pt1 | contig 13651 bp, 10 predicted proteins | sample JI91814C2DNA_FD_70969 | JGI IMG/M metagenome (GOLD analysis project Ga0075160, IMG submission 70969) | Wastewater effluent complex algal communities from Wisconsin, to seasonally profile nutrient transformation and Carbon sequestration -... | ecosystem: Engineered > WWTP > Effluent > Algae... | reverse complement strand
CATGATTGAAATGGCGGAAGGGAAATCGGCGAACTTTACCACTCGGCCGGTTGCCGTTCGCGGCACGTTCATCATCGACAGCGAAAGCTATCAGTATCCTGATGGCGGACATTATGCGATCTACAAGATGATTGCGACCGAAGTGAAGTAATCGATTTCACTACATGTCAAACCGCTTCAGCTCTCTATTGGGATAGCTGCTCTAATTGATCCAGCCACGCTCGAACACTGGCATCGCTTGGCATGCGCCAATCACCGCGGGGCGACAAACTTACGCTTCCCACCTTCGGACCATCGGGGATGCAACTGCGTTTGAATTGATTCTGGAAGAACCGCCGGTAAAACGTCCGCAGCGATTCGACAATCTCTTGGCGTTGATAGACGCGACTAAAATGGGCCTGCTCCGCCAAAGAGACAATTTTGGTTGGCGCGTAACCGTATCGAATCATGCTATGCAAAAAGAAGTCATGCAGCTCATAGGGCCCCAGCACCGCTTCGGTCGATTGTTGGATTTCCCCTTTAGCCGACGGTGGGAGTAGCTCAGGTGAAATAGGGGTCGCCGAAATGCTGTGGAGAACTTCACGAATCTCGCCCGTGAATTGATTCTCAGCCACGAAGTCAATCAAAAAGCGAACCAGTGTTTTGGGTATCGAAGCGTTGACGTTGTACATCGACATGTGATCTCCATTATAGGTCGACCACCCCAATGCACTTTCACTAAGGTCACCCGTTCCCAGCACAAATCCACCGCTCATCAACAACAAAGTCCGCAAGCGAGCTTGCACGTTTTCGAATACCAAATCATGCCGCTCTTTCTCTGACAATTGCTGAAGCTTGGTTTGCACTTGCTCCATGGTGCAGCCGCTCAAATCGAGTCCAAACGGTTTATGCCCCAGTGCAGAGAATGTATTGAGGGCCAATTCCCGAATATCTTGTTCATGCGAGGTGATACCAAGCAGCTTCATCAATTGTTTGGCATTCTCGAGCGTGCGATCCGTGGTCCCAAATCCTGGCAACGTCCAGCCCACAATCCGCTGCGGTGATTGCCCGAGATGACTGAGCGTCTTACAAGCGACCAACAACGCTAACGTACTATCAAGTCCCCCCGACACGCCAATCTGTAACGGCGAGTGGCTCGGCAATTGTTGTAGACGTTTCGCCAGGGCGGCGCATTGAATTCCAAAAACCTCTTCGCAGCGAGCCTTCAAAATGCGAGGATCTTTGGGAACAAACGGATGAGCGTTAATAACTCGCCTCACGTCAGCGGGGTGCGGTTTTAATTTCAGAGGTATGCGCTTTGTGGGCTGCAGCGCATCTGTTCGGCTTTGATGAAAGGTCCCTTGGATTCTGCGATCATGCTCCATTCTTTCGATATCGATATCAGCCGTGACGAAGCCGCCGTTCAATGGGAGTGGACCGCCATCTCCTACACGCGAAGATTCGGCCAACACAGTGCCGCATTCTGCGATAAGCGAATGTCCACCGAACACAACATCGGTGGTCGATTCGCTAGGCCCCGCACTGCAATATGCATACGCGGCCAAACATCGCCCCGATTGGCTCGCAACCAAATGTCGTCTCCATTCCGCCTTGCCAATCGTTTCGTTGCTCGCTGACAAATTGAGCAATACGTTTGCTCCTGCAAGAGCTTGTAAGGAGCTAGGTGGTATGGGCATCCATAGATCTTCACAAATCTCGACGCCAATTACGACGCCTTCGTCTTCGAGCAACCAATCAATACCGAAATGTGTCGAACCATAACCTTCGATGTAAACTTCGGCAGGCTCGCGACCATCGGCGGCATGGAACCAACGGGCTTCGTAGAATTCTTGGTAGTTGGGAAGATATTGTTTTGGAATGATGCCGAGAATTTCTCCCGACTGCAAACAAGCAGCAACGTTGTACAGTTTGCCACCAACGCTGAATGGAAAGCCAACGACGAGCAAACTTGAATTATGGCGGGTCGCTTTAAGCAATTGAAGCAAACTGGTAAGAGCTTGATCGAGCAATACGTTTTGAGCGAATAAGTCACCGCACGAATAGCCCGTTAAGCACAGCTCGGGAAAGAGAAGAATTTGGCTATCCGAGTGCTTTTCACAGGCCGCTAAAATCGCTTGTAAATTGGCGGCAGGATCTCCCACGACAACCACGGGGCTTACTGCAGTAACTCGAACTAAACCCGAAATGGACATCTCTTTTCCTTTCGTAACCTCTTGGCTCGATGGGCTCAGTTCGTTATTTGACATCCTAAGCGGTTTCCCTTGTAGCCCTGAGACCGCTTCTTGGCAAAGAAACTTGGGTTTGCAAGATACCAACGCACGGTCCGCGCTAACCCTTCTTTCCACGAAATTTCTTTCTCCCAGCCCAATGCATCCTGCAGTGGTTTTCCCGACATCGCATAGCGAATATCGTGACCTGGCCGATCTTCTACATGCACTACCTTGGACGTTCGTTTCGCATTTACGCGATTCGGGGACATTTCCTGCAACGCTTTTTCTAATTCGTTCGCAAGCTCATTCACCAAATCGATGTTGCGTATTTCTTCACCACTGGTGATGTGGTACACACTGCCGACCGTGCCGCGATTACCTATCGATAGCAGAGCGGCTGCATGGTCTTCGACATAAATCCATTCTCGTGATTGAAGGCCATTTCCATAAACGGGAAAATCCTCGCCTTGCATTCCTTTCCATAGCATCAGAGGTATCAGTTTTTCTGGATACTGATAGGGCCCGTAGTTGTTGCAACTGTGTGTGAAAATAACTGGGATGCCATATGTTTTCCACCACGCTCGAACCAAGTGATCGGCAGCCGCTTTGCTCGCCGCATAGGGTGAGTTCGGTTGGTAGGGTGAAGTCACTTCAAAATGCTCACGCTCTCCGATACTTCCATAGACTTCATCGGTCGAAATCTGCACAAATCGAAATCGGGATTGGTCGGCTGGTGCCATGGAGCGCCAATATTTTCGGACCGCCTCCAGCAGAACCGCTGTGCCCGTAATATTCGACGCCACAAACTGCAATGGATCATCAATCGAACGATCGACGTGAGTCTCAGCAGCTAAGTGCAATATCAGAGTTGGACAAAAGGTGGCGACAAGCTCTTCGACCGCCGACTGCTCCAACAAGTCGAATGTGTGGAGCTGCACGCGAGGCATTCCATACGCTTCTTCAAGGGCCTCGACGTCCGCCGAATATGTCAATTTATCGAGGATAGCGATATCAGCTGGGGTGTGCCGGTAAAGAGCGCGAACGACTGCCGAACCGATGAACCCACATCCACCAGTTACGAGAACGCGTTGATGGAAAAAGCTATCCTTCAATGCCGCCACAATTTCCTCATTCTCCATCCGGTCTGCAGAGGGAACTTTGGAATGCTCGATAGTCCCCAGAACTGAATATTGTTATCCTAATTCATGCACGTATCCCCGTCACTCCGCCAGGTTAGGAAAACCGCATGTCGAAAATGCCAGATTTCTCCGTTACTGTTCACTCCATGGACGCTAAAGGATTTCAAGCGGACCTGATGTGGGAAGGTAGTTCGTCGCCATTTGGTCGCTTTTGCGCTCATGAAGTTGAGCCGAAATCACAGGATGCGACCCTATTTGTGGTGACCGATGGGGTAACAACTTCGCCGCAAATCTTGACCCATATCGTTGAACACATGGCGCGACTCATGTTGGCCGAATTGGATACTGGGCTCTCCGCATGCACCGTTTTTCAGCGGGTCGATGCTCCGAATCCCCCCATTCCAACTGAAACGCGACATATGCACATTTCGCTTTCGGGGGAAATCGAACAAACCCACCGGCTCATCATTCGATCGCTATCCAAGGAGCACCTAGAAAAAGAGGACTTCGATCCCAAGAACTATCGCAATGTGGCGGTAGCCGAATGTTTGCTCAACGGCCAAACGCCTCAAGTCACCATCATCATGCAAGACGCCAGCTTAATGTCCGAAACAGAATCCGAAGGGCTCGCACGTTGGTTAGCCAAAGTGATGAAATGGCCCAAAGAGACTTCAATCGACATCCTGCGAGGTATTTTTGTGGTTCAATTCCAGGCAGAAACAGACCAAGAAGCCAACGAACCCACTCAGAATCTTTAACCGCTTCGTAGCGTTTGGTTGGCCAACTCGTCATACTTAGGGCTCAACTCGTCGCGTATTTGCGTGCGACTCCTCCCTATCGTTTCATGCTCTTCACCCATTCGCTTATTCCCGCCTCAAGGTTTGCCGTCGTGGACGCTTCGAAAACTGCAGAAGTTCGAAAACAGATGCTGCAGATCGAGCAGAACTATCGCGATACGTGGAAACCATCGAGCACGCTCATGATCGGGACCTTGGCGAGCGCTCTCCCCGATCCATACCACGACGAACTACTCGTGCGATTGATTCAAATTGATATGGAGCTCGGGATCACCCAATCGCGTCGTCCAACGCGGCACGGTATTCCATCCGCAGCCGTCGAACCCTTCGATTCCCCTGAACTCGATGATGATGAAGACGATCGTGTGACACCACGCATCGAGCTATATCTGCTTCGATTTCCACAATTGCGAGAACGCTGGGAGTGGCTAAGCCAACTTATCGTTTTTGAATTCACGCTTCTCTCTAAAGGCATTCATTATCGACCCGTCACCTACTATTGTGATTCCTTTCCCGAATACGCCACAGCGATCGATGATTTGCTAAAACGCATCGAAGCTAACTTGCAAAAACATGCCTCGACGATCGTGTCGTATCGAGGCAGGACCAAACCCAACGATTCCACCATCGTCGCTTCAAGTGAAGATGTTGGAACCACTTGGACATTACCTCGAACATTAGGACGTTACTACCTCCTTTCTTTCGTGGAATCGGGTGGCATGGGTAACGTCTTTCGTGCCCTCGATATGCGCCGCGGTACGCTCGTCGCCATAAAAGTGATGCGACGTGACGACACATGGAGTATTCATCAATTCAACCAAGAGTTTCGCACATTAGCTCAAATCCGCCATCCACATTTAGTTCGCATGTACGATGCCTTCAGCGAAGGCGGCCTGCGGTATTTTTCCATGGAACTCATCTCGGGTAGCGACCTGGGACGCTGGGCACTCGAGAACCGCAACAACCGACACTACTATGAACGCTTGAGGCTTTTTATTCGGCAGTTGATCAGCGTCATACATCATCTGCATCAAAAGGGTGTTGTCCATCGCGACATCAAGCCGAGCAACATTTTATTGCGATCACCACGTACCGTAGTGCTGCTCGATTGCAGCCTCGCTCAACGTTGGCCCCTCCCCTCCGCCTCTGAATCGCCAGTCGCAAGCGAAGATGTGGTGGGGACTTTATGTTACATGGCCCCTGAAATTCTTCGCCGCAAACCAGCCATTCCCGCCAGCGACTGGTACAGCCTAGGGGTATGCTTATTTGAACTTCTCACTGGGGAATTCCCTTGCCCTAAAGACGATGACGATCGAGAACAAAATTGTGAAATTGATTCCAGCCTTCAACAACTCGCTCCCCTAGCCCCAAACGACTTGCGACAACTATGTTCAAGCCTCCTGCGTTATGATCCGTCGGATCGCCCCACGGGCGCCATGATCTCGCAAGTGATGGGAGCCCCGTCGATCGAACCGACGCGCACTATCCAACCCATCATCGGACGAGGCCCCATACTCGCGGAAATCCGCGCCTCGCTAAACTCGACATCCCCCTCTGATCGCTTTACGGTCATCTATGGCGAACCAGGTATCGGATTATCGGCTATCCTCAACTTGGTCTCAGGATACCTTGCTTTATCCGACAACAACTTGGTCCTCAAATGCTGTAACTATCGCGAAGACAAAACACCTTACAGCATCATTTCGCAACTGCTACCACAATTAATCGACCGCCTTCGCTTGATCGATCGCATGGAATGGTACGCAACATTCTGTCGCTATGCTCCCATCATCGGGTACCATTTCCCCGAAGTCCTTATTGACGACCGCATCAAAGATAACGTCAGCTCCGATATACCCCTTGCCGATGCATTGAGCGCGATCATACAACTGCTCGAAGAACTCAGCTGCCAACGCACCGTCATTCTTGTGATTGACGATCTTCAATGGTGCGATCAAGACAGTATCGTCTTCCTCACCACACAACTTCTCAACTCGCCGAAGTTTCGGGGACGAATCCTCGGGTCATTCATTTGCACATCGGCCCGTGGTACCGATGATTCTCGCGACATCTCCAAGTCGTGCGACTTGTGCTACCTAGAACAATCCGATGGCGTGCACTCGATCTTCATTCCACCCCTCAAGATCGACGACATGCGCCGCCTACTCTCGGAATTAACAATTTCAGCGCAAACTCGAAACGAAAGGCAACTCCAACACATCTTTAGCGCTGCCAACGGTAATCCATCTCGCCTCCAATATATTGCGCGGTATGTGGCCTTTAATTTTGAACGCCCTAGCGACTCATCCGAAGAGTATCGGAATTCGATCAACCGTTGGCATCAGGCGGAGTTGGATTCTCTCGGCAAAACGGCCCGCAAAATTACACAGTTCTTGGCCTGCTCGACGGAAGCCTTAAAACTAGTAACGCTCGAGCGACTTCTTAAAACCCACCCAGACGAATTACAGGCGGCACAGGAAGAGTTAGAAGAGGCCCGCTGGATTGTCTCCACGGAAAGTAGTGACGGAATCGCTTTGTGTTTGGCGGACCCCAACCTTCGCCCTATCATTTTGGACACCTGCTCCCCGGCCCTTGTCAAACGTCGACACCAACGCCTGGCACAATGCTTGATTACCCTGCACGATAGCCCTTGGCTGAGAATCGGCTTTCACTATCAAGCCTGCGGCCGCCACCACAAAGCACGAAGCGCTTATCAAGAAGCCTTGCGGCACGCCAAATCGGACCAGGAGAAGGCAGCTGCCCATCAGGCTCTGAACCAACTGGCGGCCCAAAACCCTGCTCCTTAGCTCACTTTTTCGCGTTTCTGAGCGAATTTCGCTTGCGATTCTATAGAATTTTACATAGATTCTATAGAATCAAAGCCGATCTAATGGAAAGCGACCACACTAGCCTGCGGTTCTAATAGAAAATGCCGGATCCGTGCACGGTACTCGGCGGGCACTTCCTAATTTCTATCCACCAATATTCCCATGGCCTCGACTTCACCATCCAAGACCAACGACCATGGCTCGAAACGGAGCCGAATCGTTCAAGAATTGTTGGCGCAAATCGTGCAAGGAAAAATCGCCGCCGGGACTCGCTTAATCACACAGAACTTGGAAAAAGAATTTCAAACCAGCGCCACCCCCATCCGGGAAGCGCTGGCGGAACTGGCCGGCATTGGCATCATCGAACTGCTTCCCAATCGAGGCGCCACAGTCCGTGAAGTCACCCGTCGCGACATCAAAGACATTAGTCAAGTTCGTCGAGCCCTGGAATGCGAAGCCATCCGGCTCGCCGTTGGAAAAATCGATCGCCACGAATTGCTCGCTCTGAAGAAAGAACTCCGCCAACTCGTTTCCAAAACCGATTCAGGCAAACGTTTTACTAATCAAGCTCAGAAGATCGATAGCCAACTGCACGACCTCATTGCCAACAGTTCTGGCAACCAACATTTAATTCGCGAACTCCAGCGGTTCGCACTGCTCTTTCGTTCGTTCCGAGATGCGTCATGGGCCAAAGCGTCTGCCGCAATTGAACGAGCTCGACTGATCGAAGAAGCTGCTGAACATGAAGCGATTGTCGACGCGTTGCTCGACGGAGATCGCAACCTTGCAGTGAAAACGATGCGAACGCATATCCAATCATCCGCTCGATATTGGATGACCTCACGCCCTGACAAGCGACAGCAGAGCAAATAACGACCACGCACTTTCAACGTACTCTATCTCTCCATATCACTAATGAGTTCAAACATGACTACTAAACAATTTTCTGTGATTCCAACCGAAGACGAACTGAAGGCGATTGGCCGCGATCTTCGCTTCCATCCAACGCACAATGACCAACCACGAGCTCTGACCAAGCAACAGATCGAGCATTTCAACCAAAGCGGTTTCGTAGCTCCACTGGATGTTTATTCGAGCACCGAAATTCAAGAGATCCGAAATTACTTCGATGACCTACTGCATCGCGTGGTGGCTGCAGGTGGCAACAGTTACTCGATCAGTTCAGCACATTTGCGATATGGTCCCGTCTATGACATTCTCACTAATCGCAAGATTGTCGATTATGTCTCCGACTTGCTGGGCGAGAATGTGATTGCCTGGGGTTCACACTTCTTCTGCAAAATGCCCCGTGATGGCAAAGCGGTGGCTTGGCACCAAGACGCCAGTTATTGGCCACTCACGCCTTCTAAAGCAGTTACGGTGTGGCTAGCGATCGACGATGCTGATATCGAAAACGCCTGTATGAAATTCATTGCCGGCTCACACCATTTTGGTCATCTCACTTATCGCGAAAGCTCACCTGCCGATCATAACGTGCTCAATCAATCGATCGATAACCCCGAGCAATATGGCGAAGTGGTTGTAGATGAACTTAAAGCGGGGCAAGTTTCGATCCATAGCGACTTGTTGTTGCACGGCTCCGAAGCGAACGATTCCGATCGTCGTCGCTGTGGCTTGACGCTTCGATATTGTGCCGCCGACGTCCATGCTGCACTCGGCTGGAATGAAAAAGGCGTACAAGTCCGAGGCCAAGATACAAAGGGGCATTGGAGCAATAACCCTCGTCCTGAAGGTCGCTAAGGCCTTCTTTATAGGGACTTTCGATTAGATTTTTCACCGTTGTAGGCGCAGTCGCAAGGCGTTGCCTACAACGGATAAGCTACTGGCAGCCATCGCGGCGGCAGCCAGCATAGGACTCAGCGTCCCGCCTGTCCATGGATAAAGGGCACCTGCTGCGATGGGTATGGCAATCACATTATACATCAGCCCCAACATTAAATTCTGCTGGATGTTCTGAACCACTTGGCGGCTCAATTGAACCGCCGCCACGATTCGCCTCAAATCTCCTTCGAGCACAGTGACATCGCTGGCTTGTTGCGCTAAATCTGTTCCGGAAGCCATTGCGATTCCGATGTCAGCGGTAGCCAACGCTGGAGCGTCGTTGACTCCATCACCAACCATTGCGACTTGCTTTCCACTTTTCTTCAAGGCCTCAATCTCATGGCGTTTCATCTCCGGTGAAACTTCACTGCGGTATTGTTTCACACCGATTCGCTGTGCCAACGCCTCGACTGCGGGTGCACGATCGCCACTAAGCAAATAAAGCTCCATGCCTAAGGCGGCAAGCTGTTGTATCGAACGAACAGCGGTTTCGCGTGGTGCGTCGATGAGCTCAAAACAGGCAACGACCTGATCGTCGACGGCGAGCCACGATTGTGACGCTGCTTGATGAATGGAGGTGGCTGCTTGGTCCGATGTCCAAGCGGTAGTCGGTAATATCGAGCGCAGCCATGCCTCTTTGCCGATGGCAATTCGTTTCCCTTCGATGATGCCCAGCGTACCAGCTCCTGCCAGGACCTCTCGATTCGCGACCGCGAAGATATCGGTGGGGGATGCCTTGATTTCTGCCCGCGCGAATTTGGCGATGGCTTGCGCGATGGGATGTTCGCTCGCTTGCTCCAGGGCCAATGCATATCGCAAAGTGAGTGTTCTCTCATGGCCAGGCTCGAGGCGACAAGAGACCACTTGAGGTTTGCCTTCGGTCAATGTCCCCGTCTTATCAAACACGATGACGTTAACAGTAGCGAGCTTTTGAAATACCTTGGCGTCCCTCACCAAATAACCCTCGCGAGCCGCTCGCCCTACCCCCACGATAATGCTCATCGGCGTTGCCAAGCCTAAAGCGCATGGACAGGCAATGACCAACACGGAGAGCGCTGCCAGAAACGCATGACTCACTTTGGGATCTGGTCCCAACCACCACCAACCGACAGCGGCCAGCAAAGCTACAGCCACCACCACCGGCACAAAATAAGCCGTTACCCGATCGACCACATCTTGGATTGGGGCCCTGCTCCGCTGAGCGTTTCCAACTCGTTGAATAATTTGAGCCAAAATGCTTTGCTGCCCTGTCGCAACAACTCGTCCTTTCAGAACGGCGACATGATTGACAGTCCCTGCGATGAGACGATCGCCAACAACTTTAGTCACTGGCAGAGATTCACCGGTCAACAACGATTCGTCGACTTCGGAAGTCCCTTCTTCCAAGATCGAATCTGCAGGAATTGCTTCTCCCGGCTTGATCAAAATTCGGTCATCGAGCCTTAGCTCTAGCGGCTCGACATCTTCGATATCTTCACCTTGAAGACGATGAGCCGATTTGGGCAACATGGTAACAAGTCTTTCCAGATCGCTACCCGTTCTCTTGCGGGCAGAACCTTCGAGCCATTGTCCCAACATCACTAGCGCTACAATCACAGCTGCCGACTCGAAGTAAATTGGAATATGTTCGGCATGCCGCATGGAATGTGGAAACCAAGTTGGGGCTAATAAATAGAGCAGGCTCAGGAAGTAAGCAGACCAAGCGCCCAAACCGATTAGTGTGAACATATTGGCCGAGCGATTTTTGAGTGCCCCAAATCCACTTTGCCAATACGGCCAAGCCAAGGCCATAACGATTGTCGTTAAAGTACATTGCAACCATGCTGACACATTTTGGGACCAGAGGCGTTCGAGTGGCACTCCAACCATCGGCAACATAGCGAGTAGAAATACGGCAGTGGCCAAGATCGCGGCAACCAGAACTTTGATTCGAAAGCGGTGTTCGGCACGGCGTTCTACTTCATCTGCAGCGGGATCGTGGAAGTTTGGATTGCGTTCTAAGACCATCCCGCACGTTCCACAATATCCGGGCGCGTTACTTTCTTCACCTGGACACATCGGACAAAAGTAAGCGCTGTCAGCAGACGGAATGACATCGTGTGATACCCCTGATCCACAACAACTGTGTGTCCCTGGGGCGTTGGTCGAGCCGCAACCAGCAGGCTCCGCTGTTGCCACTTCCGTTAATACGGGCAATAACTTACCGTTGGTTTTGGATGGTATGCTCAACGTCACCAGCGTCGGTTCTATTTTGGCACCACCGCTCAAGAAACGATCTTTGCATTTCGGACAACAGAAATAGTAAGTCGTTCCCTCTTTCACTGCCTGAATGGCGGTTGCCGTTTTCACGGTCATGCCACAAATGGGATCGATGGCCGTTTCAGATTTTGTGGGCATAAGAGACTCTCCAGCCCGAAACTATTTTTTGACAGCGATAAAGAAACCACCCGCCAACAAACGTCCCGTTGCAGTATTCTTTCGAATGTAATCGGCGCTTTGAATATTCAGATAGCGCACCTCGTCGACCATGAATCCCGCTTGTCGCAAATCTTTTTTCAAACGGCGAATGGAGAAACTATGCAAGAACATTTTAGGGAGCCCGCGATAAACATAAATGCGATCACCCCATTCCCAATTTCGATCATACCACGCTCGAAGATAACTTGCAGCCAACCAACGTAGACCGCCTGGATCGCGGAGTGAGGACCAGATGTTGTGAACGTGCAACAAGAACTCGCCACCTGGCTTTAGGACGCGTTGAATTTCTCGCAAAGCTCGCTGGCGGTACTCACCTCCTTTGATCATCCCAAAGCTACTAAAGAGGCAGATAGCTACATCGATCGATTGATCGCGCAGGCCTTCCATGTGGACTAGGTTCATTCGCAAACAATGATAAGGATTCTCAAACTGTTTCAACTTGGTTGCAGCTTCTTCGAGCATGTTTTGGCTCATGTCGATCGCCAGAAGATGTGCGCCAGTGGGTGCGAGCGCGGTTAAGGCGCGAGCGGTACCGCACCCCAAATCGGCAAGGATGGGCCGGGGAGCATTGGGGTTTGTGGCGAGGTTACCAAAAGCACTATTTCGTTGCAGTCTTTCCTGAACCCATTGGACATCGAGCTTAAGCAAGGGGTGATCTTGGAAGTAGTTGTCATAATCCGTGGCGATGGACTTCAGACCGAAATAGTCCCAAGTTCCGCGGCTTACCCCTTCGGGCAATTGCCATTCCGGACGATCTGAATCGAGCACGGCTGAGATTCCTCAAATGACGAAAACGTTAGAAAACCAGGGAAAATGGGCATTTTTGTGACTCGGCGGGCGACCGTTGATGCGTCGTTGCCGGTTTTTGACATCCAAAGTATAATCGGCAACCGATTTGTAGTCAGAACCCTATTTGATACTGATGTACAGGGAGTGGAACACGCGTGGCAATTCGCATTGGAATTAACGGTTTCGGACGCATTGGGCGTTTGACGTTTCGCAATCTTATCGCTCGATCGAGCGAATTCGAAGTTGTTGGTGTCAACGATTTGACCGACAACAAAATGTTGGCAACGCTGTTGAAGTACGACAGCATCCACGGCCGCTTTGATGCGGAAGTTGGATACGATGAAAATCATCTCATCGTCAACGGCAAGAAGATTTTGGCCCTTGCTGAAAAAGATCCTTCCAAGTTGCCTTGGGGAGCTAACAACGTTGATATCGTGATCGAGAGCACCGGTATCTTCACCGCTCGCTCCAAAGATGGCAAAGCTGGCTATGACACACACTTGCAAGCTGGTGCCAAACGCGTTGTGTTGAGCGCTCCTGCCAAAGACGGTGCTGACCTCACTTGCGTGATCGGCGTTAACGACGACAAACTCACCAAGGACATGAAGTGCATCTCCAACGCAAGCTGCACCACCAACTGCTTGGCTCCAATTGCTAAGGTTTTGCATGAGACCTTTGGTATCGAAAGTGGTTTGATGACCACCGTGCATGCTTACACCAACGATCAACGCGTTCAAGACTTGCCACACAGCGATCCATATCGCGCTCGTGCAGCTGCATTGAACATCATCCCAACCACCACGGGTGCTGCATCTGCAGTAGGCTTGGTCGTTCCCGCATTGAAGGGCAAGTTGACCGGTATTTCGATGCGTGTGCCTGTAGCAACAGGTAGCGTGGTTGACTTGACCGCGAACTTGGGCAAAGAAGCAACTTCGGCAGATATCAATGCGGCAATGAAGGCCGCTGCTGAAGGTCCTCTCAAGGGTATCCTCAAGTACACCGAAGATCCAATCGTATCTTCGGACATCATCGACGACCCGCACAGCTCGATCTTTGCAGCCGACCTCACCGAAGTTCTCGGTGGTAAAGGCAAGTTGGCCAAGGTCATCAGCTGGTATGACAACGAATGGGGTTACAGCTGCCGCACCGCTGACTTGTGCGCGTTGTTGAGCAAGTTCCTCTAATCGACTGATGGACCTAGACTTTTGGAGTGGGAGCATCGTTTGACCCGTACGCCGCAGGCTAGGCCCGCGCCGTTGGATTCGTCAGCGCAGTAATCTCCTTCGTTTACTTGCGAGTCGATGCTCTTTTCTGAAGCCCATTGCGCACCGCCACGTGCATTGGGCTTTCTGGATTCCGGGAATTGGAATGATGCGGTTTCGGTCCCACTGGCTTCACGCCAGTGGGACGATTCCTTCCAAGAACACGTACAAGTGTACTTGAGAGACCATCATCGTTGACGGGCGACGGCATCGTTTACCCCGTACGCCGCAGGCTAGGCCCTCGCCGCTGGACTCCCGGGGCGACGGCATCGTTTAACCCGTACGCCGAAGGCTAGGCCCGCGCCG
>Ga0075160_10001611_pt1 | contig 13652 bp, 8 predicted proteins | sample JI91814C2DNA_FD_70969 | JGI IMG/M metagenome (GOLD analysis project Ga0075160, IMG submission 70969) | Wastewater effluent complex algal communities from Wisconsin, to seasonally profile nutrient transformation and Carbon sequestration -... | ecosystem: Engineered > WWTP > Effluent > Algae... | reverse complement strand
CATCCCATCGGCAAAGGATTGATCACTGCAATCAATTCCCAGCCGGGATGATCGGATCACGGTTTCGTTATCCTTTTTTATTGTGTAAAATATTTGTCCGTTTTGAATGTCCAGTTGGGCAGTAATGGTTTTATCCGGACTGATACAATGATTTGTGCCCTGTCCACTAAGCAGGAGATTGCTTACACTAAGACTGATGAATAAGAAGATTTTTTTCATAAAGAATGATTTCAATGAAACCTGAGTTGGTGTTTGAAGGGAGTTACGCCTGTCAAAAATACCTGAGTTCCTTTGGTTTTCAGACTCCCAAAATGGGTGCTGTATCTTTCGCCTTCCAGATTTTCAGGTACCGCACCGGCCATTCCGCCCGGGCCAAAGCTGATCTGGTCGCCTTCCATTGTATAAATTGCTGACGGTCCGGCCAGGCATTGATTGCCTTTGGCATCGGTAGTTAGACCGCTGAAACTGCCTCCCTCATTGAAACAAAGTTCAATAGTAACGGGTACTTTCTGCTGCCCGCTGATGATAAATTCCAATTCAACCTGTCCGTCTTTCTCCGTCAGGTATATCGTTGTGTCAAGGGTTTTGATATTGCTGGTGGGGCGATTGGAGAAATCCATTTTGTTCCAGAAGCGGTTATCAATACTTGGGCTCAGGGTGTAATCGCCTGATTTTTTTCTTTTCGACAGTGGTAATGGCTGGTAATACGGTATCTGTAATTTTTTGTGCAGAACGTAGCGGTTGCCTTGTTTTTGTAATCCTTCACTATAAAAATAACCCATGCTGAAAAAGGTAGTGGAGAGTCGCAGGTATTTCAATACCGCTTTCCCTTTCCGGTAACTGAAAAAATCAGGACTGCAGGAACGGCCCGATGCGATGATCAGGGGCCAGTCTGCTCCGCCGAATAGTGTGATGCTGGTTTGCTGATTTTTTATCCTGAGCAGGTGGGAAGTGGCAAAGAGTTTTTCATATCGCTCTGGCAATAGGGTGGCAGAAGGTAATTCCTGTTGCAATGTTTCATTTTCCTGGAAATAGAAAAGCCCTTGTTCCAGCACTTCTTTTTCAAACCAGGGTGTTGTTTCAATCATTTTGCAAATGGCAGCCAACTGCCGGTCCTGATCAAGTATAGCGAGATAACGATATTGCAGATAGAGAATAGCTGAATGACGGGCCAGGTACTGATCCTGCCTGCGTGAATCATTGCTGACCAGGTCTCCATTGGCTTCCTGGTAATAATAATACATGCGGAGATTCTTTCGCACATATTGAAGCAGCCCGGTTTTGCTGAGCATGCGGGCCATGGTAATAAATGCAGTGTTCTCCACCATGGAATAAGTGCCGCTTCTCTCGGGATAATGTCCGTCTGCATCCTGAAAAATGCCTTCTCCCAGCCATTCATTGATCCGGGCTACATATTTTTTATCAGGATAGAGATGATTCAATTGTGAAAGCGCAGCACAAATCACCCATCGGTGATTGGGTGTATGGATGCCGCCGGTACGCAGGGCCTCTCCGGCCTTGAGTAATAAATTTTTTAACTGACCAAGCAGTGGTTGAAGTACCGCTAAAGATTGTTTTTGCAGATTGCTGGTAGCGGTACACACAATTTCCACTATGAAAGCCGTGTCAGGGGGCGATTCCAGGTTGCCGATATTAACGGTGCCGTCTTCAGCCTGAGAGGAGGTAAGAAAACGAGCCAGTATTTCCATTTTTGCCAGTACCCGGGCGTCCTGAAAATAGGCCGATCCTTTTTGACAATAGGAAGCGGACAGGACCGAAAATTCATACGCTGTTTTGCGGCTGAAACTTAATTTTCCTTCCTGAACCGTTTCAAGCAGACTACCCACCTGTTTGTCATTCAGGCTGATCATGCGTTGCAGTAATGCTTCATCAACGATAACAACCTTGTTCATGGAAAACAATGGCTGACAAAGAGGTGCCAGTGCGACCAGTGTTCCGGTTTTTAAAAAGTCGGCCCTTTTCATTTTATTTCTATTTACTACCAGAATATTGTGTACAAAGCAGCCAGGATGCCACAAATGATCACTGATCCCACAATAAATGCAGGATTTACTTTGAAAAGTGATTTATCTACTTCAATGGTATGCCGGTCTTTTTCACCTTTTGGCCAGATCAGACTGATCGCCACCATTACCAATATTACAGTAAAGAAAGTAATCGTCATCCGGTCCAGAAAAGGATAATTTGGAAAGGCTCCACCTGTCCAGTCCGGCAAAAATTTTAATATCGTGGAAACAGGAATCGTAATCACAGCTCCGGCCAGTGCGGCTGCAGCGGTGGTTCTTTTCCAGAACATGCCAAGGAGGAAGATGGCCAGTACACCGGGCGAGAGGAAACCGGCATATTCCTGAATAAACTGATATGCCTGATCCAATGAGCGAAGCGCTGGTGTAATCAAGGCCGCTATCAGCATAGAAATGATCACTGCCCAGCGACCCACTTTCACCACTTTGCGATCCGGCGCTTCTTTGTTGAAATATTTTTTATAGATATCAAGCGACCAGATGGTAGAAATGCTATTGGCCTTTCCTGCCAGTGAGGCAACAATGGCGGCTGTGAGGGCAGCAAAAGCAACTCCTTTCAATCCGGCAGGTAATAAATTCATCAGGGTGGGATAGGCATGATCCGGTTTAAGTACACCTGCATCTGTCATCTCCTGCTGGAACATCCCGTTTTGATGTAATACATACATGATGATACCCGGGAGTACTGCAATTACAGGGATTAATAGTTTCAGAAATGCAGCGAATAAAATACCATTTCGGGCTGTTTTCAAATCAGCGCCCAGTGCTCTTTGTACTATGTACTGGTTGCATCCCCAATAAGCGAGGTTGTTGATCAGCATACCTCCGATCAGTACCGATAATCCAGGTAGGTCCATATAATTCGGATTCGATTTATCCAGAATCATGTGAAAATGATCCGGGGCTTCTTTTCTCAATACTCCGAGGGCACTGAGTATGTCACCTTCATATCCGAATTTATCGGCCAGCAAAGTAAGAGCAAGATAGGTGGTCACCAGTCCGCCAATTAAAAGTACGAGTACCTGTATGACATCAGTGTAGCCGATTACTTTCATTCCGCCCAGCGTAACAATAATGGAAAAGATGCTTAGACCGGCGATACTCCATTCAAAACTCAAAGGCGAAATAGAAGAAATGGCCAGTGAACCCAGATAGATAATAGATGTCAGGTTCACAAAAACGTATACCAATAACCAGAATACGGCCATAATGGTACTCACCGTATCACTGTACCGCTGCGCCAGAAACTGGGGCATGGTGTATATTTTGTTCTTCAGGTAAATGGGTAGCAGGAAAACCGCCACCAGGATAAGGGTGGCAGCGGCCATCCATTCATAAGTGGAAATAGCCAGGCCAATTTTAAATCCGGAGCCGGACATACCGATGAAATGTTCGGCTGAAATATTCGAGGCAATCAGAGAAGCACCAATGGCCCACCAGGTCAGTGAACCTTCGGCCAGGAAAAATTCTTTGGAGCTTGTGGTCTTTGATTTCTTCCGGTGATAGATATAATAACCATAGGCCGAAACGGCGATGAAGTAAATCAGGAAGACAATATAGTCTGCAGTTTGTAATGTATGCATGGGCAATCGTTAATCGTTGGTTGTTGTTGTTTCTGTTGAAAGTGTTTTTATCAGAGCTTCAGGAAAATTTTCTTTTTATATAACCAGTAAAGTCCTGCTAACTGGATCAATGCCACACCCGTCCATAGCAGGGCATTGTACCAGGCTGCAGGAAACAGGCGGATCAACCCGCCAAAAACAAAATCGGAACTCGATTCGAAATTTACCAGCCCGTGTGCTGCCATATAGATCAGAATGGAATTCATGCCTATCCATACCAGGGGAGTGCTCCAACTTTTCAAATCCCGCACATCAATGATATAGAAGAAGAGTGCGAAGAGGGTCATGCTCCAACCTCCCGCAAAAAGGACATAGGTACTGGTCCACATATTTTTATTAATAGGGAAAGCCCATCCCCAGGCATAACCCGTCAGGATACAAACAATGCCTGCTCCGAAAATTGTGACAGCCTTGCGGGAACTACTCCAGTTGGCAGGCGCCAATTTTAAAAATTGTCCGGTAAATATGCCGAGCAGGGCAGAAGCGATGGCGGGTATATTCGACAAAAGACCTTCGGGGTCATAAACTTTCCTGTGTAGTTTCCCGGGTAAAAAATTCCGGTCTACCCATGCTGCCAGATTTCCTTCCGGGGTTAAATCACCGGGACCAAATCCCGGCACCGGTACAAGCGTCATCATGGCCCAGTAACCGAGTAGTAATCCGATGCACCAGGCCAATTGTGCTTTTGGACGGCAATAAAGAAAGATCATTGCTCCGAAGAAGCAACTGATGGCAATACGTCCGAGTACACTGGCAAAACGGGTATTTTCATATCCCTTTAGTTGAAAGGCGCCATTTACTACCATGCCCAACAAGATCAGGATGACACTGCGTTTAAAAACGGAGAAGATAATTTTACGACGGGCGGCTGTTTTGTCTGTGGCTTGTTGTAATTGTTTGCCAAAAGAAAAAGGCATGCTCACTCCGGCAATAAAAATAAAGAGCGGGAAGATCAGGTCATAAAAAGTAAAGCCGTTCCAGACCGTATGATGCAATTGGTTGCTGATCCCAATTAATATTTTTTCAATAAAGGAAAGATTATCGTTACCGGCAATTTGCCAGTTCGTTTTATCCTGTACCAGCCCGTGATTTTGCTGAATCACAGCAGCAAGACCATGAAATATGCCTTCCCCGCAAACAATCCAGAACATGTCAAAGCCACGAAGGGCATCCAGTGAGCGGAGACGTCCGGGGATCGAAGAGGTTGATAATATGGTTGAGGGCTTGTTCATTTATTTTTTTATCTCGTTCCGGTAAATTACCCGGCCTTCATAGTCAATGGCCTGAATAATTAAGGTTTGGGGCAGCACAGCGAATGAAAAAAACCCATATGCGGAAGCGGCCATTTTACTGCCTGGTATCAGTTGGGCCCAGGTTCTTTCCGAAGCGGCTCCCGATATGATATAATGTGGGCCTTCGGCCCTTTGAATATGTTGCAAACTGTGATCATGCCCGGCAAGGTAGGCATCCACTTTGTATTTTTTTAATATGGGATCCAGTGAATAGCGCACGGCCTGCACATCATAATCTTCTGTCCGGATACTACCGGTATACATAGGATGATGTCCTACAACGATTTTCCATTTGATACGGGGGTCTTTCTGGCTGAGTTCTTTTTCGATCCATTTTTTCTGGCGGGTACTGTCCTGCGTTTTGACATTCGGGCCGTATTCACTATTGGAATAAAATTTTGGGATAAACGGATTGGTGTCAATAAAAAGAATCAGCACTTTGCTGGCGGTGTCACCGGGAATAGAAAAAAGTTTTGAATAATAACGGGAGGGCATTCTCCAGCGCCTGCTGATTTGGGAATATTTTACCTGAGCCTCGGGGTTGCTTTTATAATCATGGTTGCCGAGTACAGGATACCAGTCCCATTGCAACCTGAAGTCGGTATAGATGTCTTCATAAGAATATCTCCAGAGAGGATCCCATTCACTGATCACGCCGCTGGGATAAAAATTATCACCAGTGGAGATGGTGAATTGGGATTGGATCCGGTTGGCTGTTTTGCCCATTTGCACCGCTACTTCTCGTTGGTGATCGGCCCCATTGCGGCCCCAGTCGCCCATGACGATAAAGTTCAGGGCCTTTGGGAAAAGGGCAATGGTATCACTGCCCTGTGAATAAAGGCTGTCCGCAACCCATACCTGGGATTGCGCAAAATAACTGTTGCAAAAAAGAAAAAGAATAATCAGGGCCTTCATTACTAAGGAATTTAAAAAATAAAACCCGAAGTAGACACTCCGGGTTTCTGCTGTTTATAATAACTGCTAATTGTAGCCGGGGTTTTGGGTCAGCTTGGGATTAACCGCGATTGCTGATGTGGGAATCGGGAAAATCCGGCGATAAGTTTCCGAGTTTGTTTTGGAAAGGCCCCAGGCATCTTCAAATCTTCCAAAACGGATCATATCATTTCTCATCCAGCATTCCCAGCTCAGTTCACGGCATCTTTCTGCATAGATATCGCTCAGTGTTACTGCTCCAAGCGCTGCGCTTGTTGTTCTTACAGCACGAAGTGCATTGGTCAGTGAAAGAGCGGTATGGCCGAGTGTGGCTGTTCCGCCACGCAAAATAGCTTCCGCTTTTGTTAAGAGGATATCTGAATAACGGAAAACAGGAACGTCATTATTTTGATTACGGGTTGTTGAATTCGGGTCAGGCAGGAACTTTACATTCCGGTATCCTGAGTTCCAGGCGATTTCATCCCTGCCCAGATCGTATGAGTTGGCGCCCAGCCTAGTGCTGCTACCCAATGGGGTCAGGTTCAGGTGATAGGTAATATTGGTACTTCCTGCACCACCGGAATAAAACTGATCGTAGTTACTGTTGGTAGTTCTGATGATAATCGGACTGCCATCAGGCCAGTATTGCAAACCTGTCAGCCACTGATTATTCCGGATATCATTGGGGTCATTGAAATAGGCGTAAAACTCATTTGTAGTGCAACGCGGACCGCTGGGACGGTTATTGGTATAACCATTACCTGAGGTTTGGTTGATCACGATCTGGTTAAAGGTATAGGTGCCTGGGGTAGAACCGGAATAACGGTATTTAACACCCAGATTCCTGTTCAGGTCATAACGGCCATAAAACATATATCCGCCTGAAGTAGAAGGGTCAAAGGGGATATTGAAAATAAACTCTTTGAATGCAGGACCGTTTGTTGGTGCGAACATGTTGAAATAGGAAGATCTTGGTTCCAGCGCATATTGTGTACCACCACCTGCATTGATCACACTGTCGCAGGCTGCAATACACTCATTCCATTTTGGTGTACCGGTATACACCTCAGCATTCAGGTACATTTTTGCCAGCAGCGCATAAGCCATATAACGGGTGGGTTTGCCATAATTGGCAGTACCGGAAGCTGTCTTCAAAAAGGGGATAGCAGCTTTCAGTTCGCTTTCCACAAAATTGAAAACCTGTGTACGGGTTGCTTTTTCTTTCAGCTCTGTAACGCCATAGGCAGTGTCCAGCGGTACTCCGCCAAACATATCCAGCATATAGAAGTAAAATAATCCGCGCATAGCTTTCATCTCAGCGATACTGGTGTTTTTGGCAGCACCTTCATCAGCCCCTTTCAGCAGGAATAATACCTGGTTGGTATTTCCGATCAGATTACTCATGATCGACCATTCTGAGCTGATATTCGGATGGTCTTTTGTCCAGGTATGACGATGGAGATCCATGTAGCGGTTGCCATCCACCCAGTCGGTGGCATACATTGGCAGTACCGATTCGTTGGTAGACTGACTGCTCACAAAGAAATGGTTGGTGGCATAATCATTCCTGTAAAGGGTATAAATCGTACCCATCAGGGCATTGAAATGTGCCTCTGTTTTAGGGAAGGTTTCACTGGTGAGCTCCGTGGTAGAAGGCACATCCAGTTTATGACAGGAGCTGAATGCAGCACCCGACAACAGCAGCAGCATTATGTTTCTCATTATTTTTTTCATAATAAATTGTTTTTATAGTTATTGTAATGTCAGGTTTACACCCAGCATAATAGTACGGGTCTTGGGATAAAAATTGTTATAGTCAATACCGGGTGCAATACCGCCCTGGTTGATTTCAGGGTCGATGCCACTATAATCGGTAATGGTGAACAAGTTGTTGCCAGTTACATAAAAACGCAGGCTGCTGATGCCCTTGGCCACTTTATTGAAAGTGTAAGCCAGCGTAGCGTTGTCCATTCTGACATAGCTGCCGCTTTCGATATAGCGATTGGAGTAAAAGGAGTTTTTGATATCAGCCACTTTGTCATCTACAGCAGTTTTGATCAGGTTGTTTACGCCGGCTGCTGTTACATAAGAGAGATCAGCACGTGTAGCATTGAAGATCTTATGACCAAAGGTTCCGCGCAGGAAGAAATTCAGGTCAAAGTTCTTGTAACGGATATTATTATTCCAACCAAGCAGCAATTTAGGCTGTGCATTACCCATGTACCAGTAATCAGTACCGATACTGGGGAAGGAAGCACCAGATGTTTTTGTGCCATCTCTTTTATAAAACTGAGAGACCCCATTGGCATCCTTGCCTGCATAACTGAGTGTGAAGTACTGACCAATCGGATAGCCCACTTTCAGCAATTGAAGGGTCGCGCCTGTCTGGCCCGGACCTTCCGGATCTGAATAACGGGTTGAATCACCATTCGTATAAGCGTTTTTAAGGCTTGTAATCAGATTCTTATTATGCGACATATTCAGTGTGGTCGTCCAGGTGAAATTTTGCGTACTGACTGCTGTGGCATTAATGATCAGTTCGATACCGGTATTTTCTACATTACCGCCATTCACTACAATACGGCCACCGGGTACAATAGCAGGAGATACACTGATCGGGAAGATCATGTCTGAAGTCTTCTTTTTGTACCAGTCAATAGAGCCGGTGATTTTGTTGTTGAGGATGGCGAAGTCGATACCAAGGTTCGTGGTAGCCACTTCTTCCCATTTCAGATCAGGGTTATTCGCCTGGCTGGGTACAATCGCATTATCAAATACACCTGCATTATAATAAGTACCCTGCAGACCATAAATCAACTGGCTGTTATAGGCATTCACACCACCTGAGTTACCGGAAACACCATAGCTGGCCCGGATTTTCAGGTCGTTGATCAGTTTCACATTGCTCATGAATTTTTCTCCACTGAGCCTCCAGGCAACGGAAGCAGATGGGAAATAACCCCAGCGGTTGTTATCACCAAATACAGAGCTGCCATCACGACGAAGGGAAGCCTGCAGCAGGTAACGCCCTTTGTAATTGTAGTTAACCCTTCCGAAATCAGAAATCAGTCTTGTTTTTTCGTAAACACGGGAAGGACCAAAATCAACCCGGTAACTGGAGATCGCATAAGGATTACCCAATGCCATGTTGAAGTAGCTCACATAATCGTTCAGGAAGTTGGTACTGGAAGCGCGGAAGCCATCTCCATTCACGTTTTCCTGGAAGGCATAACCAACTACGGCAGTAATCTGATGTTCTCCGAATTTTTTATTCCATGTCAGGAAACTTTCAGCTGTGGTAAAAGTGTTTTGGTAAGAGCTTCTGAAAGCAGAGCCATTCACACCAAATAAGTTGCCAATCAGCACGTGGGAGATACCGATACCGGGATCTGGGTTGTTATAAAAATTGGAAGTAGGATAGCGGCCATAGTAGCTGCCGTAATATTCACCATGCAGGGCGTTGTTCTTCTGAAAGGAAACACTGGAATTCCAGGTTAATCCCAAAGGAAGTTTTACTTCTGTGGTAAAGTTGGCTGTTAAGGTGCTGTACTTGGTATCGTCCTGTGCATTTTCGATTAATGCTTTCGGATTGAAATACCCGGAGATCGTCAGGTTCTCAAAAAAGGTACCATCTGGATTCATCACCGGTGATACAGGAAGGTGCTTAGCTGCCTGCAACAGTGCCACATTTTGTAATGGAACAAAATTCGCATTGCTGCTGGAGTTGGCAATGTTCAGTCCAAACTTCAGTTTATCGTTCAAGGCATATTGCTCAATGTTCAAACGGGCAATAATCCTGCGAAGACGGCTTCTGACAAGGATACCTTCCTTACTCAGATAGTTGATGCTTGCACTATAAGTACTGTGCTCTGTACCACCGCTGAAAGAAATATTGTGGTTCGTAGATACGGCACCGTCGCGCTGAATGGATTTTTGCCAGTCTGTATCCGCATTCTTGTCATCATTGGTACTATAACTTACACCGTTCGCACCTAAAAAGGCGCGGTGCTCGCCGGCATTCATCAACTCTAGGCTGCTGCTGATGCTTTCAATACCGATATAACCATTATAAGAAGTTTGCAGACTTCCTTTACGTCCTTTCTTGGTAGTGATCATGATCACACCTGCTGCCGCTCTGTTTCCATAGATCGCAGTGGCCGAAGCATCTTTCAATACATCAATAGAAGCAATATCGTCAGGAGCAACTGTTGCAATATCAGCACCTGGTACCCCGTCAATTACATAGAAGGGAGCACCGGGACTGTTTACGGTGGAAGCACCACGAAGAATAACAGCAGCAGCACGGTTAGGGTCACCGCTGGCAGTGATATTCAAACCGGGAACCTTTCCCTGTAATAATTGTCCCACATCACCGATGGCACCCCTGTTGAGGTCTTCGGGTTTGAGGGTGGAGACGGCACTGGTCAGGTTACGCCTGGTATTGCGGCCATAACCCACAACTACTACATCGGTCAAAGTAGTTGTGCTGGCGGCCATGGCAATATTGTAATAATCTTCTGTGCCTACTGGCTGTTCTTTTGCTTCAGAAGAAGCACCGGTAAATACCAGTACATCGCCGGTTTTAGCGGTAATACTGAAACTGCCATCTGCACCGGAGGCAGTGGATGTTTTGGTGCCTTTGATAGTAACAGTGACTCCGGCGGCCGGCTGGCCCTTGTCGTCGGTCACTTTACCTTTAATGCTTCTGGACTGTGCCAGTAGCAGAAAAGGGGAAAGCAGCAGGATAATCGGGAGGGTTATCCTTTTGGACTGCACTAATTTTTTAATGAGTCTTAACATAAGCAATCATTTTAATTTTTATTGAAAAGTTGGTTGAGACGTTTGTTTTTGCGATTTGGTCGTTGGTTAGAATTTCAGTTTAGCAGGAAGGTATTTGGCTACCAGTTCCTGGTAATAGGGTTTAAGTTTAGTCCAGTCCGGTGGTTCCGGGCTCTTTGAATAAAGATCATAGGGGTTAAAGAGCTTTACCCATTTCAGCATTTCCCGGTCATGATCATCCAGCAGGTGTTCATAGGCGCCTTCCCGGTGCCATGCATAAAAGGAATGATATCGCAGCATATACAAGCCTGGTTCAGGCAGGTAATCTTTCAGCATCTGATAGATGTACTCATCATGTCCCCACGACATATCTACTTTCCGGAGACCACATCCTGGTTCATACACTCCGTATTCCGAGTTAAACAATTTGTTTGAATAATCAGGATTGTCTTTAAAATATTCTGCGTACACTATTTTATCTGAGTAGGCACAGCCCACAGGAAAAGTATCTCCTACTACCGCCCACTGTGGTTCACCGAACAGACAGAGTACCTTGCCCATATCATGCATCAGGCCGGTCAGTACCATCCAGTCGGGATGACCATCTTTGCGGATCGCTTCCGAAGTTTGCAGGAGGTGTTGTAACTGGTCAAGATCAGTATCGGGATCAGAATCATCCACCAGCTGGTTCAGGAAATCAAAAGCATCCCAAACGGTCATTTCCTTTTTATCAAAGGCCAGAAATTCCTTTCTTTTAGTCTGTACGAACTCATAAGTCTGGTACTTATGGTTCAGCCGGTAGAATTCTTTTACGGTATCCCTGGCGGGCTCTTCATAATTACGGTATTCATCCGTTTTTTTGGCCGTGGCAATACTATCCGGATCCGGGTAGCGCCTTAACAGGTCATCTTCCCATTCATCCAGGTTTTTTAGGGGCACGGCTTCAAAGCTGTTTTTTGTCATAACAGAATTTTGTGCTTAATAAATGATGTTTGGTGTGTGGTAATAATGGCGGTCTGAAACGTTATTCACAGGGCTGTTATAGCCCATTGGTGCATTTCCGGAGGAAATCATCCCTGGTTTCATACGCTGGCAATTGTTGGTTATTGTTCTGAAGTAATTGTTAAAGAGACAATTTTTTTTCATTAGATCGCTGCGAAGTCAGGCACTTTATTTACGTAAACGTTTACGAAAAATGTATCTTAGGTGACTGAAAAAAATATCATTTTTACCGGATTCTCATAATGAAAGGAACAACTACTTTAAAGGATATAGCTCAGCGGCTGGGATTATCAATTGCCACGGTATCAAGGGCTTTGCAGGATAGCTATGAAATAGGGGCAGCCACCAAGAAAAAAGTAGTTCAACTGGCAAAGGAGCTCAATTATCAGCCCAATCCCTATGCCAGCAGTTTGCGGAGAAGGGTCAGCAAAACCATTGCAGTGGTATTGCCCGAAGTGGCGGATAGTTTTTTTTCACTCGCGATTAATGGAATTGAATCTGTTGCATTGGAAAAAGGCTACCATGTACTGATCTATCTTACTCATGAAAGCCTGATAAGGGAAAAAGCCATCCTGAGTGAATTCAAAAGCGGAAGGGTGGATGGCATACTAATCTCCGTTTCAGAAGAAACAGCCAATGGGAGTCATATCCGGGAAATCATCGAAGCTGGCGTACCGGTTGTTTTTTTCGACCGGGTATGCGATGAAGTAGATGCCAGTCAGGTAGTGACCAATGATTATGAATGTGGCCGAATAGCCGCATTGCACCTGGCACAACAGGGCTGCAAAAGGATTTCTTATTTATGTACTTCACCCGCCCTGCATATCAGTAAGAAAAGAATGGATGGATACCGGGAAGGTTTAAGAGAAGCCGGACTGCCATTCCGGGAAACCGATATTATTGTTTGCGGAAGCAGTTTAACTGAGAACAGCCGGCTGGTAGAGAAAATCCTCCGCAAAAAAAACAGACCCGACGGATTTATCGCTTCAGTAGAAAAACTCACCACACCGGTTTACCTGTCCTGTCCCCGGCTGGGACTGCAAATTCCTGATGATGTAAAACTGCTGAGTTTTACTAACCTGCAGGCAGCGCTCATCCTGAGTCCGCCACTCTCAACTATTACCCAGCCTGCTTTTGAAATGGGCGCCACAGCGGCCAGTTTGCTTTTTAAAAGTCTGGATAAGAAAAAACGCCACGGATATAACGAACGGGTGATGATTAATTCCGTTTTGATTCCACGCGGATCTACCCAATAAATTAATTTAGAGTGAAACACCTCTTTTCCAGGGAATAAAATCATCCTGGTTAAGCAGCACGGCTTTGGGTATCACTTCTCCACTTGCAGCCCTGATACAATACTCCAGTATTTCTTCTCCCATTTGCTGAATGGTTTTTTCTCCTTCAACCACCGGCCCGCAATCAATATCAATGATATCATTCATTCTTTTGGTCAGATTACTATTGGTAGACACTTTGATCGTTGGACAAACGGGATTACCGGTTGGCGTACCCAGTCCGGTTGTAAATAATATTAAGGTAGCACCACTGGCGGCTTTACCAGTAGTGGCTTCCACATCATTACCCGGTGTGCAAACCAGACTCAGTCCGGGTTTAGTAGCCTGTTCGGTATAATCGAGTACATCAATAACTGGAGATGTGCCTCCTTTCAGTGCAGCACCATTACTCTTGATCGCATCTGTGATCAGTCCGTCTTTGATATTACCCGGCGAAGGGTTCATATGAAAACCACTCCCCACTTTTTCTGCCTGCTCACTATAAGTACCCATGAGTTTGATAAACTTCCTCGCAGCGGCTTCGTCTGTGGTACGATCAATCAGGTTTTGTTCAGCTCCACATAATTCCGGGAATTCAGCGAGCAGAATCTTTCCACCTAAAGCCACCACCAGGTCGCTCAGGTATCCTACAGCAGGATTGGCACTGATACCACTGAAACCATCACTGCCGCCGCATTTTACACC
>Ga0075160_10001608_pt1 | contig 13665 bp, 8 predicted proteins | sample JI91814C2DNA_FD_70969 | JGI IMG/M metagenome (GOLD analysis project Ga0075160, IMG submission 70969) | Wastewater effluent complex algal communities from Wisconsin, to seasonally profile nutrient transformation and Carbon sequestration -... | ecosystem: Engineered > WWTP > Effluent > Algae... | reverse complement strand
GTCGGGCAGCGGGATCGCGCGCTCGCGGGGCCGATCCTCCTCACCATCGACCTGACCGAAGGAGTCATCGAAGAGGCCGCGAAGATCAAAGCCGGAGCGATCATCGCGTACCACCCGCCGATCTTTGAGTCCCTCTCGCGCGTCACGACCGACACACCCCGCCAGCGCGTCATTTTCCACGCCATCGAGCGGGGCATCGCCGTCTACTCGCCCCACACCGCGCTCGACGCGATCAAAGGTGGCATCGCGGATTGGTTGTGCGAAGGGCTGAGCGGTTCCACGACGCCGGGGCGCATCATGGGCGATAGCCGAGCACTCAACTTCCACCGCGAGAAGAGCCCGACGCAGGAAGTGAAGATCGTTACGTTCATCCCCGCCACGGAAGTGGACAAAGTCCGCGACGCCCTCGCGAGCGCGGGTGCGGGGATCATCGGCAAGTATCAGGCGTGCGCTTTCACCATCGAGGGTGAAGGCATGTTCATGCCGGGCGATGGCGCGTCGCCCAAGATCGGTCAGATCGGCCGCCACGAACGCGTCGCCGAGCGTCGTCTCGAGATGGTCTGCTCAAAGAAGGCCCTGCCGCTCGCGATGCAGATGCTGCGCCAGTTCCACCCCTACGAAGAGCCCGCGGTGGACGTGTACGACCTCGTGCCCTTGCCCAAGCGCAATGTCGGTGCCGGACGTCGCCTCGCGCTCGACCAGCCCGCAAGCGTGCCCGAGATCGCGGCTCGCCTCAAGCGATTCCTGGGTGTTGACCGCGTGCAATACGCAATCGCAGGCAAGAGCGGCCCGATCTCCCGCGTGGGCGTCGTCCCCGGCGCGGGCGCGTCCCTCTCACGCCAGGCTCGCGAAGAAGGATGCGATCTCTTCGTCACAGGCGAACTCAAGCACCACGACATCCTGGGTGCACTCAACTCCGGGATGAGCGTCCTGCTCGCCGGACACACCGCCACCGAACGCGGCTATCTCACCCGCTTCAAGGTACTGCTCGAGAAAGAAATCGCGGGCACTCCGATCGTGGTAAGCAGCGCCGACGTCGAGATCCTGACGAACGCCTAAGCCTCATTCCAACGTCGCTTCGCCCTCGACGCTGAACGACACGCTCGGGCGCACGACGTCCGCATCGAACAGTGCCTCCGCCAGCGCGCCGGGTACGAGATACGTCAAATCCCCCTCAATGCGGCAGGTCATCCGCTTCTCCAGCGGCCCCTTGGGCACAAACGCCGCGGGGAGAACCACGCGCTGCGACCCAAACCGCCGGATCGTCGCCTCGGCCGATCGCTCGCCCGTGAAGACGCGCTCGCCGTTCAGATACACGCTGTAGTTGATGTCACGCAGAGGCAGCGCCCGATCCGTCTCGTTGTCCGCCTCAAGGGTGATCGCGAGGACCACGCCCTCGCTGGTCTTCTCGCGCAGTTCCACGCCGATGAGCCTGACCTTTGGGTCGCTGGTGGAACTGCATGCCGCCAGGGGCAGAGCCGCCACAAAGATCATGAGCACTTGGATGAGCCGTTGGGTGAACCTGAGCATCGCTCCGAGTGTATCAAGATGGTGGGGGTGGGACGTCCCGGAGAGCGCCAGTCGTGACACGATCAGGCTCAGGGCCCGATCATGATCCACTCAGGATGCGCGTCGGCGTAGGCGTCCTTCGCCATCGCGGCATCCACATACAGCGACGGAGACGCCGCGATGCCCGCGTTGTAGTGGGTCCAGCGCAGCATCAACCATCCCATGACCAGGAGCATGGCCCACGCCGCAGGCTCGCTCAGCCGGGACTTGCGAAAGCGGTACAGCACCACCAGCCCAAAGATGGTGCACGCCAGTTTGTACAGGACGACGATCGCGGGAGACTGGGCGGCCATCACCGCCCGGGCGACCGGGTTCCCCTCGCCCATCCCCATGTTGGTGGCATAGGCCAGGGTCATGTCCAGGTCGGCATACGCCATGACCCCGATCGCGAGCAGAACGCCCAGAATTCGCCCTTCGCGCGAAAACCGCCGAAGCGCAGGGGCGTCGGCCGAGTTCCCGGACGAGGTTGGCAGTGCCTGGGGCCCCATGTCGGCCTCCAGCATCGACTTCCGGGAATCTTCACAAAAGCAAAGTTGAGCAGTCTGTGCTCGTAGACTTTGCGCCTGGGGCGATTCCGCCGATTACATCCATCGGCGCGGAGTGTCAGATGCGGCTTTGCGGACGAACCATCCATCCTCGGACCACCCAGTTCGCTACCGCGCGCCCAACCGCCCGTGCAGGTCCCCGCATAGGTCCCCGGGTACGCGAGTGGCTGATAACCGCCCTCCTCGCCGTTGCATCAACAACAACCTCGGTCCACGCCTTCCAGCCCGCAGGCCAAGGTCCCGTTGCGACGATGGACGATTCGATCCTCGCGCGCGAGGGGCTGCCGCGTGTGCGAGAACTTGCCGCCGCGGGCAACTACCCCGAAGCGCTTCGCATCCTGCAGAACCTCCTCGACAATGACGCTGAGCGTGTGATCGAGTCACCCCGCGACGCCAACCTGCACACCACGGTGCGCTCGCAGGTGAATGCTCTCCTCGCCGAGACGCCCGAACTGTTCAAGCGTTACCGCGATCAAGAGGCCCCCAAGGCGCAGGCCCTTCTGGATGCCGGCGACTTTGCTCGCGCCGAGACGACGCGCTTCCTGACTCAGCCGGGCCTGATCGCTGCCGCTCGCCTGGCGCAGCAGCGCCTCGACTTCGGACGATTCGAGAGCGCCCGCCTCACGCTCCAGCCGATCCTCTCGCACCCCGACCTCGAATCCACGCGTGACGCGCTCACGATCGCCGCGTCTGCCTCTGCAACACTCGCCAAGATCCTCCCGCGTGACGACACCAATGCCCTCGCCGCCGCGTTTCGCGACCGAGCCACGCGCGCGAACATCACGCTCCCCGAGGTGCTCGCCTCACCCTTGCCGCAGGGCGTCCAAGTCCTGACCCCGATGGACGCGGGGCCAGCGCTCGACCCGGCAAGGGTCGCTTCCACCGCGCTTCGCAGCATTCCACTCGACAACCCGGCGGCTAACGACCCGAGCGAGTTCGCGGGCTATCAGCGTGGCATGCCACGCAAGGAAGAGGCGATCGTCTTCCCGACACATTCGGGCGACCTGCTCCTCATCAACGACGGCCGGCAGATCACCGCGCTCGAACACGACACGTTCTCACCCCGCTGGAGCATCACGCCCGGCGACACAATGGACATCGTTCCAAAGTCCGACGATCCATTCGCGTTCTACACCGCTGGGCGCGCCATCGAAGACCCCGCAAGCGTCGCGGTCTCGACCTATCCACGCGCCAATGTCGCCATCGCGGTCACGGGCATCGCCCGCAACGGCCGCCGCACGGGCGACGGCCGCGCCCATGGCATCGACGTCGAGTCGGGCAGGGTCCTCTGGTCCGTTGAGCCCCAACTGCTGGGCCCGGGCTACGAGGGTTCGAGCATCCGAGGCCCCGCCGTCATCGAGAACGACACGGTGATCCTCGCCGTGCGCAAGCAAGGGCAGGGCGCGCGCGATACCACCGTACTCCTGCTGGGGCTTGACCTGTACACGGGCAAGGAACGCTGGTCGCGCACGCTGGGCGTCGTCGGACGTCTGCCATGGCAAGTCGCACAGCGCCGCGCCGACGCCATAACGCTCCACGATGGAATCGCGTACTACACCGACGAGATCGGTGTCGCCGCCGCTGTCGAGGCAAGCACGGGCAGGGCGCATTGGGTCCGCCGCCTTCCCACGGCTGGCTCCTTCAACGCACGATCCTTCGGCCGGGGCGAGACCTTCCCCCCCCACAGCATCCACGCGCCGATCTTCCACGCCGGAAATCTCTTCATCCTCGACGCTGCCGAAGCCGACCGTCAGCGTGTTCTGCAACTGAACGCCGCGACCGGGGAGATCACCGCGGCGCGCGACGCCACCGCCTTTGGCCGCCCGCGTTACCTCATCCGTGTTGGCGAGCACCTGGCGGCCGTGGGAGAAAATCGAGTTTCGTTCGTGCGCCTGACCGATTTCGAATCCGGCACGATCTCCACGACCCCCAGCCTGGTGCCTCCAACCAACACGAGCGATGGCACGATCATCGGGCGAGCCGTTGCGGCTGGGAATCAGACGATCGTTCCTCTGCAGGGCGCCATCGGGATCATCGAGAATCCGCAGAAGCCAGAGTCGGTCCGATTCGTGCCCGTCGAAGGGTCGGGAAACGTTCTCGTTGCTGGTGGCTCGGTCATCACTGCGGACTTGTCGCAGTTGCGCAGTTACGTCCGCTGGGAAGAGGCGAGCGCGCTGCTGCGTGCCCGCATCGAGAGAGACCCGCACGCGATCGACGCGATGCTCGCGTTCGTGGACCTCTCGCTCAAGGCGGATCGCCCTGCGGACGCTGTCGATGTCGCGCGGCAGGCCCTCGACGCGCTCGACATCGCGGGCACCGCCGGGGCGCCAAACGGCGCATCCCTGTCCACACCCAGCGCGAACCGCCGCCGACTCTTCGACACGCTGTTCCCGATCCTGATCGGCAAGGGCGACAAGCCGATGCCCCCGGGCGTGCAGGACCAGTTGATCTTGTCCCTCGATCGCGCGGCGGAAGAACCAGCCGAGCGTGCAACGTTCCTCCTGTCGCTCGCATCGCTTCGTGCCTGGCGACACGATGAAACGAAAGCCGTCGAGTCCTACCAGGCCATCCTCGCTGATGATCGCCTCGCGAATGCCGATCCACTCCCGATCGCTGGCGTGCGTCCGGGGCGATCCGCGGGCGAAGAGGCCACAATCGCCCTCTTCGACATTGTCACGCGCACGGGCGCGAACGTGTACGCGTCCTTCGCCGACGAAGCGACGCGCGCCGCTCGCTCCTTGCCAGCACAGTCGAGTCCGGACGAACTCGTCCGCCTCGCGATGCGCTACCCGCTCTCGCCGGCCGCCGTTGAGATGTGGCGCCGCACGGGCGAGCGCCTGTTCGAGACAGGCCGATTCCATGCGTCGTCTCGCGCGCTTGGAAAGGCGCTCACGACGGCGGAAGCGTTGGTCGTCGCCGGGCGGGGCGAGGAGTATGAAGCCGTCGGAACGGTGGGGATGCAACTCGCGGCGTCCCTCGAAGCCGCGGGCATGAAGGCCTCGTCACACCGCTTGCTCTCGCGTCTGTTGCGTGAAAGCCCCATGTCCCTCATAATCGCTGGTCACGCGCCCAGTGAGATCGAAGAGCGATGTGCGACCATCGAGCGCGAGATCGCCCAGGGACGCAACACGCCGCAGATCGGTGCCGGTCTGGATCAGCGTTCGATCGCGGGGATGCGGACCAATCCGCCCCAGGCGCTCGTGAACTGGCACCCGGCCGAGTGCCTTCTGGGCCAGGGCGATGGCACGCCAACCGACTGCATCCCCATGACCAACCCGAGCACGGGAGAGATCGCGCTGTTCATTCTTCGTCCCGAGACGGGCGAGATGGAGTCGGCGTGGACGCGCCCGTATCACCCGTTCGCGCCCACCGTGCTGCGGGCCGACCTGCACACCACCTATCTGTTCTGGCCCGGCGCGCGAGGCGGAGCCGTCGAGGCAATCGACTCCGTCGATGGCACGACGCGCTGGAAGACGCCAGAGTTTTCGTCCCTGTTTAGCGAAGAACCAAAGCGACCCGCGGGCGATCGCTTCCCGGCTCCGGTTGCTGGAGATGTCCGCGCCAGCGATCTTGTCGTCTCCATGGACGACAACTCTCTGCTCCTCATCGAGCGTGGCGGGCGCGCCGCGGCGTTTGACCTTGTCACGGGCAACTCATTGTGGGTCAACGCCTTGCCACTCACGCGCGTCTACGACGTTGCGGGCTCGGGTCCGACGCTCGTCGCCGCCGGCGTGGTGGACAACGGCGCCGAGGAGTTGCCGCCGTCCATCATCACGATCGAGAAGCGCACGGGCAAGCCCGGCCCCAGCGTCAACCTCACCGATGGCGAGAGCGCAAAACTCGTTCCAGAAGAGCACGTCCGCTGGCTTCGAGCCGACACCAAAGGGCGCGTGGTCGTCGCGCTCGCCACGGGCCTCGCCTGCATCGACCCGGCGACCGGTGCCACCATCTGGGACCAGCGCCACGGCGGCATCAAGGGCACGCCCCTTTCCGCCAGCGTCGCCGGCCTGCTCATCGACGGCAGCATCCTCGTCCTCGATGGCGACCGCCAACTCCACATGGTCCCGCTCGAAACCGGCGAGACCCAAGGCACCATCCTCTCGACCGATGTGAACAAACAGTCCAAACTCGAGTTCCCGATCCGCCTGTCGGAGTGCAACGGCTCGATCGTCCTGACCGGCTCGCGGGGGGTTCTCGTCTACGACCTCAAGGGCCAACTGGTGGGGACAGACTCTCTCGATCCCGACCTCCTGCTGACCACGCCCCTGCTCACCCGTTCGGGGATCGTGGCGATGACCCAGATGCCTGCGGGGCACCAGCCGCTCCCGGGACGCGTCCCGGCCATGGACGACGGGTCGTATGAGGTCTACTTCCTGGACCTGCCCAGTGCCCGTATGGTGGCTCGCCACGAGGTGCTGGTCGCCGAGGAGCCGGGGGAACTGGCGGCGGTGGACGGCAAACTGCTCATCTCGGCGGGCGGGATTACCTTCGTTCTAGACGTCCCGCCGGACGCCCTGCCCCGTCCCTGATTGGGTTTGGGGCCTCAGGATGGCCCGTGGGCTGGTCTTAGAGCCCTGACCCGCCTATCGTCCTCCCCTTCACGTGCCCCCAGCACCCGGTGGGTCGGGTGTGGCGTCGGTGGCGTGGAGCGGTCTGGTCTTTGGATCGGATCTCGTAAGTCTTGAACTGGTCGGAGGTTGGGTATGGAACTGTCGTCATTCAAGCCCGGGTCCACGATCGCGTGCACCATCGTCAAGGCCCCTCGCAATCCCGATCAGGAGGCGACGATCGCCCGCCTGATGCGTCTTGATCCGGCGTCCAAGAAGGGCCTGCGTCGCGCGCAGAACCTCCGCCGCCAGCGCATCGTGATCTACAACCGTGGTAACCGCGACTGGGTCAAGCGCGAGAAGCCCGCCCGCGTGGTCCGTGTCGAAGTCGGCCAGAACTGGTCGATGCCCTTCACGCTCGACAAGGTCGGCGACCTCAAGTCGATCTCGGCCTGCATCGAGTTCAAGGCTGGCAAGTAAGCCATCGCATCACTGATGAATACGAACCCACCGCACGTCGGTGGGTTTTTTCTTGGAACGACGCGACGGTCGCGGATCCTGTGCGTCTCGAGCAATGCGCGGGTCGTACGATGGAATTGTCATGAGCACCAAACGCCGTTTTTCTCAGTGGTTTTTGGCCTGTGCGGGGTTGACGCTCGTTGGGTGTCAACGATCGGCACCGCCGTCGCCCGTGGAGGCGATCGGCGCGGACGCGCCGGAAGCCCAGCGCGGGGCAAAGCAACTAAGCCCGGGCGTTTGGCGGTACACCACGCGTGGCAGGATCGAGCGCCTGCCCAGAGCCACGGGCATCGAGCGTGACCTTGCAATCTATCACGAAGCGCTCACGGCGTTCTACAACCGCGATGGCAAGGACGTGGGCATGGACGTGATGGTGATGGATTTTCCTTCCATCGCGCCAGGGGTGTCGCTCGAGGGACTGGTGGCGGGCGACGTGGTTGTCTTCGACTTCGACGTAGATTGGTCGTCACAAGACGTGTGGACGGTCACGCGGCTGAAACGATTGCCCTCGAACACGCCCTTGGAATTGCTGCCAAAGACGAAAGTGCAAGACGCTCCCAAATAGGTGTATTTTCTGGATGTGAACGTGCCGCGCATGAAAAAACCCGGCACTCAACACGACGTCGAGCACCGGGTCTCGTGGGGGTCACAGTTGATCGAGGCGGGGACGTGTCCAGAAGAGGGAAACAAAGACCGAAAACGAAGTCTTGAAGACGTGGCAAGAATGTGCCTGGAGTCCTTTCGCAGGCTTCGCAGGGTGGTTGCCGGTGTTTCAGATTTTTTCTATATCATTCGACTTGGGGGCGTGGCTTGCTCTCGGGACCGAATCTGCGATGATGGGGTTGGGAGGCCTTCTATGCCACACGTTCGAGTGTCCGTTGCGTGCCTGCTGGGCTTGATGGCGTCGACGTCTTTCGCCCAGCAGCCCAATCTACAGCCCAATCCGCAATCCACAGATCAGCCCGCCAAGGAGCCCGTGAAGCAGCCCGCGCCGCAGCCCGCGCAGCGCCCGGCGCCCCGGCGTCCGGCCCAGCCTCCCGCGCCCGGGCCCGCGGTGCCCGACGAGGCCGAACTCAATGCGATCATTGCGAAGAACGTCGAGTTCCTCCTGTCCAAGCAGGAGGCGTTCATCAAGGACGGCCTCGTCGCCGAATGGCCTTACGAGGGCGTGTACCGCGTGCGGGAGCAGGGAAGCCCCGGACCCGTGATCCCGATCGGCTACCGCGTGGGCGGGACGTCCATCGTTGGGCACGCCTTGATCGAGGCTCCGGGCCTGATGGACGATCAGCCCCGGCGCGAAGCGCTGGTCCGCTCGATGAGGTTCGTCGTTCAGTCCATAGACCACCCGCTCATGAATCCGGACTACGACGGCGGGTACGACGTGCGAGGTTGGGGGTACACGTATGGATTGATGTTCCTCGTGCGATGCGAAGTCGCGGGAATCGTGCCCGACGACCTGCGCGAAAGCGTCAAGAAGGCCAACGAGTTCTTCGTCAAGGCGATCGAGATGACCGCGATCAACGAGGTCGGCGGCTGGAACTACGCGAGGCAGGCTGGCAAGGAGAAGGTCTCGCCCCCGTCGCCCTTCATGACCGCTCCAACGCTCGACGCTCTGTACGAGGCCAAGGCTCGCGGGTACGCGGTTGATGCAAAGGTTGTGGATAAGGCCCTCGAGACCTTGGAGAAATCGCGCACGCCCAGCGGATCGGTGGTGTACTCAGGGTTCGGGTCGGCCCGACGCAACGACGCGACGCCCGGCGCTGTGGGGCGCATGCTCGCGAGTTCGACGACGCTGCACCTTGCGGGCAAGGCGAGTGTGGCGGAAGTGCGAGGCGCGCTCGATGCGTTCATCGTGCACTGGGACTGGCTCGATCAGCGGCGTGCGAAGCAGGGGACGCACGAGGGGCCTTACGCGATTGCGCCTTATTACTTCTACTACGCGCATCGGGCGGCGGGGCGTGCGATCGAGTTGCTCCCCGAGAATGAGCGGGGCGAGTATCGCCGTCGACTTTTGCAGCGGATCTTCAGCGTGCGCCTCGAGGATGGAACGTGGAACGATCGCGTTTTCCCGCGATCGGCGTCCTTCGGGACGGCGAGCGTGATGCTCGCGATCATGTCGAAGGACATGCCGAGGCCCACAGCGTGGACGGCTGAGGCGAAGCAAGCGGCGGCAATACCCACGCGCTAAACACTTTGACGACTCTCACGCCTTTTCGGCGAAGATCTGCAGGCGATGCCCGCGAGCGGTCAGGCCCAGTTTCTTACACAGTTCATCTCGCAGGCGCACGACTTCGGGGATCTCGACCTCGACCAGTTCTCGCGTGTCGAGGCGGATGAGGACGTCCTTGGGCGTGCGGCCATACACGACCTGGTAGTGTGTCTGCTCGTCGTCGAAGGGAACGCGCTGGATGATGCCCGCCTTCTGCAGCAAGCGCAGCGTGCGGTAGACGGTCGCCTTGCTCACCCGGAAGCCCAGGGCCTTCACCTCTTCGAGGACGCGTTCGGCCTCGAACAGGCCATCGAAACGCATCACGGTGTCCAGGAGTTGGGCGCGCTCAGGCGTGTACTTCAGTCCCTCGGCCTTGAGTTCGCGACGGAAGATCGCGCACAGTGGCTCAAAGACCTGGATCGCGACGGCGTCGCTGGGAGGAATCGGCTGGGCGCGTGTCGGGGACATGGTTTATGCTACGCCTCACGAGGAGGTGTATGCGGGCGACAAGCAGTCAGACCGGCTCGTTCATGGAGGTTGCCCACCGCTGGCGATTCCTCATCGTGGCGGCGATCGCCGTTATCAGCATTGGCGTCATCGGCGAAATGGGCGATGGTGTCGGCTTTCGCAACGCGATCGCGTTGAGTCTGAGTCGCATTGCGTGGATGTGGCCCGCGTTGGTGTACTTGCTGACCGCACTCGGGCTGGGGGCGATGCTGCGAGCGGGGCTGGGATCTCCATCGGGACGGCGCGATCGGGCTCTCGAAGCGGCACTCGGGCTCGCGGCGATGCTGACCATGAGCCACGTCCTCGGACAGGTGGGCCTGCTCCATGGAACTACCGGGTTGGGAGTGACGCTCGTCATTTCCATGGCCGGACTGGGGCGGCTCGCTGTGGATGGCGTGCGTTGGTGGAAGTCTCGCGCGAGCGGACAAATCGTCAAGGGCCCGTCGGCGTTCGTGACGCTCGCGACCATCGCGAGCGGCGTTCCTTTGGGTGTCGTGTTGTTCGCGATCGCGAATCCGCCCGGCGTGCTCTGGGGCAGCGAGTTTGGCGGGTACGACGCGCTGAGTTACCACCTGCAACTGCCACAGGAATGGCTCGCCGGCGGACGCCTCGCGCCCGTCGAGCACAACGTCTACTCATTCCTGCCCGGATACATGGAGGCCGCCTTCCTGCACATCGCGGCGATGACGAATGCTCCGGCGTCGAGCGCGTTCCCACACGGGCCGATGGGCTTGCTCGCGGGTGACGGTTGGCGCGTGATCGCATGCCAGGCACTGCACGCGGGGGTGTTGGTGATGGCCGCGTGGTTGAGTGGCGTGCTGGGATCGCGCGTGGCTCGAGTGCGCGGTGCGAGTGAGGAACGGGCAAAGGCCGCGGGCCGGTGCGCCGCGTTGCTCGTGATGTGCACGCCCTGGTCGATCGTGGTGGGGACGCTCGCGTACAACGAGATGACGCTCGTGGCGCTCTTCGCGGGCGCAATGATCGTCGCGATCGATGGCGAGTCGACGCCGGCGCGCAAGGGTTTGATCTCGGGGGTGTTGATAGGAGCCGCGTGCGGGGCGAAGCCCACGGCGTTGCTCTTTGCGGGCGTGCCGACGGGGCTCGTGCTCCTGGGCATGATGCCGGCAAAGCAGTGGTGGCGTGCGGTGCTGCCAGGCGCGGCCGCGGGGCTGGTGGTGCTGATGCCCTGGATGGTGCGCAACTGGATGGCGTGCGGGAATCCCCTGTTCCCGTTCGCGCTGACAAAGTTCCTTGGCACGGCCCATTGGGCGACAGAGCAAGTTGCCCACTTCCTGCAACACCATGCGTCCCACGAGCCGTTGGCAGAACGCATGAAGTTGCTGGTGCTTCCCGACGCCAACGATCCCGCGGCGGGCGCGGGGCGAGCGGTCTTTCGCGGCATGAGCCATCCGCAATGGGGTGTGTTCTTCCTGATCGCGGCAGCGAGCCTCACGCACGCGCTCTTCTGGGTGCGCGGCCGAGGTCGCCTGCTCGCGGCTTTGCTTTCGGCAGGCGTGGTTGTGCAGGTTGTATTGTGGTTGACAACGACGCACGTGCAGAGCCGGTTCCTGATGCCGATGCTGGTGCCTTGCGCGGCACTGGTGGCGCTCGCGTTCGACACGCCCGGCGCGGGGGAGGGGAAGCCGGGCGGCTTGCGACATCTCTCACGCACGATCATGAACATCAGTGCTGTCGCGGTCATCGCGGTGCAGTGCGGGTTCCTGGTGTGGACGGTGCAGCAGCAGCGGGGGGGCACGCCGACAGCGTTGATGCCGATGACGCCCGCCGACTTCACGAGCGATGCGTGGCATCGCGAGACGGACCCGGTGCGGCGCGAGCGTTTGGTCGCGAGTTCCGCCGCGATGGGGCTTGCGGCGTTGGTACCGCCGGGCGAGCGCGTGCTGCTGCTGGGTGAAGGTGCACCGTTCTATTACCCGCCCGGCTCGTACAACGTCGTGTGGGACCGCTGGCCGTTTGCAGACGGGAAGTTGATGGACTCCGTAGCGAGATACGTGCTCGTCGATCTGGGCTCGATCGCACGGTACGAGCGATCCGGATATCTGCCCGCAGGCGTGAGCGTCCGGTCGGTGCAGGAGTGGATGGTGCGCGAGACGCGAGGGATTCGCCAGTGGGAGGAAGAGGGGAAAGTGCTCGTGGAGGTCGTCGGCAGGCGTTGAGCCCCGCTCCGCGCGGTCCTTCTACCATCCCCGCGCATGAAGATCGCTTTGGTGCCGCTTAATCCGATCGTGGGGGACATCGCGGGCAACGCCGCGATGCATGTGGCGGCGATCGCGCGGGCGCGCGAGGCTGGTGCGGATCTCGTTGTGTTCCCCGAACTGTCGATCTGTGGCTACCCGCCCAAGGACTTGTTGATCGCGGAGGGGTTCGTCGAGGCGTGCATCGCCGCGGCGAAGGAACTCGGTGAGCAGCACACGAGCGGGATCACGGCGATCTTTGGGCTCCCCCTGCCGATGGATCGCACGACGTATCGGGCCGGTGCGCCGATCCACAACTCGCTCTTGGCGTATCGCGACGGGTTGATGGTGGACTATTACGACAAGCGCCTGCTGCCGACGTACGACGTGTTCGACGAGGATCGGCACTTCGAGCCTGGCAATCGCGCGGTGGTGATTGATGTGCCGGTGCGTGGCATGAAGCCAGTGCGAGTCGGGCTGTCGATCTGCGAGGATTTGTGGAAGGGCGAGGACGCGGGGTTCGCGCATCGATACCACGCCGCGGCGGATCCGGTTGTGGAACTGGTCAAGGCTGGCGCACAGATGATTGTGTCGCCCTCGGCGAGTCCGTTCGTGCTTAGGAAGATGGAGCGGCATCGCCAGATACTCGCGGACCATGCGTTCAAGCACAAAGTGCCCGTGATCAGCCTGAATCAATTGGGCGGTAACGACGACCTGATCTTTGATGGGCACAAGCTTATCTTTGGGGTCAGCGGTGACATTTCGGCGGACGGCGCCATGTTCAGAGAGGAGATCCTCGTCGCGGATGTCGATCCCTCGACAACCGGGAAGTGCGGCCCAATGTCGGCCGAGCCTTGCGATGAGGCTCAGTTGTTTCGCGCGCTCGTCCTGGGCGTGCGTGACTATCTCCGCAAGACGGGGTTCACCAAGGCGCTCATTGGCCTTTCGGGCGGGATCGATTCGGCGTTGACCGCCGCCATCGCCGTCGCCGCGATCGGGGCGAAGAACGTCCTTGGCGTCGCGATGCCGGGCACGTACTCGTCGGATCACAGCAAGGCGGACGCGTACGACCTCGCAAAGCGATTGGGCATGGAGTGCCCGACGATCTCGATCGAGCCGCCACTCGATGGGTTTCGCGAGGTGATCGATGCAGCGTTTCGCGATCGAGGCCTTCTCGCTCTGGGCGAGAAACTCCCCGACCTGACGGAAGAGAACATCCAATCCCGCATCCGGGGCTCGATCCTGATGACACTGTCCAATCGCACCGGCGCGATCGTGCTGACCACGGGGAACAAGTCCGAACTCGCGGTCGGCTACTGCACGCTCTATGGCGACATGAATGGCGGATTGGCAGTCCTTTCGGACGTCTCGAAGATGATGGTGTACTCGCTCTCGCGGTGGATCAACGCGAATCACGCCCGCTGCGGCTTTGCGACTCCGCCGATTCCGCAGCGGACGATCGACAAGGCACCAAGCGCAGAACTCCGTCCGGACCAGACGGATCAGGACTCGCTGCCGCCTTATCCGGTGCTGGACGAGATCATCGAGCGATACGTCGAGAAGCGTCAGAGTGC
>Ga0075160_10001606_pt1 | contig 13682 bp, 12 predicted proteins | sample JI91814C2DNA_FD_70969 | JGI IMG/M metagenome (GOLD analysis project Ga0075160, IMG submission 70969) | Wastewater effluent complex algal communities from Wisconsin, to seasonally profile nutrient transformation and Carbon sequestration -... | ecosystem: Engineered > WWTP > Effluent > Algae... | reverse complement strand
AGAAAATACATTGCGCTTCTCGCTGACATTTAATTTTGGGGATGAATTCGAAGAATATTAAAAAAATAAATTAATAAAAAATCCAAATTTTTAAATCGAATTTGGATTTTTTTTCCTCATACATGAAGCAAATTATTTTAAATACTACCATCTCAGTTCTATCAAAAGAAGAATTGTCAGCTCAGGAAATCGAATTGATGAATCAAGCTTTTGCGGCAAGAAGTAAGGCATATGCTCCTTATTCAAAATTTACAGTAGGTGCTGCAATTTTATTAGATAACGGAATTGTAGTACAAGGCTCAAATCAAGAAAACGCAGCGTATCCATCGGGTTTGTGTGCTGAGCGCGTGGCTATATATTACGCAGGTGCAAACTATCCAAATGCAAATATTTTAAAAATGTTTATTATAGCATCGCCTCTCGATAGAGATTTAGCAGAGCCAATTCCACCATGTGGAAGCTGTCGTCAAGCTATAGCCGAATATGAATTGAAACAAAATATTCCAATTCAAATTTTTTTTATGGGAGCAAATGGACCTATTTATAAGTCAGATTCTTTAAAAAATATTTTACCTTTGATTTTCGATAAAAATCATCTATAACGATTTCGTAACTTTTTTTAACGATTTATTACAAAAAAAAACAAAAATCATAGAATTTAATTTTTTCAGTAAGGTTCTATGTAGTATTTTTGCTTTTCGTAAAATTGCAAACAATCATTTAATCTGTTTAGCAGTAAAATTGAATTAAAAAACAAACATGATGAAGCCAATAACCAAAGAAGTTTACCTTAAATGGTATGAAGACATGCAGTTTTGGAGAAAATTTGAAGACAAATTAGCTGCGGTTTATATCCAACAAAAAGTTAGAGGATTTTTACATTTATATAACGGTCAAGAAGCAGTATTAGCTGGAGCTTTGCATGCAATGGACTTGTCTAAAGACAAAATGATTACCGCTTACCGTAACCACGTTCAACCAATCGGAATGGGTGTGGATCCAAGAAAAGTAATGGCAGAATTGTATGGGAAAGTTACTGGTACTTCAAAAGGTATGGGTGGTTCAATGCATATTTTCTCTAAAGAACATGGTTTTTACGGAGGTCATGGTATCGTTGGAGCGCAAATACCAGTAGGAGCAGGTATGGCTTTTGCAGATAAATATTTTGAAACTGGTGGCGTAACTTTAACCTATTTTGGTGATGGTGCTGCACGTCAAGGTTCTTTACATGAAGCTTTTAATATGGCAATGCTATGGAAATTACCAGTTGTTTTTATCGTTGAAAATAATGGGTATGCTATGGGAACTTCTGTTGAAAGAACTGCAAATCATACTGATATTTGGAAACTAGGTTTAGGATACGAAATGCCTTGTGGACCAGTAGATGGAATGAATCCAGTGAAAGTAGCAGAAGCTATGCATGAAGCAATGGAAAGAGCACGTCGTGGCGACGGTCCCACTTTCTTAGAAATGAAAACATACCGTTATAGAGGACACTCAATGTCCGATGCGCAATTATATAGAACTAAAGACGAGGTTGAAGAATATAAAAAAATCGACCCCATTACTCAAGTTTTAGATATCATAAAAGAAAATAACTACGCTACAGAAGCTGAAATCGAAACAATCGATAAAAGAGTAGCAGATTTAGTGGCTGAATGTGAGAAATTCGCTGAAGATTCTCCTTTTCCAGAAGCACAACAATTGTATGACGTAGTATACGAACAAGAAAATTATCCTTTCATTCCACATAAATTATAAGAACTATGGCACAAATTATAACAATGCCCCGTTTGAGTGATACGATGACTGAAGGAGTTGTAGCTACTTGGCTAAAAAAAGTCGGTGACTCAATCAAAACTGGTGATATCCTTGCCGAAATTGAAACCGATAAAGCTACAATGGAATTTGAATCATTCCATGACGGTGTTTTATTACACATCGGAATTCAAGAAGGACAATCGGCTCCAGTAGATTCTTTATTAGCTATTATTGGTGCGGCAGGTGAAGATATTTCAGCTTTATTAAGTGGAGGAAATAAAACAGAAACTAAAAAAGAAAAAGTAGTTGAGGAAAATAAATCTGTCACATCGAGCGGAGTCGAGATGCCAGCTAATGTAAAAGTAATAACAATGCCTCGTTTGTCTGATACAATGACAACAGGGACAGTTGCGACTTGGTTAAAGAAAGTAGGTGATACTGTAAAAGAAGGTGATATTTTAGCTGAAATCGAAACCGATAAAGCTACCATGGAATTCGAGTCATTCAATGCAGGAACTTTATTATATATTGGAGTGCAAGAAGGAGATTCTGCTCCAGTAGATACAATTTTAGCAATTTTAGGACCAGAAGGAACTGATGTTTCAGGAATTGTTGCTAATTACAAAGCAGGTGCTGTTTCTGAAGCTCCAAAAAATGAGGAGAAACCAGTTACAGAAACTGAAGTTTCTTCTAACTCCCAACTTCCAACTTCCAACTCTGATAGAATATTCGCTTCGCCTTTGGCTAAAAAAATTGCTCAAGATAAAGGAATCAACTTATCTCAAGTAAAAGGTTCAGGTGAAAATGGACGAATTGTAAAAAGCGATGTGGAGAATTTCACTGTTTCATCATCGCAACCTCACGTTTCTCAACCCGAAACTCGCAACTCGCAACCAGCAACCGTTCAACCATTTGTTCCTGCTGGTGAAGTATTCCAAGAAGAAATCAAAAATTCGCAAATGCGTAAAACCATTGCGAGAAGATTATCAGAATCTAAATTTACAGCACCGCATTATTATTTAACCATTGAGTTAGATATGGACAATGCAATTGCTTCAAGAAATATGATTAATGCTTTGCCCGATACGAAAGTTTCTTTTAACGATATGGTAATCAAAGCAAGTGCGATGGCGTTAAAAAAACATCCACAAGTAAATTCACAATGGAGAGAAGATGCAATGGTTATCAATCATCATGTAAATATTGGTGTAGCAGTAGCAGTTGAAGACGGATTAATGGTTCCAGTATTGAAATTTACAGACCAAATGAGTTTAACTCAAATAGGTACAAACGTAAAAGACTTAGCTGGAAAAGCAAAATCTAAAAAAATTCAACCAGCAGAAATGGAAGGGAGTACGTTTACAATTTCTAACTTAGGAATGTTCGGAATTCAATCGTTTACATCCATTATCAACCAACCAAATTCAGCCATTTTATCTGTTGGAGCAATTGTTGAAAAACCAGTGGTTAAAAACGGACAAATTGTGGTAGGAAATACTATGGTGGTAACTTTAGCTTGCGATCACAGAACAGTTGATGGGGCAACAGGAGCTCAATTTTTGCAAACGTTTAAAGCGTTTATGGAAAATCCTGTAACGATGTTAGCATAATAATTGTTAAATTTCATTATAAAAATTCCCTATTAAGTTCTATTGTATCAATACAAATATTTTTATTTTAGATTTTAAAAGTGTAGATATGAAATTTTGAAGATTAAATAACAAGCATTTGAAAATTAGAGAAAATTCTATTCTTAATTCCTAGTTGCACATTGCTTTTTTGTTCTATGTAAATAATTCCTTTTGTCCATTTACAATTGGTTTCATTTCGTTAATAAAGTCACACCACAAATCCAAAGTCAAATTGAAATTGTATATTTCATTTATATAATTTAGTTCTTTTTGTAATACTGACTTGTCAATTATTTGAGATAACGCTAAAAGGTCAATACGCATTAGAACGTCTTTTGTAAAAGTTCGTTATGCGTCTGCAAAAGTTATAGATTGCAAAAATTGAACAGTTGTTTCAGAATTTAAAAGTATCAACGAGTAAACTGCAAATTCTAATTTTTCAAAACCTAGCATATAACAAGTATCATCTAGCATTACTGGTTTTTCGTTTTGTGGTAAAACAAGCGTAAAATGAAAAGTCTTATAAAGACCAGAAATGGCAACTTTGTATGGTTTAAACGAATAATCACCTATACCAAAAATGGAAAAAGGTGGTTTGTTGTTATAAATACTAGACTTTCTCGCATTAAAAGCATCTTGATGTTCGCTTAAATATTGAAAAGTTTTTGGAAAATCGTACTTTATATAATTGGTTTCTTGCCCAACTTTTTTTTGTGTAATAATCGTATGTTTTCTCGTTTCTTTTATGACTGTATTTTTCAAGTCAGAACTTTTTAAAATACCATAAACCAAATCACTTTCTAGTTTAATTTCTTCTTTTAGTCCGTTTACAAAATGCCCGTTCACTTTGTCCAATTCCATAATAGAAGAACAATCGTGTTTTATGCCTTGTCGCCACTCAAACGGACATTTTCCGTCAATTTGTTCAGCAATGGAATAGGTATCAATGTTTGAAACAAATTTGTCGGACAACCAACCAAAATTCAGTTTTGCTTTTGAATTATTGTAAAAATTAAACTCAGCACATTCAAAAAACGGATTAGAATTTAATTTGCAATAATATAATGATGCTTCTACAGAAACATTAAATTCTTTTTTACTGTCAATACAATATTTTTCAATTTCAGAAATATGATACTTTTTTGAAAATTGGTCAAAGACAATATTTTTAATAACTGTGTTTTTAACCAACAAAGCAATATTTCCTTTTTGATGTTGAAAAGTTTCAATCATCATCAAAGTAATGTATTCGGCAATGTCAAAATTGCCTTTTCCTGTCATTGCATCTAATCCGTTGTGGTTTTTGAAATTTGTTTTTTTAGGTAGATTAGATGAATTTAAACTTCCTAATTTTGAATTTGTTACCCAAGGCGGATTACCAATAATTAAAATCTCTTTTGTGCCATTTTCTTTGGCAATAGTTTTAAAATCAAAGTCAAAAACGCTACTATGAATAATTAAAATTTCGGGTTTGTTTTCGGTTGGATTATTAAGATAAAAATCAATGATATTGAATTTACTTTCCCAAACGTAAGGTTTGTAAATCTCAATACCGAAAACTTTTTTAACGCTATCGAATTGCTTTAATGAAGCAACAATAAAATTACCTTTCCCACAAGTTGGCTCAATGACAATTTCTGGTGAAACATTTTTTGTTGTCAGATGAAGAGCAACTTTATTCGCTAAATCTGTATTGGTTTGAAAGTCGCCATATTCGGCTCTGTCGGGTTCTGATACAATATTTTGAGAAATTGAAATAGTTTCTTTGAGTATTTGCAAATCTTCCTCATTATCAAAAAAATGTATAAAGCCGAGGGCTTTACGCATTTTTTGATTAGCCTTTTCAATAGTCACAACATTTTTCAGAATATCGTTTAAATAATCCGAAACTTGATGAGTGATATTTGCTTCAAATACTTTCATTATTGTGGTTTATTGTAACTTATAATTTTTTCAATACCTTGAATATCGTCTGCCAAGGCAACAATTCGTTGATATTGTAACCGCCATTGCAAAGCATTAGAAATTGTTAAATAGCCTTGTTCGGGTGGTGTTTGTAAAATCTGTTCAGCAACTTTTGATAACGTAATTTCATCCGCAGGAATATTTTTATCTTGCAAATAAGCAATAATGTCGGCTTCATTTGCACCATCTTTTACCATTTCACGCAAACGGAATGTTGTTGTATAATCCGCTGTACGTTCTTTATGTACAAATGAGCAACTTACAAAATTTAAAATTGCCGTTTGTGTTGTAGGGTCGTCTGTTTTGTCGTAAACGAAAACAAGAAGATTGTAACCAAGTCCAAAAATCTTTTGTTTAGCATCTTTGAAAGGACAAGATGATTGCGGTTGCTTTATGGAAGTTACTTTTATGTCTGTTTGAATATCGTCAGAAGGTAAGTCTATTTCCCTCGCAGAAGAACCAACTAAAACTTCGTATTTTTCATTTAAGTGTGATTGAAATTTATGTTCAATAAGTGTTCCTACTGCTTTTCCGTCTGTTACACCATAAAGTTCTTTATGCTGGAATTTAGATTGTTCCACACAAAATATTAACCTGACGGAAATATAACGTAAATAAATTAAGCTGCATATTTAATATCTTTATGATTGAAATATTTTTGAACTCTTTCAGGATTCTGTACTAGCATTTGCATATGATTTTCTAGATTTTCTTTTAATTTTTCTACACTTTTTGGTGCTGGTTTTGCAGATAATCCTTGTTTCAAATCACAATTCAAATACTCATCTGGATTCTTCTCTGGCGAATAGGCAGGCAAGAAAAAGAGTTCTATTTTGTCTATATTCACTTTTATCCAATCCTTTACAATATGGCTATGATGTACTCTTAAATTATCTAAAATGAGAAATATTTTTTGGTTATTATTCTTAATCAGTTGCTTTAAAAATTCAATAAATTTATCAGAATTCATATTTTCTGAATAAATCATAAACTGCACTTTCCCTTGATTGGTAACGGTTGAAATCATATTCATTGAAAATCGCTTAGACATACTTTTCTTGATTGGTGTTTTCCCTTTTGGAGCATACGAACGACCATGCTGACAGTTGTTTCTAACTCCAGTTTCATCTCCCCATTGTATTTCTGCATTTTCTTCTTTGGCTCTTTTTTGAATCGCTGGATATTCCTCATCTAACCATTTTTGAACTTTTTTTGAGCATTGCTCGTAAGCCATTTTCTTTGGTTTCTGTGGTGTAAACCCCCATTTTCTTAAATAGTCTCCCATTGTATTAATAGCTAGCTTAACTCCAAACTCTCTCTCAACCAGCTCTTTAACAGCTTTGCGTGTCCATAAAGCATAATCCAATTTCAATTGATCAGGCATTTTGTCAATTATCATTTTCTGAATTTCTTGCTCTTGTATCACACTCAAAAGTTTTTTATCCTCCGATTTAACGCCTCTTTTTTTAGAAGTAAGCCCTTTGATACCATTCTCTTTATAATTTTTCCACCATTCAGAAATTGAAGCATTTCGAACACCGATAATTTCGGCAACATCTCCTTTTTTTCTGCCTGATTTTATTAGTTTAATCGCTTGCTTACGAAAACCTAATTGCTCTTGCACTGACAACGTACGAAAATCTATTTTTTCCATACATCAAAGATACTAAATATTTACTAAATATTACCGCTATGTTAATAGCAAGCGTTCTTCCATGAAAATTTCAGACGATAAATTCTCGCCAAAGGTGCGTTCGGCTCCTATTGATTTTATTTTCCGATTGGGTTTTACCGCACTGTTGTGAATGCCACGCACAATTTGGTAATAATGCAAACCGCTGTTTCCAAAATGTTTTTCCAAATAATCTAATGGTTTTTGTTTTAAATCAAAACCAGTAAAAAGCCCTAATTGGTACATTTTTTCTGCCGTGACTTTGCCAATACCATAAAATTTTTTTACATCTAATTTTTCTAAAAAGGCTTCTACTTCATCTGGGTTTACTGTTTTTTGTCCGTTGGGTTTGTTGTAATCAGAAGCAATTTTTGCCACAAATTTATTCACCGATATACCTGCCGAAGCTGTGAGACCAATTTCTTCAAAAATGCGTTTTCTAATTTCTTGTGCAATTAAAGTGGCACTGGGATTTCCTTTTTTGTTTTCAGTAACATCTAAATACGCTTCGTCAAGCGATAAAGGTTCTACTAAATCAGTATAATCGAGGAAGATTTTTCTAATTTTTTTAGAAATTTCTTTATAGCGGTCAAATCGAGGGCGCACAAAAATTAAATCCTGACACAATTTTTTTGCTTGAATGCCACTAATGGCGCTACGCACACCAAATTTTCGTGCTTCGTAACTCGCAGCAGAAACTACACCTCGCACTTCGCTTCCGCCTACTGCCAATGGCTTTCCTTTGAGTTCGGGATTATCCAATTGTTCCACAGATGCATAAAACGCATCCATATCGATGTGAATAATTTTCCGTTGGAAAGGATGCTGTTCCATAAATTTTATTCCGTTGGGAAAAAGAAGCTCATAGGTTTACTTATAAACCGTCTTTTAATGGATGCAAAAATAGGTTTTAATTCGGCTAATGGAATATTTCTGGAGCGAAAAGCCAATCCTAAAGACAATCCAAAACTTACTAAAAAGTTAACTAAACCAATCATAAAAACACCAAAAATTCCCCAAAACAGCATATTGTTTTCAACCTGAAATTTAGCTCCATATAAAGCCAATGCTAGATTACCACTTGCAAATGTAATGTGACGAATATCTAAACTTAATCCTAAAAATTTACCTATAGAAGAAGTACTTCCAAGAAAAACACCAAACCAAAAATTTGACATTAATCCAGGCCAATTATTATCATACCAACGAGCAAATTGCTTGGTTTTATTTTTTCCAAAAGTCATTTTTAACCATGGATGTTCTTCGATTCTATATTTTACATCAAAATGCTTGTCGCGATTGGCAATGCTTCCAGATATAATTCCAGATAAGAATAAGAAAAACCCAGCAATAGCAGCATGAAATAATAATAAAGATTGAATTGGATTTAAATCGAAAATAAATTTTTCCCATTTTATTTCGGCGATATTGTTACCTATTGCAAAATCTATCATCCAAATACCCAATAATGCAATTGGAAACGCCATAATAACATTTCCAACAAAGGCTATAAATTGCGAACGAAATAAGCGTGCAAATAATTTGGCAAAACTTTTATGCTTTTCATCTGCCGAAATAGAATTTTTTTTCAAACCATCCTCTAATGCAGTGATTAAAGCAGCAGCAGTCATAGCCGGTTGTTTTGTAGCTAAAGTAAATCCCAATAAATAAATAATAATAAATCCAATCGAATAATTTAAACTGTATAAAAAAGCATGTCCAAAATCGCTAATTTCTATTTTAGAAAGTAATAATTTAAAAATACACAAAAACCCAACAATTAATCCACCTCCAAGTGCTGCATACAACATTTTGAAATATTCTGTTTTACTTTCAGTAATGTAATTTTCACCTGTTTTTGCAGTATGCTGTGTAATTTCGTAGGACAATAATTGGGTGCTTTCGTTGATTAATTTCCGAACATTTGTTTTTTGGCAATTGTATTTAATTAGCTTTATCGCTAATTCGATGCTTTTAGCTTTTTTTTCTTCCTGTTTATCTATTACTAAAAGTGGTAGCAAAACCCCCAAACGATACAATTGTTGTTTGATACGTAATAAGTTTTGATTTACACGTAGCGAAATTCCGTATTTAGAAGAGTTTTGAAACGCTTTTTCTACAAATTCGTTACATTGCTTGTACAACACTAATAACTGTTTGTAATTGATATCAGAAGAAGTAATGTGATATTCTACCGCTCTACCTTTTATTGTGTTTTGAATCGTTGCTAATTCTTTTTCAAAAGCAGCAAACGGGCTTTCTAATTTATCATATTCGGGTACCATTTTTAGGACTTCGCTTTCCAATGCTTTTCCGCTACTACGTTGTGAAAGTAAATTCATGGCTTGTAATACTTCATACAAAGGTGAATTTTCTTCTGTAGAATTGTAAATGGTTTTAAATTCCAACAAATCAAACAATTCTTCTAATTCCTTTTTAGGAATTTTATTAATCCAAATAGGATCTGAATCGTGATAAAAAATTTGGTTTAAAACATATTGTAATGATTTTTTTGGGGCTTGATAGGGTAAAATTTTTGCGAAAATTCGTTTTTTAACTTCATAAAAAAAATCTGTTTCTTGAAGAATTCCTGCATCTGTTAAAATAAAATCCGAGTTTTTTTTATCTAAAAGTTGATGAATAAATTCAATAAAATGAGATTTTTCTATAGAATTTTCAATGAAATAATGCAATACATTAGATATTGAAATCGACTCAATTTCTTTGGGTTTTTTGGGTCTAATGGTGTTAATCAAAGACACTAGAATATCTATAGCCTCTTCTTCGTTTTTCCAAATTTGTAAATCGTTAAAATACGTTGTACAAATTTCTTCAAATGTTTTTCTGCTGTTTTTTCTAACTATGCTCATTGGACTATTTTCTCTACCTTGTAAAGATACAAACAGAATTTTTTTTTCGTACCTTGTATTCCAAAAATTATTAAATATATTTTGAAAGAAATAGAACGCAAGTTTTTGGTCAAATCGACTGATTTTATCAAAGAAAGTAATGTAAATAATAGAATTGTACAAGGCTATTTGAATTCGAATCCCGAGCGAACGGTTCGGGTGAGAATTAAAGGGAATAAAGGTTTTTTAACCATAAAAGGGAAGGGAAACGAAAGCGGAACAACTCGTTTTGAATGGGAAAAAGAAATTTCACTTTTTGAAGCCGAAGCCTTACTTCAATTGTGTGAAAGCGGTAGTATTGACAAAATTAGATATGAAATTTCTATTGGGAAACACATGTTTGAAGTTGATGTTTTTTCGGGTGAAAATCAAGGATTAATTATTGCCGAAGTAGAACTTTCTTCAGAAAATGAGTTTTTTGAACAACCAAATTGGTTAGGTAAAGAAGTTACTGGCGATAAAAAATACTACAATTCGTATTTAAGTGAAAATCCTTTTTGTACTTGGAAATAATTACTCAACAATTTCGATATTAACGCGTAAAGGTGATCTGCCTTTGTTATGAGAGATTTCTAAAAATGGTTTTTTAGCCATGTCAATTTCTCGATGTTTGGTAAATGGACCTCTATCAGTGATGGTTACAATTACACTTTTATTGTTTGCAATATTGGTAACTTTGACTTTTGTTCCAAACTTTAATGTTTTGTGTGCTGCGGTGTAATTTTTGTTGTGAAATACTTTTCCGCTTGCTGTTCTTCTTCCGTTTAATTTATCCGAATAGTGTGACGCTTCTACATTTTTCTTGTAAAATTGGGTTTTTAATTTAACAATAGAATCAGAAATTTTAATAGAATCTACCACTTTGATTGAATCTAAGATGCGAAGTGAATCTTTTTTCTTTATGGTATCATGTAAAGAAGCTTTTCTAACAAAACCAAGTTTAGTTTTATTAGAAAAGCTCAAAAATAGTATAATAAACAAAACAAACGATATTAATATGATATTTTTCTTCATGCTTTTTTGTTTTACCTATTATAAAAGTGTACCAAACGATTAACTTAACCAGCTACTCCAAGGCAAACGCAATAAAATTAATACTAATCCTAACGTGTAGAAAATCGCAATTTTTTTGAATTTACCATTGTTACTTTCTTCTTTTTTGTGTTTAGACCAACCAATTGTAATTAATGCTAAGGCAATAATGTTAATCAGAGGATGTTCTAACATGGTTAATCTCAATTCTGAATTTTTCATTGCGCCTTCGATAGCAAATGCTTTAAATCCTTTTTCAGAAACGAAATAAACGATTAAACCAACTAATAACTGAATGTGACAAATAATCATTGTGAAAAGCGAAATACGCAAGTCTTTATCTGTGAATAATTTTTTTGATGTTAGTCCTAATATCGCATTAATACTAGCTAAAACTAACAAAGCCAATGCAGCATAAGCTAAATAAGAGTGAACGTTAAGAAGTGCTTGATTCATAAGTGTAAAATTTATTTGTTATAAGGTCACTTATGTCATCGCCATTGACTCATTAGTTAATTCATGAGCAATTAATACAGGCGATTTCATAGTTTATTTTTATTGGTGAATTACAAATATAGTAAAAATTAAAAACCTCTTACTCAAAAAAGTGAGTAAGAGGTTTTTTTAAAACTATTTTCTGCTATAAGTTAGAAGTTATAACGGATAGTGAAATTCCAAGTTCTACCTAAACCGAAGAAACCAAAGTTCCCATCTGCAACTCCTTTATAAACTCTACCATTTGACTGATAAGTTCCTAAACTTGGGTTTGAAGAGCTTAAATTATCAGTAGTTTTAATATTAGAAGTTAATTCTGATAAATACACTTCATCAAAAACGTTGTTCATGTTAAATCTGAAATTAACAGAATTTTGTTTTTCTTTACCAACAAACATTTTGTATGAAATCCCAGCATCTACTAAATCATAACTTGGTAACTCTAAGTTATCTTTTGCTGCTACATTTGCATACAAATTTTCATAATTTCTCCAATCTGCATCAATTGAAAAGTTTTTAATAAATTCATATTTTACGCCTAACCCCCAAGTAGTTTGAGCAGCATCACCTACTTTACCACCATCTAAATCAGTCTCTGAAACTAATAATGGATTAAGATTTTCATCTCTTCTTGTGCTAATTGCTTTTCCTTCATATTTCCAGTCTCCAACAGAAGCAAAACCTTTAATATCTAAATTTTGCATTGGTTTTAAAATAAAATCTAATTCTAAACCAGAATGCACTTGTTTTACACCTTGATTTTCTGTGAAAATAACATCACCAGCTAATACAGGTGTAGTTCCAATTGTACCATTTGAAGCTTGTACAGTTGAAGTTGTAACTACTCTATCTTCCCATGTAGTTCTGTAAGCATTCAAGCTCCCTGAAAATATTTTTGATTTAAAGCTATATCCAGCTTCTAAACCAAGTACTTTTTCATTTTCAGTTAAAGGGTTAACTTGATTAGTAAAATTTAGGTAAATATTATCATGATATGGTTGACGAGAATAGTAACCCGCATTTGCATATACAGAATGTTGTTCTGCAACTATATAACTACCTCCAGCTTTTACATTATATCCCAAATTAGATACTTTTTCAGAATCTTGATGTTTTGTTTGATAATCATAATAATCAAAACGTTGGTGAGTTTGATTAGAAATTGACCCTTGGAAGAAAGCTGAAAGGTTGTTATTAGAATATTCTAATTGACCAAAAACTCCTCCATAAGAAATTGTTTCACTGTAATCATAATCAATTTTTTGATTGTCATCAGCAGCATTAAAAAAGGCATACCAAGGATTAATGTTATAGGATTGATTTACAGTATTAGTTGCACTTGGTAAATTGTTTGGATTAGGAATAACGTGATTGTTATCTCTTAAGAATCTACTTTCTGACCAACCGTTTAATCCTACAAAGTTTGAAATTTGACGATAGTGATCGCCATTATAAGTTCTTAAATCTAAACCGAAATTTAAATTTAAATTTTCGTTTAATTCTTTTTTGAAATTAGATACAATTCCGTACCAAGCATGATTATTCATAGAAGCTCTAATAGCATAGTTTGAACCAGTACCAATACCATCAGCATCTGCTAGATTATTAGCATAAATTTGATCAAAGTCAATATATGTACTTTGATTTGAACCAGTATAAGGATTTAATTGAGAAACACTTCTTTTCCCTCCTCCATAGTTACCAGTTCCACCTCCACGTCCCCAAGATGCGTATAAAACAGTAGATAATGAAGTTGTACTATTAATATTAAAATCCCAGTTTAAGTTAGCAACAGGTTTGTGATAAAAATTAGTTCTTTCTGAAATATATTGCCCGTTTAAATAACCAAAATTGTTATTGTATTTTCTACCAAAACCTAAATAATCAGAAATTCTTTTTGTAAAGTTTTGATCATGAGATTGAGGAGCACCTGTCAATAAGAAGTTAAAATTGTGTTTGTCGTTTGGTTTATAACCAAAAGATATGAAATAATTTTGTCCTTCACCTCTTGTGCCTTGATTATATCCATCACCTTGCCAGTGAGACATCATAATACTCATTCCAAATCCGTTTTTCATCATCCCTGTATTGTAAGATGCTGTAGTTTTTAAATAATCACTATTAGCAACACCCATTGATACAAAACCACCTTCTTTTTTATCAGTCGCTTTTGTAACAAAGTTAACCGTTCCACCTACAGAAGAAATTGCTAATTTT
>Ga0075160_10001605_pt1 | contig 13687 bp, 10 predicted proteins | sample JI91814C2DNA_FD_70969 | JGI IMG/M metagenome (GOLD analysis project Ga0075160, IMG submission 70969) | Wastewater effluent complex algal communities from Wisconsin, to seasonally profile nutrient transformation and Carbon sequestration -... | ecosystem: Engineered > WWTP > Effluent > Algae... | reverse complement strand
ACAAATTGCAAGTAAATATAGAGCTGGTTTAAGTTTAAATTACGTAGATGATTTCTTAGGAAATGAGATTGTTCTAATAAGCATCAAAGAGTTTTTGGAAGAAAATAAATATAAAGTATCAAATTCGAGACAATTTGAGACAATTCTCGAAAAAAATTCCTCAAAAAAATTAGATTGGTTTTTTAGAACTATTATTGAAAGTAATGATTTAGTAGATTTTAAATTTGGTAAAGTATCCAAAACAAATGACTCTATTTCTGTAAATATCATAAACAGAACAAATACTAATGTGCCCATTTCTTTATATCAATTAAAAAACAATAATGTGATTAATAAAATTTGGTTGACTAACATAAAAACAGATTCAACGATTGTAATTCCAAGGATTGGAGCTGATAAAATCACCTTAAATTACAATAACGAAGTTCCCGAATTTAATCTCAGAAATAACTGGAAATCATTAAAAGGCTTTTTTTTTAATAACCGACCTTTAAAATTTAGTTTTTTCAAAGATTTAGAGGAACCCTATTATAATCAAGTTTTTTATGTTCCTGAAGTAGAATTCAATATTTATGATGGAGTTGCTTTAGGTCTGCGAATTAACAATAAATCCATTTTAAATAAACCTTTCACTTTTAATGTAACTCCAATGTATTCTACTAATACAGGAACACTTGTAGGGAAATTTTCTGCTTTAATTGATGACAATATTCGCGAAAAAGGCAAACTTTACAACATTCGCTATATAGTTACTGGTAGTCGTTTTCATTATGCAAAAGATGCTTTTTATACCTATTTTGTTCCTATTATTCAATTTAGATTTAGAGATGAAGATTTGAGGACAAATAAAAATGAATTTATTCAGTTAAGACAAGTTTACGTAAATCGAGATAAATCGCAGTTCCTTATTGATAACAATACAGAAAACTACAATGTTTTTAATGCAAAATATGGTAATTACCAGTCTGAAGGAACTAAACATTTTTCAATATTAAATGATTTACAAATTGCAAGTTCGTTTGGTAAAATAGCAACAGAAATTCACTATAGAAAATTATTTGAGAATAATCGCCAAATAAGTTTACGATTTTTTGCAGGAGCTTTCATGTTTAATAGTACAAAATCAGACTTTTTTAGTTATGGACTAGACCGCCCAAATGATTATATGTTTGATTATAATTTATTAGGAAGAAGCGAAACCACAGGAATTTATAGTCAACAATACATTTATGCTGAAGGCGGTTTTAAATCTAAATTAGATACAAGATTTGCAAATCAATGGATGACCACTATTAATGGAACGTTCAATATTTGGAATTGGATTCAAATTTATGGCGATGCCGGAATGTTTAAAAATCAATTTTCAAATACAAAATTTGTTTACGATTCAGGCTTTCACTTAAATTTAGTTCCTGACTATTTTGAACTTTTCTTACCTGTTTATTCTTCAAACGGCTTAGAATTAAATTCAAATAATTATGGTCAAAAAATTCGTTTTGTTGTTACTTTAACACCTAAAACATTAGTTTCTCTATTTACCAGAAAATGGTTTTAATAGCTATTTGTCTATTTTTTTAACAATTAAACAAATAAAAGATTCTTTTTAATGTTTTTATTGCATTTTCACAATCAAAACAATTAATAATATAATAATTATCAAAAAAGAAACACTCGCGGTATTGTTTTATACGTCGAATTAATTAAATTTGTTGAATTATCAATTTCGTACAAACATCTCATGAAAACAGCAACAACATCGGAAGTAGTTTCTTTTGAAGATTTTAAAAAAGAAGTCATCAACGATTATAAAATCGCACGAATTAGTAGAGAATGTAGTCTTATAGGAAGAAAAGAAGTACTTACAGGTAAAGCCAAATTCGGTATTTTTGGTGATGGTAAAGAAGTACCACAATTAGCATTAGCAAAAGCATTCCAAAACGGAGATTTTCGTTCGGGATATTACCGTGACCAAACGTTTATGATGGCAATTGGTGCCCTAAATATAGAACAATTCTTTGCTGGATTGTATGGTCATACCGATATTAATTTCGAACCAATGAGCGCAGGACGTCAAATGGGCGGACACTTTGCAACCCATTCATTAGACGAAAACGGAAATTGGAAAAACTTAACCCAAGAAAAAAATTCGAGTTCTGACATCTCTCCTACTGCCGGACAAATGCCACGCTTGTTAGGATTGGCACAGGCTTCAAAAATATACAGAAATGTTTCGGGTATTAACCAAACGAACTTCTCTGAAAACGGAAACGAAGTGGCTTGGGGAACTATCGGAAATGCATCAACTTCTGAAGGTTTATTCTTTGAAACCATCAATGCTGCAGGTGTTTTGCAAGTACCAATGGTAATTAGTGTTTGGGACGATGATTACGGAATTTCTGTTCATGCAAGATATCAAACTACCAAAGAAAATATTTCAGAAATTTTAAAAGGATTTCAACGCAATGAAGATAATAAAGGTTACGAAATATTAAATGTTAAGGGGTGGGATTATTCTGCATTAGTAGAAACCTACCAAAAAGCATCACAAATTGCACGAGAAGAACACGTTCCAGTTTTGGTTCACGTTCAAGAATTAACTCAACCACAAGGGCATTCAACATCTGGAAGTCACGAACGTTATAAAAATGCTGAACGATTAGCTTGGGAAACAGAATTTGATTGTTTAGCCAAAATGAAAACTTGGCTAATTGAAAATAAAATTGCTACTTCAGAAGAATTAGATACAATTGACAATCAAGCTAAAAAAGATGTTTTAGAAGCTAAAAAAGTGGCTTGGAATAATTTCATAGCTCCAATAAAGGAAGAACAAGAAGAGCTAGTAGGTTTATTGAATAATATAGCATCACAATCTGAAAATAAAGTATTTATTGAAAAAATCGCTAATGAAGTTGCTTCCATAAAAGAACCTATTCGAAAAGATATTTTAGTAACAGCTCGTAAAGTGTTACGCATGATTATCAAAGAAAATTCTCGTTTAACATTAGCTACTTGGATAAAAAACTATACCGATAAAATTCAGCCAAAGTTTAGTTCTCACCTTTTTTCACAATCAGACAAAAGCGTTTTAAAATCAAAAGAAATTGCCCCATCTTATGATGCAACTGCAGAGTACGTAGATGCACGTTTGGTATTAAGAGATAACTTCGATGCTATATTTTCAAAATATCCTGAAACCTTAATTTTTGGTGAAGATTCAGGAAATATTGGTGATGTTAACCAAGGTTTGGAAGGGATGCAAGAAAAATATGGCGAATTACGGGTTACTGATGTCGGAATTCGTGAAGCTACAATTCTTGGTCAAGGTATAGGAATGGCTATGCGAGGATTACGTCCAATTGCCGAAATTCAATATTTAGACTATTTATTGTATGCTATACAAATTATGAGTGATGATTTAGCTACTTTACAATTCAGAACTGCTGGACGTCAAAAAGCACCATTAATCATCAGAACTCGTGGACACCGTTTAGAAGGCGTTTGGCATTCGGGATCACCTATGGGAATGATAATCAATGCTGTTAGAGGAATTCATGTATTAGTGCCACGAAACATGACTAAGGCAGCTGGTTTTTATAATACTTTACTAGAATCAGATGAACCAGCATTGGTAATTGAATGTTTAAATGGCTACCGTCTAAAGGAAAAAATGCCATCAAATTTAGGTGAATTTAAAACACCTATTGGAGTTGTAGAAACCATAAAAAATGGAACAGATATTACATTAGTTTCTTATGGTTCTACCCTACGCTTGGTAGAACTTGCAGCAATTGAATTAGAATCGGTTGGAATTAGTGCTGAAATCATCGATATTCAATCGTTATTGCCTTTAGATATTAATCATAATATTGTAAAATCGGTAGCAAAAACAAATCGATTATTAGTAATTGATGAAGATGTTCCTGGTGGTGCTAGTGCATACATTTTACAGGAAATTTTAGAAAATCAAAATGCCTATCAACATTTAGATAGTGCTCCACAAACATTAGCTTCTAAACCACATCGACCTGCTTATGGAACTGATGGAGACTATTTTTCAAAACCTTCAACAGAAGATATTTTTGAAAAAGTATATGCTATAATGAATGAGGCAAATCCTACTAAATTTCAAAATATGTATTAATGAAAGTTGTTGTAATTGATAATTATGATAGTTTTACCTACAATATTGTCCACTACTTAGAGGAGTTGAATGGAATTGTAACCGTTTTTAGAAATGATGAATTTGAATTGAATGAATTAAACAAATTTGATAAAATTCTTCTTTCACCTGGACCAGGAATTCCAGATGATGCTGGTTTGATAAAAGAAGTTATAAAAAAATATGCAACTACTAAAAGTATTTTTGGAGTTTGTTTAGGATTGCAAGCTTTAGCTGAAGTTTTCGGTGCTAAATTAACTAACTTAGAAAAAGTATATCATGGAATTGCTACTAAAATTTTGAGAACAGAATATGACTATATTTTCAATGATTTACCAAGCGAAATTGTAGCGGGTCGATACCATTCTTGGGTAGTTTCTATCAAAGATCTTCCACCTGATTTAATTATAACTTCTACAGATGAGAACGGTCAAATTATGTCAATGAAGCATAAACTTTTTGATATTCGAGGTGTACAATTTCATCCAGAAAGTGTTCTGACTCCTTTCGGAAAAAAAATCTTTCAAAATTGGCTTTTCAACTAATTTCAATTTTGATTATTGTCTTTTTCTATTTCATAAATACAAATTATTGAAATAAAAATATCACCATTTTTAAAAAAAAAAGTATTCAATATTGATATTTTAAATGACCAAAATATCAATCAGTAACCATATAAAGGGTATAAATTACTAAAGATAATATCAAAATTTAGTAAAATAAGACTGTTTCAAAATAAAAAAAATTGATTATATATTTTTTTTGTTTGTATAAAGAAGATAATGAGCTCATACTAAAAATTTAGATTTTCAAAACGGCGATATTATTTTAATAAATCACCTAAAGCTTTGTCTAAAGAAGCAAACTTGAACTGAAAATTTTCATCTAATAATTTTCTGCAACTAACATGTTGACTTGAAAACAAAATTTCGTGCATTTCCCCCAAAATTAATTTCATTACAAACTGTGGAATATTTGATAAAAACAATGGTTTTTCAAGTGTTTTAGCAATCGCCTTAGTGAGTTCCCCATTCGAGACTGGATAAGGAGAAACACCGTTATAAATTCCAGGCAACTTATTTTCAATAACATGATAAAAAACAGCTGCTAAATCATGAAGATGAATCCATGATTGATATTGCTTACCCGAACCAAAAGCTGCTCCTACTCCATATTTTATAGGTTTTACCATTTCTTGTAAAGCGCCACCGTTTTTTGCAAGTACGATACCGATTCTTATTTTAGAAACAATTAGTTCTAATTTTTCAAATTGGCTGACTTCATTTTCCCATTGTTTTACAACATTTCCAAGAAAAGAAACATCGACATCTAAATCAGTTTCATGATAAATATTTGTCAAACTGTTAGGATAAATCCCAATTGCAGACGCTGAAACGATTTGTTTGACTTGATTTGGCGTTTTTTGAAGTGTCTGATACAGTAATCGAGTTGAAAGTACGCGGCTTTCAATAATTTCTTCTTTATAGGATGTTGTCCATTTTTTTGCAACACTAGCTCCAGCCAAATGAACAATTACTTCAACATCTGTTAATGAAGCTACATCTATATCTGATGTTTTTGGATTCCAATAAAAACCTTTATAATTAGCATTGTTAACCAATTTATTTTTTGAAGTAGATAAATAATGAACAATGTGTCCGTTTTGAAGCAACAAGCCTACTAATTCTTGTCCGACTAAACCCGTTGCACCTGTAATTAAAATTGTCATTTTCTTTTTCCTTTTTTTCAAAGTTACAATCAAAAATAGAACAATAAAAGCTAATTAACGTATGTTTAGGTTTTTGGGTTGCAGGCTTCAGGTTGCGGTTTTTGCAAAAATATTGAACTTTGAACCCGAAAACTTCTAACTTCTCAACTTAACTGTCCATTCAAATTGCATTTCAGAAACTTGCTCTCCTTTTTCGTTTTTACCTATTGAAGTTAGCCAAATGGTTTGACCTTCATTAGAATCAATTGCTTTTTGAATGGTCTCTTTTATTGCTGTACCTTGATTACAAATGAATGTTATTCTTCCAGTGGCTTTTTTAGTGAAGACACTCTTGTTTTGAGCTACAAGCATTGAAATGTTTTTCTTGCTTTCTTTAATTTGATACATTACCAAAGCTCCCGTTGTAAACTCAGCCGCCATTGCTTGCACTGCAAAATACATGGAGTTAAACGGATTTTGATTAAACCAACTATGTTTTACACTTACTTCACAAACTTCTGAAGAAATTGATCGAACACGTACGCCACTCCAAAATGCAGATGGTAATTTAAAAAAGGTAAAAAAATTCAATTTTGCGGGTGTAAACTCCATATTTTATTGATTTAATTGGTAAAAATACAAAAAATAGTATGCATTTCTACTTTTTCTTAATTGTTAATTTTTTGTTAAATATTAGTACTATGCGTTACATATTACCTTTTTTTAGACTTATCTTTGTATAAGAAATTAATAGGTAATCTATTTCAATCATCAAATCAATCAATGCGCAAGCTAAACAAATCAAAAAATGAACAGTCTAATTAAAAAAAACAAATGGAATTATGAACATTGAAAACACAAAAGCTCAAATGCGAAAAGGTGTTTTAGAGTTTTGTATCTTATCTGTACTAAAAGAAAAAGATGCCTATACTTCTGAAATACTAGACACGCTAAAAAACGCAAAACTACTTGTTGTGGAAGGCACGGTTTATCCTTTATTAACAAGATTAAAAAACGACAACTTATTAAATTATCGTTGGGAAGAATCAACATCAGGACCACCAAGAAAATATTATGGGTTAACCGATGAAGGGAAAGAATTTCTACAAGAATTAAACGGCACTTGGAAAGAATTAGCAGACGCCGTAAACATAATAACCAATCAAAACTAAGAGTCATGAACAAAACAACAAGTATAAATTTAGGCGGTTTTTTCTTCCATATTGACGAAGACGCTTACCAAAAATTATCTCGCTATTTTGATGCAGTGAAACGCTCTCTTGCTCCAGATGGAAGAGATGAAATCATGAAAGACATTGAAAGCAGAATTGCAGAATTGTTTCAAGAACGTATTCAAAACGATAAACAAGTCATTAGTTTAATAGAAATTGACGCTGTAATTAGAATTATGGGGCAACCAGAGGATTATAAAATTGATGAAGATGCAACAAAAAGTTCAAATTATAGCGCTTCAAATAAAACCTACAACAGCACTAAAAGATTATATAGAGACAAAGACAATTCACTATTAGGAGGTGTTGCAGCTGGTTTTGGACATTATTTAAATATTGATCCATTGTGGGTTCGTATTTTATTTATGATCACCACGTTCATAAGTTTTGGAACTGCAATAATTATTTATCTAATTCTTTGGATATTGATTCCAGAAGCTATAACCACTTCGCAAAAACTAGAAATGAAAGGCGAACCAATTACTATTTCTAATATTGAACGAAAAGTAAAAGAAGGAATTGATGAAATTGCAGATAAAATTGGAAATATTGATCATCAAAAAATAGCTGATAATGCAAAAAATGGTGCTGAAAAAGTAGGAAGTTCTATTGCTGATATTTTTGAAACAATTTTTAAAATATTTGCAAAATTTATTGGTGCATTAATTGTAATTATTGCCTCTTCTTCGCTTTTAGGAATAATAGTTTTTGGAATAATCATGTTGTTTACCTCAACCATGCCCGATAATTACATCCTAAACCGATTTGAAGCACCTATAGGATTAGAAACTCCGTTTTGGGTACAAGGAATATTATTTATTTTAGTATTTGGAATTCCGTTCTTTTTCCTACTTTTATTAGGATTAAAATTATTGGTAAACAATTTAAAATCAATAGGAAACGTTGCTACCTATACCTTAATTGCTACTTGGGTAATTGCTTCTGGAATAGCAATATCATTGGGAATCAATGAAGCAACTCAAATGGCATTCCAAGGTAAGGTAGTTCAAAAAGAAGAAATTGTTTTGATACCAACAGACACCTTATACATTAAATTCAAAAACAATGATTTCTATTCTAAAAATATACATCATGATACAGATTTTAGATTAACGCAAGACGAAAACAACAAAGATATCATCTACTCTAACAATATTTCAATAGAAATTATGGAAACTGATGAAGTTATTCCTTTTATCCAAATTGAAAAATTAGCCAACGGAAAATCCGCTTCTGAAGCAAAGAAAAGAGCAGAAAAAATCAAATATGGTTACAAAATTGAAAGAAATTCATTAATTTTAGACAATTATTTAATTTCTGCTGTTGAAAACAAATTTAGAGGGCAAGAAGTAGAATTATACTTGTATTTACCAAAGGGCACATTATTTAAAACCGATAAAAATTTCAAACATTTTGACCATACAAATAATGATTTTTTTGATTTAAATTATGATTTTTCTAATGGTATTTATAAAGTTGAAGCTGAAAATATTATATGTTTAAATTGTCCGTCTTCAGAAAATAATTATGAAGAAAATGAAACAAACAATGATTCAAGCTCAACTATTATTTTAGATGAAAATGGTGTATTAATCAAAAAAGAAATCAAAGACTTTAAAAACGAAGTAAATCAAGAAGTTCAAAATGTAAATATTGAAATTGATACTAAAAAAGAAACTAAAACTAAAAACTAAATAACATGAAAACAACCTTTAAATCTTTTGCACTTTTACTAATAATTACATTATTATCGTGTAATGCCAATCTAAACCTAAAAAACGGTGTAGATGGGAGTGGTAATATCATTACAGAAAAAAGAACTATCAACCAAAACTTTGATAAGATTGCAGCAAGCAGTGGCGTTACGGTAATTGTTGAACAAGGCTCACCAACCGATGTTGAAGTTGAAACAGATGACAACTTAATGCAATATGTTGTTACAAAAGTTGAAAACGGAACATTAATCGTTAAAATTGAAGGTAGCATTAATACTATGTCGTCAATCGATGTAAGAGTTAGAATGAATTCAATTGCTGGATTAGAAAGTTCAAGTGGTTCAAGAATTAGGTCAAAAAACTCGCTAAAAGGGAATACCATTGCTGTGAAATCTAGTAGTGGAAGCGAAATTGACACTAATTTAGAGTATGAAAACGTGAGTTGCGAATCGTCAAGCGGTAGTACAATTACCGTTTCAGGGAAAGCTTTAAAACTAGAAACAGCCTCCTCAAGCGGAAGTAAAATTGATGCTAATGAATTAATTGCAAATGATGTATATGCACAAGCTACTAGCGGGAGCTCAACTACAGTGAAACCAATTGTAAAGTTAGACGGTAAAGCTTCTAGCGGTAGTTCTATAAGTTATGTACAGACTCCTAAAACTATCACAAAAGAAGAAACCTCTGGTGGAAGTGTTGACAAAGAGTAACGCATTAAAAATCAGGATATTTTTAACAAATAATTAGTATATATTTAAAAATCAACTAATTAAATTTACACATAAAACTAAACAAGCCAAATTCAATTCCTATGATAAAGTTAGTTATCCAAATTATCGAACTTGTATTTACTTTTATCGTAAACTTCGTAGAATCTATAATATAATAAAAAAACATCTTAAATATATCTATCTTCAGAAAACAAATTGAAGATTAAAAAGTTAAGCGATTGTTGAGGGAGTACTAAAAGTCTTTTTTTTGTCAAACTGAACCGAAATTTCAGGACTGTTTCATTTTCTAAAGTTAGTTGAAATTCTAAACTATTAGATCCTCAAATAAATTCAGTATGACAAGATTAGACTTTTTAAAAACCTAATCAATCGCTTTTTTGATAATTGGTATTTGTAAAGTTTCATACGTTCATTATATCTGGAATTCTGAAAATCCAAAACTTAATGAAATAGTTTATAGATGAAAAGCAAAATATAAAGAAAATTAACTTTAAAATAAATACTTTAAGTTATAAGCTTTATATACTTGAAAATGATAGAATTAATCAATAAAAATGTGAAAAGATAAAAGTTATTTTTTTATGTATTAATGGTTTTAAATTACTTTATAATAGTAGTTTTAAATAATTAAATATACAAGATTTTTTAATTATATTCTAGTTAATTTTTTATACTTAATTCGTGTTGGCGCAATATCTTTTCCTAAACGTTTGCGTTTGTTTTCTTCATATTCTGTAAAACTACCTTCAAAACTATACACTTGAGAATCGCCTTCAAAAGCTAAAATATGGGTACAAACTCGGTCTAAAAACCATCTATCGTGGGAAATAATTACGGCACAACCAGCAAAGTTCTCCAAACCTTCTTCTAAAGCACGTAATGTGTTTATATCTAAATCATTGGTTGGTTCATCTAAAAGCAACACATTTCCTTCTTCTTTTAATGTCATCGCTAAGTGCAATCTATTACGTTCTCCACCCGATAAAGTAGCTACTTTTTTATTTTGATCACTTCCACCAAAGTTAAAACGAGATAAATAAGCTCTCGAATTTACCTGCCTTCCGCCCATCATAATTAATTCCTGACCATCACAGAAGTTTTCCCAAATAGATTTATTTACATCAATATTAGAATGTGATTGATCTACATAGGCGATTTTAACCGTTTCTCCGATAGTAAATGAACCTCTATCCGGTGATTCCTCTCCCATTATCAATTTAAAAATGGTTGATTTACCAGCTCCATTAGGACCAATGATTCCAACAATTCCTGCTTGAGGCAATACAAAATTCAAATCATCGTATAAAAATTTATCCCCAAATGCTTTTGCCACATTTTTAGCCTCAATAACATTAGTTCCTAAACGAGGTCCATTTGGAATATAGATTTCTAATTTTTCATCTAATTCTTTTTGGTCTTCGTTTAATAATTTATCGTAATTCTGCAAACGAGCTTTTTGTTTTGTTTGACGACCTTTTGCACCTTGACGCACCCAGTCCAACTCACGTTCTAACGTTTTTCTACGTTTTGAAGCTACTTTTTCTTCTTGCTCTAAACGTTTTGCCTTTTGGTCTAACCAAGAAGAGTAATTTCCTTTCCAAGGAATACCTTCTCCCCTGTCTAATTCTAAAATCCAACCTGCAACGTTATCTAAAAAATATCTATCATGCGTTACTGCAATAACAGTTCCTGCATATTGTTGTAAATGTTGCTCTAACCACAGTACCGATTCAGCATCCAAGTGGTTGGTTGGCTCATCTAATAATAAAACATCTGGTTGTTGTAAAAGTAAACGGCATAAAGCTACACGACGTTTTTCACCACCTGATAATACATTAATTGGTGTTTCAGGATCAGGGGTACGAAGCGCATCCATTGCAATTTCTAATTTGGTATCAATTTCCCAAGCACCACAAGCATCAATTCTGTCTTGTAATTCGGCTTGACGATCCATTAGTTTTTGCATCTTGTCGGCATCTTCATAAACTTCTGGCAAACCAAAATCGTCATTAATTTTATTGAATTCTTCCAATAATGCAAACGTTTCTGCAGCACCTTCACGAACAATATCAAGTACTGTTTTCGTTTCATCTAATTGTGGCTCTTGCTCTAAATATCCTACTGTATATCCGGGTGCAAAAACAACATCTCCTTGGTAATTTTTGTCAACACCAGCAATAATCTTTAATAAAGAAGATTTACCTGAACCATTTAAACCTAAAATACCAATTTTAGCTCCGTAAAAAAAACTCAAATAGATATTTTTTAAAACTTGTTTGTCACTTCCTTGGTAAGCTTTGCTTACTTTTTGCATGGAGAAAATGACTTTCTTATCGTCTGACATATTTTAGATTAATTTGATTGTTAGATTATTAGAATTTTAGATTAATTGGATTTATAATTGTCAAAATTCTTAATTCTTAATTTAATTACACTCTACCTTTTAATGCGTTAAAAACCCATGCAATAGCAAAAAAACCTACACCAACGGCTGAAAATCCCCAACCAGCTACATCTGCATAACGATAAATTCCTAAGCCAATTAAAAGCAATCCCATCAAAATCATTATGAAGGTTGCCCAAGCCAATATTGTATTTTTATTCATTCCCATACTACTTTTTATTTGCTAAATTTAAGGATTGCGAAGTTACAAATTTTAAAACTTTTATTTTATTGAATCAATTGAAAATTTTAATCAATAATTCCTTTAATAAATCGTGTTGTGTCATTGAAGTAGCGCCCACCCCTTTGCTTTTTACATCAATATCACGCAAAGCTGCCACAATAGCACTTACTTTTTTCATAGGATAATTTCTAAATGCCACTTCGTAATCTTTAACAAAATAAGGACTCACTTTTAAAACTTTAGACGCATTGAACTGCGATTTATCTTTTAAACCGTGATATTGTAACAATTGCGAAAAGAAACCAAATACTAATCCTGTTGTTACTACAATAGGATTGTCTTTTGGATTTTGAGAGAAATGATCGATAATTTTATACGCTTTCAATTGGTCTTTTTCACCCAAGGCTTTTCGTAACTCGAAATTGTTATAATCTTTACTAAAACCAATATTTTCCTCAATGTCTTTTGGTGTAAACGTATGTCCTTTTGGTAAAATGATTTTCAGTTTATCTAATTCATTACTAATTTTTGACAAATCGGTTCCTAAAAATTCTACTAAAATAGCTGTTGCTTTGGGTTCTATGCTATAACCTTGACCTGATAAAACTCTTTTGATCCAATCCCCTACTTGGTTTTCGTATAACTTTTTACTTTCAAAAACGACCCCAACTTTATCTAAAACTTTAATGAGTTTTTTACGTTTATCCAAGGTTTTGTATTTATAAGCAAACACTAAAACCGTTGTAGGTTGCGGATTTTCTGCATATGCTTCTAATTTATCTATAGTTCTTGATAATTCTTGAGCTTCTCTTACTACTACCACTTGACGGTCTGCCATCATTGGAAAACGTTTCGCATTACCTATAACATCTTCCATTGTAACATCTCGACCATATAAAATAGATTGATTAAAATCGCGTTCGTGTTCTTTCAATACATTTTGCTCAATAAACTCAGTCAATTTATCAATGTAATATGGCTCCTCGCCCATAAAAAAATAAATGGGTTTAATGTTTCCAGCTTTTATATCTTTTGTAATTTGAATTACTTGATCCATTTTATTTGTTGTTTGTTGTTTTGAGTTTATTGTTTATTGTTAAACTTCAAACCTTTTATTTCAGTTGAATTCAAATATTTCATAAATGCACCGATTTTATTTTTAACTAATTCTATTTTAACGGCTAAATTTTCAAATTCATTTTGAGAAATTAATTTTTTATCTAATGCCCTATATAGTTGAGATTTTAACTCACCACAAGAACCTTTTGAAAAACTTAGGAAATTTATAAATTCTCTATTTCCATTTCGTTCGAAACCTTCAGCAATATTATCCATAATTGAACCTGAACTTCTGTCCATTTGATCTCTCATTGAAAATCTTTTTCCTAAATTTGTAGTCTCGAAAAGTGTTTCAATATCAATACAAATTTCTCTTGATTTATTCCAAATTTCTAAGTCCTCGAATTTTTCTATTTTTGCCATATAACTACAAACAATAAACAATAAACAATAAAC
>Ga0075160_10001585_pt1 | contig 13792 bp, 5 predicted proteins | sample JI91814C2DNA_FD_70969 | JGI IMG/M metagenome (GOLD analysis project Ga0075160, IMG submission 70969) | Wastewater effluent complex algal communities from Wisconsin, to seasonally profile nutrient transformation and Carbon sequestration -... | ecosystem: Engineered > WWTP > Effluent > Algae... | reverse complement strand
GAGCATCTCGATTTCAACATGCTGTTTCGCTGGTTCGTCGGCCTGAGCCAGGACGAACCCGTGTGGGACCATTCAAGCTTTTCGGCCAATCGCGATCGCCTGCTCAAGGAAAGCGTGATGTGCGAGTTCTTCGGTGGCGTCGTGGGCATCGCCGAATGGGCCGCCGGAGCCGGACCAGGGCGCAATCCGGAAGTGAATTTCCGCGGCAAGAAACGCTCGAACACGACTCACGTCTCCCGCACCGATCCGGATGCCCTCCTGGCCACCAAGGACACGGGCGTGGCCTACCTGAGCCACACCACCCATACACTCAGCGAGAACCGTCACGGCCTGATCATCGATGTGCACACCACGCAGGCCACCGGCACGGCCGAACGGGAAGCGGCCAAAGTCATGCTCGAGCGCCGGCCGGCGCCACGCAAGCCCGATCGCCCCATCACGGTGGGCGCCGATCGGGGCTATGACGTGGCCGAGTTCATCGAGGCACTGCAGGATATGGGCATGGTTCCCCATGTGGCCGCAAAAACCCAAGGCAGTGCCGTGCCCGAGGCGATCAAGGAGACGGAAGGCTACGCGGTCAGCCTGCGGCGCCGGAAGATGATCGAGGAAGCCTTTGGCTGGGTGAAGGAAATCGGCACGCTCGGACGCGTCATGCTGCGCGGGCTCGATCGTATTCGCGGGGAGGTGCTGCTCAATTTTGCCGCGTATAACCTGGTTCGGCTGGGCAATTTGCTGGCACCGTCCCGCTGAACAGGGGGACGTATTTGGCGGGGCAGTCGGGCAGAAACTTTGGAGTGGCCGCGGTGGGATTACGGCGCAATAGAGGTGCGGGTGGCAGCTGAATGAACGCGTCAAAGCGGCAGCGCTGCGGATTTGAGGTGTTCATTGGCGTTTTATTTTTCGGACAGGGAAAAAAGCCGCGAGGGGCGCTGAGTTTTTCAACGCCCTGCTAGGCGCACCTACAGATTGCCATACAAAACTGTGTTAGCAACCACGATGTGAAGCAAAACGAGGGGAGACATCACGATGTCGATAAACGGTTGGAAAAGCCTGCTGGTCACCTGCGCATTATTTTTTGCAGCCGCCTCACCCGCGGCGCCCCTTGTGGCTACCGTGGACGGCAGCGGCCCATTCGAAGCAGGATCCACGCTGGTGGTTCGTCTGACCGATGAGAATCCCAGCGCAATGTATCGGGCCGACGCTTCTGCTTATGGCGCCGATTTGCGCCTGACGTTCGACACGACGCTGATCCAGTCCCCGTCGCTGACTGGCTTCCTGCCCGGGGTGGCGGATCAGGATCAGGACTTTCCTCCTATGCTCGGGCCCGTCTCAAGTCTGGGCGGCAGCCTTGCTTACGTCGACATCGCTTTCATCTTGTACGACGATAACGGCACACGTCTGTCCAACAATCCGGCCGAACTTATGAGCCTCAGCTTCACCGTCCAGGCGGGCTCTGGCGGCCAGGGCATCATCACAGTCGCGCCGTACGCTCCAACGCCAGGCGAACCAGTCAGTTATGACTTTAAAGAAGCCCGGGTAGCATTCTCCGTCGCAGCGGCCAATTCCATACCTGAGCCAAGTAACCCCGTGTTGCTTGCTATAACCCTGATCATCGGCGCCTTGGTGGCACGTCGGCAGGCCAGCGCGTCCTCTGTCTGATTTTCAATGTCGCGGCGGTTAAAGAACTGCATTCACTACGGCCTTGGCTTGGGGTGAGCGATGGGTGTACGGGAGCCTTCAGCGAGCATCGGTACGGCGAACGAGTCCTCGCTGCGCATGCTGGGCGACGCGCCAGACGCACACTCTTTTCTGCGCCAGTGGCTTGCCGTGGCCGTGGCCAGACTGCCGCAGGTCGATGGGGCGCTACTGCTAGTCGAGGACGAAGCCGGCTTGCTCGTGCCCGGCGCAAAGTGGCCTGAACAGATCACCGATGTAAGCACTTACGCCCAGGCTGCTCAGGCCTGTGCAGACAGCCGGCGCGATGTCGTATTGCCGCTACCGGCATCTCCTGATCGACCGCAGACGTCAACCGAGCATCAGGTCGTCGTGGCTTCGCCGCTCTTTAGCGCCCAGCGCCTGATCGGCGTCATTGTCTTCATGACGAGCCGTGGGGGCGAAGCCGACGCGACCCGCACCGTGACCGACTTGCAATGGGGCGCTGGCTGGCTCGACGCGCTCGCGCGCAGTCGCGGCAGGGAGGCGGAACAAGCTGCCCTCCAGCGTGCCCGCTCAGGCCTCGATCTGGTCGCCCTGATCGCCCAGTACGACAAAGTAGATGACGCGTGCCTGGCGGTGGCTGCTGAGCTGGCGCGTGCCGTAGGGGGCCTGCGCGTAGCCATCGGACTGGCAGCGCCGGGCGGACGGATGCGCTTGGTCGCCCTTTCCCACGCCGCCTGGTTCGACCGCAAGAGCCAGCAGGCTGCCGCCATCGAGCGCGCAATGGCCGAGGCTGTCGAGCAGCGCTGCAGCCTAAGCTGGCCGCCGGTGTATGGCGACTCACAGCGGGTCGACCTAGCCCAACACGATGTCGCAGGCTCAATGCCGGGGCCTGACGATACGCCAGGCGGGGTACTCACGGTGCCCATCGTCGCTGGCGCGCGCGCGGTCGGCGCCGTGCTGTGGCATCTGCCGGCAACACAGGTGACACCGGCATTTATGTCTCAGGTCGAAGGGATTGCCGTGGTTCTAGCGCCGCTGCTTGCACGGTTGCAGGACGCCTCGCGGTGGTTTTCCGGTGCGGTGCCGGCCCGGCTGCGCCGGGGGTGGGCCGCGCTACGCGATCCGCGCCGCCCGGCCTTCGTCGTCGGCGGATCGCTGCTGCTGCTAGTCCTGGGCATGGTCGCGCTGGTGCCAACGGCCTACCGGGTACCCGCTCGCGCGGTGCTGGAAGGCCAGGTGCAACGCGTGATAGCGGCCCCGTTCGAGGGCTTCGTAGTCGAAGCGCCCGCACGCGCCGGCCAGCGCGTAGCCCGCGGCGAGCTGCTGGCCCGGCTTGATGACCGCGATCTCTCCATCGAGCAGGCCCGTCTGCGTGCTGAACTCGCGCAGCAGGAGCAGAAGCTCTCCGAAGCCATGGCCGCCCACAACCGCGCAGAAGCGGCGCTGACCTCAGCGCAGGTGGGAGAGTCGCTGGCCAAGCTGGAGCAGATCACTCAGCGCCTGCAACGCACCCGCGTTGAGGCGCCGTTCGACGGTGTGCTGGTGGCCGGCGACTGGTCGCAGGCCATCGGCAGCCCGATCGAGCAGGGCAAGATGTTGTTCACGCTGGCGCCTCTGACCGGCTACCGCGTGGTGCTGAAGGTTGACGAACGCGACGTGCGCGACATTGTCCCCGGCCAGACCGGCATGCTGGTGCTCTCGGGCATGGCAGCCGACCGGTTTCCTTTCGTGGTGCGCCAGATCTCGGTGGCCAACGCCGAAGACGGTGCGAACGTATTTCGCGTCGAGGCCGACCTCGTCGGCACACCCGAGCGCCTGCGCCCGGGCATGGAGGGCGTTGGGAAGATCGACGCGGGCGAACGCACGCTGTTGTGGATCGCCACGCGGCGTCTGGTGGGCTGGGTGCGCGTCATGCTGTGGCGGTACCTGCCGTGACTCAGGAATTCCAATCCACGCACTGGTACCGCGTCTCTGCGGTCCGCCCGCGCCTGGCGCCCGAACTGCGGGCCCAGCGCCAGACCATCCGCGGCACGCCCTGGTACGTACTGTTTGATCCGCTGAACCAGCGCACCCATCGGCTCACGCCCGAAGCGTGGTTCGTTGTCTCGCGCATGGACGGTCATCACACGGTCGAGGCCTTGTGGCACGCCTCCATCGAGGCCCTTGGTGAAAAGGCGCCGCCACAGGACGAGCTGATCCAGCTGCTTGCCCAGTTGCACGAAGCCGACGCGCTGGCGTCCGACACGCTGCCCGACCTGGACGACCAACTGCGGCGGCGCGACCGCCAGCGGCGCCAGCAGTGGCTGCGCAACCTCAAGAACCCGATGGCGCTGCGCTTCCGGCTTTGGGATCCGGACCACTTCCTGGTGCGCACGCTACCCGCCGCGGCCTGGATGTTCGGCCCTTTGGGCGCGCTGCTGTGGCTGGCCATAGTGCTGCCCGCCGGCGTGCTGGCAGTGCAGCACTCGGCCGAGATCACCGGCAACGCCTCCGACACCCTGCTTTCGGCGACCAGCTTGCTGACCATGGCCTTAGTCTATCCGGGCGTGAAGTTCGTCCACGAGATGGCGCATGCCTACGCTGCGCGCCTCCACGGCGCCGAAGTGCATGACATGGGCCTGATGTTCCTGGTGTTCGCGCCGGTGCCCTACGTCGACGCCTCGGGCAGCGCGGCTTTCCCGCGCCGCAGCCACCGGGCCCTAGTGGCTGGCGCGGGGATGCTGGCCGAGCTGTTACTTGCCGCGCTCGCCCTGTGGGTGTGGCTGGCGGTGGAGCCCGGCTTCATACGCTCGCAGGCCTTCAGCGTGATGATTCTGGGTGGCCTCTCTACGCTATTGTTCAACGGCAATCCGCTGCTGCGATTCGATGGCTACTATGTGCTGTGCGACGCGATCGAAGTACCCAACCTGGCGCAGCGCAGCAACACCTTCTGGATCTGGCTGATCAAACGCTACGCCTTCGGCCTAGAGCAGACTCGCATGCCGGAACTGACAGCTGGCGAGGGAAAGTGGCTGGCCGCGTACGCACCGCTGTCGCTGGGCTACCGGATTTCGATCACGCTGGGCATCGCCCTTTTCCTTGGCCAGGAATACCTGTACCTGGGGCTGCTGATCGGCATCTGGGGCATAGTGACGCAATTCATCTGGCCCCTGCTCAAGGGCCTGCACTGGATCTGGGCTGGCACCGATCTGGTGGGTCGGCGGCTGCGGCCGGCGGTGGCTACGTCAGTCTTCATCAGTGTGCTGGCGCTCGGCTTGTTCGGTGTTCCCGCGCCGCGCAGCACTTATTCCCAGGGCGTGGTATGGCCGGCCGAATCGGCGCAGCTACGGGCCGAACAGCCTGGTTTCGTTGCTGCAGTGCGCACCAGGCCGGACCAGCAGGTCGGTGAAGGCACACTGGTGCTGGCGCTCGTAAACGACGTACTGGAGCGCGAGTCGGAGACTGCCGAGGCGCGCTGGGAACTGGCCCGTGCCCGCTGGCATGCGGCGCTGGCAGCTACCCGCGCGCGCGCGGAGGTGTCCAGCGCTCGCGTGGAGCTAGCCGTGGCCACGGCGGCGCTGCATCAGGCTGAGGAAGAGCATGCCCATGCGCTAGCCAAGCAATCGGGTTTGCGCGTGGTGGCTCAGCGCGACGGTGTGCTGGTGCTGCCATTGGCATCCGACTTGCCAGGTCGCTGGCTGCGCAAGGGCGAAAACGTCGGGTACCTGCTCACCGAGGACGCGCCCACGGTACGCGTGGTAATCCCCCAGGACGACGTCGATCTCGTCCGCGCCGGCCCCGAGCACATCCAGGTGCGACTGGCCGGGGACCTCAGCCAAACTGTTGCTGCGCGGATGGTGCGCGAGGTGCCGGGCGGAGACAACACGCTGCCCTCGCAGGCGCTCGCGCTGGAGCACGGCGGCACAGTGCCGGTAGCCCCGAGCCAGACGGACGAGCCGCGCGCCCTGAACCGCGTGTTCCAGTTCGACCTGGCACTGCCCGACGCGGTGTCCGCCGTGCGCATCGGCGAACGCGCCCATGTGCGCTTCGTGCTCGACGACGAACCGTTGGGGCAGCAGGCCTGGCGCCGCATGCGCCAACTACTGCTGGCCAGGCTCGCGGTATAGGGCACAGGAGAGAACGATGATCCGCGCAGCCCTTACCGCCACCCTCGCACCATCGCCCTGGGTCGAACGCGCCGAAGCGCGACAGAACGGCCTGGACCGGAGCCTGCTGCATGCTTATGGCGTGCTTTTGGCTGCGATCAGCCCTCTGCGTCGTCGGCGCTTGGGCACCTTCGCCCGGCGCGTGCTGGCGACCGATGCGCTGCTGCAGGCCGAGTCCATCGAACAACTACAGGCCCGCGCCGAGGTGCTGCGCGCCAGCCTTCTGCAGGATGGACTGACGGATGTCCATGTGGTGGCTGCTTTCGCGCTAGTACGCGAGGTCAGCGGCCGCACGCTGGGCAAGCGCCACTTTCTCGTGCAGTTGATGGGCGGGCGCGCCATTCTGGAGGGCGTCATCGCCGAGATGGCCACGGGTGAAGGCAAGACGCTCACGGCGCTGCTGCCGGCAGTCACCATGGCACTGGCCGGTGTGCCCGTGCACGTCGTCACGGTCAACGAGTACCTGGCCGCACGCGACGCCGAGGAAATGCTGCCGGTCTATTCCTTCTTCGGCCTGGCGGTCGGCAAGGTTCTGCCGGAGCAACAATCGCCCGAGCGCCGCATGGCGTACCGCTCCGACGTGGCCTACTGCGTCAACAAGGATCTGACCTTCGACTATCTGCGGGACCGCACCGAGATGCTGCGCGGCACGCTGGGCGCGCGGGCCGCCGTAGCCACGCTGCTGACCGGCCGCACCGCGCCGCGCGCCGTGATGCGTGGGCTTTGGTTCGCCATCGTCGACGAGGCCGACAGCGTGTTCATCGACGAGGCGCGCACACCACTCATCATCTCCGCCACGCGGGCTGGCGGTGCCGGCGTGCCCGCTTATGACGCTGCGCTGGATCTGGCCGCCCGGCTGCAGCAGGGCACGCACTACCTGCTGCGCGAGCGCGAACGCCGCGTACTGCTGACCGAGGCCGGCCGCGCCCAAGTACTCGCACTGCAGGATGCCGCGCTGCCGTGTGCCGAGGTCGACCGCACCCGAGTGATTGAGCAGGCGTTGTCGGCGCTGCATTGCTACACGCGCGACCGCCACTACATCGTGGCCGATGGCAAGGTGCAGATCGTCGACGAATACACCGGCCGCGTGATGGCCGACCGTAGCTGGGAAAGCGGCCTGCACCAGATGGTCGAACGCAAGGAGGCCCTGGACATCACGGCGCGCCGCCACACAACTGCGCGCATCACCTACCAGCGCCTTTTCCGCCGCTACCTGCGCGTGGGCGGCATGAGCGGCACCGTCACCGAGACCGCGGGCGAACTCAGAGCCGTACTTGGCCTGGACGTACTGCGGATCGGCACCCACCGGAAGGTGCTGCGCCGCGATCTGGGCGTCCGCCTGTTCGCGCAGAGCGCGCAACGCGATGCCGCCGTGTTGCGCTCCGCTCTGGCGCAGGCGGCGCTAGGCCGCGCCGTGCTGGTCGGCACGCGCTCGGTGGCGGCCTCCGAACGCATCGGCGCGCTGCTGGTGGCCGCCGGGGCGCCGCATCAGGTGCTCAACGCCAAGCAAGACGTCGAAGAGGCTGCCATCGTCGCCTGCGCAGGGGAGCCTGGCCGCATCACCGTGGCCACCAACATGGCAGGCCGTGGAACTGACATCCACCTTGCGGCCGCAGTGCGTAGCGCGGGCGGCCTTCACGTGATCCTGACCGAGTTCCACGACTCGACGCGCATAGACCGGCAACTCTACGGCCGCTCCGGCCGCCAGGGCGACCCCGGCAGCTTCGAAAGTCTGGTGGCGCTGGACGACGAACTGTTTACCGCGTACGCCCCGGCGCTGCAGCGCTGGGTGCGCGGCCATTGTCGGCCGGACGCTCAGGGCCACCTGCCCGATTGGGCCGCTCGCGCACTGCGTCGCTGGGCCCAGCAGCGGGCCGAAGCCCATCACGCCGATGTGCGCCGTCAGACTCTGAGCCACGAGCGCGACACCGACCAGCTGCTCGCCTTCGCAGGTCGCCCCGAATGAGGACATCCCCATGACCGCTTTCTTTCAAATCCTGGCCGCGCTGACAGTCGCCTGGGCAGGTGTGTCCGGTGCCTGCGCTGCTGAGTTCAACTGCCTGATCGAACCGCGCAAGGTCGTCGAACTGCGCAGCCCCAGCACCGGCGTGGTCGACCGCGTCGACGCCGAGCGCGGGCAGATCGTGCGTGCCGGCCAGATGGTGGTGTCGCTGGACTCCGGGCTGGAGCGCGCCGCGCTCGACATCGCGCGCCACCGCGCCACCATGGAGGGTGCGATCAAGACCGGCGAGAGCCGGCTCGAGTTCTCCACGCTGAAGCTCAAGCGCCGCGAGGAACTGCTCGCGCAGAAGTTTGTGTCGGCGCAAGATCGCGACGAATCCAACACCGAGATGCGCCTGGCCCAGAGCGAGTTGCTCGACGCACGCGACAATCGCCGCCTGGCCGCCCTCGAAGTGCGTCGCAGCGAGGAGCAAATCCGTCTGCGCAGCATCCGTAGTCCCGTCACTGGCGTGGTGATCGAGCGCAACGTACATGTCGGCGAGCTGGCCGATCCGGGCGAACAGCGCAAGCCGCTGTTGCGCATCGCCGATATCTCCACGCTTTACGTGGAGGCGGTGCTTCCGGCCGAAGCCTACGCCCATGTACGCATGGGACAGCGAGGTCAGGTGCGCGCCGACCTGCCTGTCAAGATCAACGCCACGGCCAAGGTAAGCGTGGTCGACAAGGTGCTCGATGCCGCCTCCGGCACCTTTGGCGTACGGCTCGAACTACCCAATCCCCAGACCGAGATACCCGCCGGCATCGCCTGCCGGGTGGACCTCCCCGACGTTCCTGCCACACCGGCCCGGCGAGAGCAGCGCCGATTCGACCCGACCAAAGGTTAACCCGCACCAGCGCGATCCCATTCAAGAAGCATCTAGTTGCGCATCAGGAGAGAAATCATGCAACGCAACCCAGCCCGCACCGCTGTCGATCTCCCTAACCCGGCTGACGATTCTCTATCCACTCTCTCCCGCCTGTGGCGCCGAAACCGGGGTCATGCGGTCGCCGCGCCGTTCAAGCGCACGCTGCTGGTGGAGACCATTGAGCAACGTGTGCTGATGGACGCCGATCCGCTCGCCGTAGCCGCGATCAGCGCCCGGCTCGACAGCCCGGGCGAGGTAGACGTCTACACCTTCACGCTCGACAACACGACCGCGATCTCGTTCGACAGCCAGACCGACAACAGCAACATGCGCTGGACGCTGAGCGGGCCCAGCGGCACCGTGGTCAATGCCCAAGGCCTGGACAGTCAGAGCAACGCCGCCGCCTACGCGCCGCGCACGCTGGCGGCCGGCGATTACCGGCTGCAGATCGACGGCGTGGGCCAGACCACGGGTGACTACGGCTTTCGCCTGCTCGACCTGTCGCGTGCCGACAGCCTCACGCTGGGCCAGCCGGTAAACGGAACCTTCGCCGACGACGCACAGCAGGTCGCCTTCCAGTTCGACGCTCAGGCCGGAGAAGCGCTGTGGCTGGAGACCGTCACGCTGCCCAGCGGCAGCAACCTGCGTCTGTACGACCCCTTCGGCAACCGCATCGGCGCCTACAGCAGCGACACCGAGCTGCCGCCGTTGCCCTACAACGGCCGTTACATGGTGATTCTGGACGGCAATAGCAGCACGCCGGTGAACGCCGCCTACGCCTTCAAGCTGCGCCAGCTGGCCGCGCCCGTCACCGATCTTGGCACGCTTCCTTCCTCAGGCGCCACGATCAACGGCACCGTGGCCAATCCAGGCGACAGCGCGTTCGTCCGCTTCACGCTGGATGTCGCGCGCCGCATCCTGATCGACTCCCACAGCATCAACAACAGCCTGCTCATGACGCTAACCGGCCCGGCCGGCATCGTCACCGAAGTCACCAACGGCAGCAGCCTGAGCGACCTGGGCCTGAACTACGTCGACAACGCCGGCACGACCTGGGGCGTGCTTGACCTGCCCGCCGGCAGCTACACGTTGCGCATCGACGGCCACGGGGGTGCCGTGGGCGACTATGCGCTGCGCCTCCTCGACGCCAGCAGCCCCACGCTGGTGGAACGCGACCAGTCCATCGCCGGTCAGCTCGACCCCGGTGGTTCCGCCCATGTCTATCGCATCGCGGCCACGGCCGGCGACAGCATCCGCCTGGACGCAGGAGCCGCCACCGTGGGTGGCGTCAGCAACACCAGCCTGCTGGGCTGGACCCTGTACGACCCCTACGGCCGGCGCGTGACTCACGCTTTCTCCTGGACCGATGACAACAACATCACCCTTTCCATGTCCGGTGATTACACGCTGGTAGTGAGCGGCGACAACGACCGCACGCTGGCCACCGACTACGCCTTCACGGTGGTGAGCCTGGGAACTACGCCGGTGAGCCTACCGGCCGGCACCGCAATAAGCCTGGGCACCACGCCCACCAGCGGCAGTATCGCCGCCGCCGGCGGCAGCCAGGTCTGGCACTTCACGCTCGCCACGGCGACCACCGTGTACTTCGATCCGCTCACGGGCGGCATGCCCAGCGACATGCTCATCGCGCTGCAGGGGCCACGCGGCACCGAGACCGCCGCTTACACGCGCTTCGGTGGCTACTATTCCAGCTACAGCACCGACGGCGCCCAGGTCTGGAACCTGGCAGCGGGCGAGTACGCGCTGACCGTCAGCTCCAACAGCTCGGCCGTGGCCGCCTACCAGTTCCGCCTGCTTGATCTGGCCGCAGCGGCCTCGCCGCTGTCATCGGGCAACGTGACGCAGGGCGAGCTCAATCCGGGCAGCGGCGTGGCTGTCTATGCCTTCGACGCGGCCGCGGGCGAGCGCATCTTCCTGGACGGCCGCTCCACCGGCTTCACCAACCTGGAGCGCCGCCTGCTCGACCCCTGGGGCCGGCTGGTCGCCAACGGCACGGCAACGCCCGGCATCGATAACCTGGAGCTGGTGCTGCCCTACGCCGGCCGCTACACGCTGCTGGTCGAAGGCCACAACAGCCTGACCGACGCCCAACCCTACAGCTTCGTGCTGGAGCGGCCGGTGGACAGCACCATGGCTTACGACATCGGAGTGGCGCAGCTGCCTGGCGTGGAATGGGGTACGGACGGCAACAGCGCGGCGCTACACTTCGACGGCAACCAGATCGCCACCGTGGCGGCCGACCCGGCCCTCGACATTCCAGGCGACGTGAGCTTCCAGCTGCGCTTCAAGGCCGACAACCTCGACCAAACCTGGCAGTCCCTGCTCAACAAGGGTAAGCAGAACAGCAGCAGTGTCGAGCGCAACTACTCGCTGTGGCTCAACAGCGCCGGCTATCTGTATCTGTCCATCGGTACTGACTGGGGTGAGTACACCGTGCGCACGGCCAATGCCAGCATCCAGGCCGACCGCTGGTACGACGTGGTTGGCGTGGTCGACCGCACCAACGGCAAGCTGCACATTTATATCGACGGCGTTCAGGCTGCCGAATCGGACAACGCGCTGCCGCCCGCCACGATACCCAACCACACCTACGCCACGCCGCTGTCCATCGGCAACGCTCCTGAGAACAGGTACAGCAATACCTACGGGTTCGAGGGCAGCATCAGCGAGGTGAGGGTCTGGAGCCGCGCGCTGACCGCTGCCAACGTCACGAGCTTCCAGACCACCGAGCCTAGCGCGAGCGACACCAGCCTGGTGCTGTGGCTGCCCATGACTACACCCGGCACCAGCCTGCTGGCCGATGCCTCGGGCGAAGGCCGCGACGCGACCGTCTCCAGCATCTATGCCGGCATCGACGGCGTGGTCGTCGGCAACATCAAGGTGCCCGGCCAGAGCATCACTTACACCCTGAGCCTGCCGCAGGCGCGGCGCGTGTACCTGGATGCACTCGTCCTTCCCGGCCAGTTCAACCTGAAGCTGAGCGGCCCCAACACCAGCCTCTCCAGCACCGATCTGGCCTGGGTCGACAACAACGTCGGCATGTTCAACCTGCCCGCGGGCGAATACCGCATCACCGTGCGCGGCCAGGGCCAGCACACCGGCAGCTTCGCGTTCCGGCTGCTCGATGCGGCGCAGGCCACGGCCATCGCCTATGACACCACCGTGCAGGGCCAGTTGCGGCCGGGCGACCAGGCGCAGCTGTACCACTTCGACGCCCAGGCCGGAGAGGTGGTGTTCTTCGACGTGCTCGCGCAGGGCGGTGCCAGCGCCACACAGTGGCGCCTGGTCGATCCCTACGGCCGCACCGTGTTCAGCCGCACCGGTCTCTCGGACCGCGAGAACACCACGTTGGCCGTGGCCGGCACCTACACCCTGGTGCTCGACGGCGACCCCTACGAGCGCAACCGCTGGTCCGACTACAGCTTTTCGCTGCGCAAGGTCACACCCGCCGCACCGCAGCCCATCGTGCTCGGCCAGTCGCTGGATACGCAGGCCCAGCGCACGGCCGGCCGCAACGGCGGCGGCGCCGTGGCCATCAGCAGCACCCAGTACGTGGAAATCGAAGGCGCGTCGACCAACCTCACTGGCCAGATGACAATCGAGGCCTGGTTCCGCATCGACCGGCCCAGCACCGGCACCTGGACCGAGCTGGTCGTCAAGACCGACGAAGCCGGCTCGCGCCAGTACGGCATCTGGATCAACACCAACGGCCAGATCTACGCCGAAGCCACCGACCTCAACAACAGCAGCTACGGCATCACCAGCGCGGCCGGCCTGGTACCCAACGTCGCGAACGGACAATGGCAGCATGTGGCGCTGGTGCTGGACCGCGCCAACCGCCAGCAGCGGCTTCTGCTCAACGGCACCGAGGTGACCAGCGGCTACCTGTCGCCGCATGCGTCGCTGCAGCTCGATGATGCCTTGCGCCTGGGCCGCAATGCCGAGGGCAATGTCACCCACGAAGGCTACAGCGTCAGCGTCGATGAGCTCAGCATCTGGAACGTGGCGCGCAGCAACACCGAGATCGCCGCCGACATATCCACCAACCTGCAGGGCAACGAGACGGGTCTGGCAGCGTTGTATCGCTTCAACGAAAGCACCGGCAGCACGGTACAGGACACTACCGGTACCCCAGACGCCACGGGCAGACTGGTGCGCCTGGCCGACAAACTCCCCGGCCTGGTGGTCGGCCGTATCGATGCGCCGGGCGAAGTGCGCACCTACACCTTCACGCTCGACAGTGCACAAGCTGTCTACCTGGACAACTTCACGCACCGCAACGAACTGAACTGGCGCCTGACCGGCCCCGCCGTCAACATCGGCACCAGCCTTTACTATGCCGACAGCAATGACAGCTACAACCTGCTGCAGCTGCCCGCGGGCACCTACACCTTCACCATCGACGGCGCGGGCGAGGCCGTAGGCGAGTTCGCGTTCCGCCTTGTCGATGCGGCGGCCGAACAGGAGCCCGTCGAGCTCGACGCGGAAGTGCAGACACGGCTGGACCCGGGCGCGATGGCGCGCATCTTCAGCTTCGAGGCCAGTGCCGGCCAGCGCCTGTTCCTGGACATGCTCGCCTACACCGGCGCCCGGCCCGCCTGGCGCCTGCTCGATCCCACGGGCGCGCGGGTCTTCGGCGTCAACTGGGCCGGCGACGTGTACACCTTCACGGCCGGCCGCACCGGCACCTACACGCTGATCCTGGAGGACTACACCGCCTCGGGCAACGCCGCCGGAGAGCGCGATGTGCGCTTCGCGGTGCGCACCGTGCAGGACCAGACCGTGCCGCTGGTTCTGGGCACCAGCCAGCTGCGCCCGCCCGAGTGGGTGGCCGGCCCTGAGACGGCTGGCAGCGCCGTGCGCCTGGGTGAGGGCCGCGAACTGGAGGTGCCGGCCAGCCCGGCGCTGGACCTGACCGGCGACTTCACCATCGAGGCCATGGTCAGGCTCGACAGCTACAGCAGCTGGATGCCGGTGATCTCGCGCGGGAGCGACGACTACCCGACCTTCGGCTTGTGGATCGGCGCGCAGGGCGAGATCTATTTGGGCAGCCACCAGCTGGGCAGCAACAACCCGGACTACCCGTACGACCTGCCCTGG